>OHVO01001131.1_pt1 | contig 9636 bp, 8 predicted proteins | sample 1579371 | NCBI WGS metagenome assembly OHVO01 (sample SAMEA3882557, study PRJEB24775) | human gut metagenome | biome: human-associated habitat; feature: intestine environment; material: feces | place: Netherlands | collected 2009/2010 | reverse complement strand
CAGGGAAGCAGGGTCGTATTTCGGAAGCTATCTCCCGTTTTATCAGGGCTTTTTCAGTGCTCCGCATGTTGTTGCGCAAAGCCTCAAGACTTCGGCGCTGTTTGCAAAGGCTTTTGAATACCTGAAACTGCCCACGATGCCTCCGAGTGATGCTGTGCGTTCCGATATCGTGCAGTCGCTGCGTTTTGATACCAAGGAAGAACTCATTGATTTCTGTGCATGCATCCAGGCAGTTGCGCCTGTTGACGGGTATGTTGTTCCCGAGCCGTGGGCAATGCCGGGGTACAGCCACGATGTTATTATGGCGGCGGGCACTTTTATCCAGGGCGCGTCCATTGAACTTTCCGCCGATGCGCCGATCTGCAAGCCGTACACAGCATACGTTCAGGGTGCATTAAACTATTCTCACGGTCGGCTTGCCGTGATGAGGGTTTTGACTTCTCTGCTTGATAAAAAAGGCTGCGGCACGAATGTGTTAACCGACTGAAACTGAGGTGCAGAATGAAAAAATGTGTTCTTTATGACGGAAAAGTTTGCAATGACTGCGGTGAATGCAATCGCTGCGACCTTGATCCCGGCAAAATTTGCGACAATTGCGGAAAATGCCTCCAAAGAGGCAGCGATGAATTCAACAGCATAATTTATCGTTATCCGGCGGAAGACGAGAATGAGTGCGAGTGCGGATGCGAATGTGATCATCACGAAAACGGTGAAGAAAAGTTGCATTTGCTGATGGTCGATCCTCACATTCCGGCAGGCGCAAAGCTCTATTGATTGACCTAAAATTGTCGGTGCTTACGCCACAACTTACGCCAATTTACTCCGAGCTTACGCCAAAAATGCGTTTGAAATTCTGCGATTGCAGACAAGTTCCGATAGCATACGATAAGTTCATATGATTTAAGCCCGCTGATTTGAAGTCAGCGGGCTTTTTCTATTTCTGCCCCTATTCCGTCCTCGTGATGCGATAGGGGCTTTTTTGTTCTTGTGAGGAGGCGAGAAAAATTTCAAAAGAATATTTTGAAAAATCTTTTTATTTTAGCTCGAAATTTTCCCAATTAAGTATTGAGGGCAAAAACCTCACGAACCTTGAAAATCGAATACACATTCAACAGGTACATTCCTGATCGGGGGCGAAAGCCCCAGCCGGATGAAGGTGCGCCACGAACTTCCTGCCCACAAGGGTTATCACGGAAAGCAAGGTTGGTAGCGATTCCGAACCATTCTGAAATATCCGCTTGCTACGGATAAGGCGATGAAACGATTCAGGGACAATGATACTTCCCTATGGGGCTGGCGGAGTACCCGGCAGAGGTGAGATTCCTATGAGTTCGGTCAGCAGCCGAACGCCTGTTGATTTCCTTTTACGCATTTGGGGGATGAGATCGAGTTAAATGCGACCACCAAAGCACAGGACTCGCTTCCTGTGTTTTGGTGGATCAAGCGATCCAAATCTAATAAGAAGGAGGAAAAGCGAAATGCCAAACTGCAAAACCATTGCTATCTGCAATCAGAAAGGCGGCACAGGCAAAACGACCACAACGGTCAATTTGGGTGTTGGACTTGCACGACTCGGCAAAAAGGTACTCCTTGTAGATGCCGACCCGCAGGGCGACCTCACGACTTGCCTCGGATGGCGAGATAATGACAGTCTTACGACGACCATTACCAATAAGCTCTCCGGGGTTATCCGTGAGGATCATACAGACCCACGAAGCGGCATTCTGCACCACGAGGAAAATGTCGATCTGCTCCCTGCCAACATCGAGCTTTCCGCTATGGAAATGATGCTTGTCACCGCAATGAGCCGTGAAACCATTCTGAGAAGCTATCTGAGCAAGGTCAAAGACAATTATGACTATGTACTGATTGATTGTATGCCGTCCCTCGGTATGGTAACTCTGAATGCTTTGGCGGCGGCAGATAGCGTGATCATCCCCGTGCAGGCGCAATATCTTCCGGCAAAGGGAATGACCCAACTGATGCAGACCATTGGAAAGGTCAGGCAGTACATCAATCCGAGCCTGCGAATCGACGGTATCCTATTGAACATCGTAGATAACCGTACCAACCTCGCAAAAAGCACTGCCGACGCACTGCGAAAGAACTTTGGGAGCGTTATTAAGATATACCGTTCCTCCATTCCTATGGCAGTGAAAGCAGCAGAGGTTGCTTCCAAGGGCGTAAGCATCTACAAGTATGAGCCGAGCAGTCCTGTTGCAAAGGCTTATGCTGAGTTCGCAAAGGAGGTGTCTGCCGATGGCAGGAAGAAAGAGCGACTTCACTCTGCCGACGCTCGATGACCTGTTTTCTACACAGGAGCTTCGGGACGATGCCAAGCTCAGTAAAATCCGAGATATTCCCCTTGAGCTGATCGACGATTTTCCCGACCACCCATTTAAGGTACGGGATGACGAGGATATGATACAGCTTGTGGAGAGCGTCAAGGAGCGAGGAGTCATTACTCCGGCTACCGTGCGTCAGAAAGAGGACGGCAGATATGAGTTGATTTCCGGTCACAGGCGAAAACGGGCTTGTGAGCTTGCCGGGTTTGAAAATCTTCGTTGCGAGGTCGTAGACCTTGACCGTGACGCCGCCACCGTTCTTATGGTGGAAAGCAATTACCAGCGGTCGCAGATACTTCCCTCAGAAAAGGCGTTTGCCTATAAAATGCGGCTGGAAGCGATGAACAGACAGGGACAGCGATCAGATTTAACTTGTGCACCAGTGGGGCACAAGTTGGATGGTGCAAAATCAAGAGATATTCTTGGCGATGAAGTTGGCGAAAGTCGTGAACAGATTCGCCGGTATATCCGACTGACAAATCTTGTGCCTGAACTACTCGACCTTGTGGACGAAGGCAAAATTAAAATGCGTCCTGCGGTGGAGCTTTCCTATTTGGACGAGGATAGCCAGCGGGCGGTGGTTGATGAAATCGACCTGAACCAATGCACCCCGTCCCACGATCAGACCATTCGTATGCGGAAGTTCTTCACAGACGGAAAACTCACGCCGGAGGTTGTTTCCGCTATTATGGGCGAGGAGAAACCAAACCAGCGGGAGAAGATCGTCCTGCGTGGGGACAAGGTGCGAAGTCTGATCCCGAAAAATATCCCCGTGAGCCAAACGGAGGATTATGTGGTCAAAGCACTGGAGCATTACAGCCGTTTTCTTCGTCAGCGGGCAGAGCGTGACAGTCGATAGGTACACGGAGTATGTTTCCTGCTGTCCCCTTCCTCACACTCCAACCCCTGAGAACTACCAGACTATCCGAAATAAACTATCTCCTGATTTATCTTTATCTCTCTAAGCTAAATCTATCTAAGAGCAAACGGAGTTCGCACAATTCGGAAAACTGCGTTTTGGCGGTATGATGAAAAGTTGCGCTTCAAAACGCACCTTTGTCGGAGCAGTTCCCATCGGGTAGAATGTAGTCGAAGGGAGTGAAGCGTATGAAATCCAAAATCGCAGTTCTTTTTCTCATTGTCCTTTTGTGCCTGACTTCGGGGTGCAGCAACACCTCGCATATTGCAGAACAGCCCGCGCCGGTTTCTTCTTCGGAGAGTAACAAAGCTCCCGACCAATCAGAAACGGCGCAGGCAACAGAGAAAACGGAGGTTGAACAACCCCGAAGTACAGAGCCGAAAGACGATGACCGTCCAGCAGAAGCAACGGCAGGCGTATCGGAAAGCAGTTCTCAAACAAAACCGGCATCCGAACAGCCTAACAACGGCACAACGCCGCCACAGGTAAGCGAACCGTCCAAGACACCTGACGAGTCAGAACACCAGCCGGAAGCCTCTGCACCCTCCGAAAAGGAACAGCCCACATCTCCGGCAACGGAAGAACCAAAACCGGTAGATCAACCACAACCCACGGAACCGCCACAGGAAGAGCCAACAGAGCCGGCATTTGACATCGGCTATTGGATCGGCTTTGCCAAGAGCTATGCCGAGAGTGTCGGTCTTGCGCTGAACAGCGAAGCCGTGTTCTGCTGGGACAACCCCATTGATGCAGATGCCGGCTGTATCTATCTGGAACGGGATATACAATCCCGACTCAATCGCTATGCGGCAGATGCGGACATCACCGATGTATGGGTCTGGTATGAGCTTGTCTCCGCCGGCAGCTATCTGATCTACATCGGATACGCATAAAACTAAACACTTTGAAATCAGCATCGCAGCAATGCGGTGCTTTTTTCGTATCTACAAGGAGGTACGCAAATGAAAAAAATCTATCGCAGAAGCATTTCAGGGCTTATGGCGCTGCTGATCTGCTTCACAACCATTCTCGGCGGCGGTATTACCGCTTTTGCCGCTTCCTCTTCCGGCGAGGTGGCAAAATCCTATTCCATTGGTTTTCCTCGAAGCGGGGATGCCAATCTCGATTATAGCGGCACTTGGGGTCATGATGAGCTGCATTATATGAACGGCTGGACCTCCGGTGAGGCAACCTGGATGACCACACTGCACACCATCGGTTCCTTCGATGGCCCTGCCTGCTACTGCATCGAGCCGGGTGTTCCCCGTCTGCTGGAGAAAAGCTATACAAGATACGGCGAGGATTATTGGAAGAACTATCCATCTGATTACAACAGCACCATTGATGCCGATACCATCAAGACACTGCTGGGCAGAATCATGCAGTATGGCTATCAGGGTGATTTGTCCCTCGATTGGCGCTCGCAGAATGAAGCCGATGCTGACAAAATGGCGCACATGATGGCAACGCAGGTGCTGGTATGGGAAACGGTCGTCGGAGAGCGTGACTCAAACTTCAACCATGTTGACCCCGGCAGTGCTGATGCCGTGAAATCCGTGTATCGCACCGCTCACCCGCTGTATAGTCGCTTTTCTGCTTACTACGACAGCATCGAAGCCAGCGTTCAGAGTCATACGGTCATTCCCAGCTTTATGAGCAAGACTCCCAACAAGGCGCAGACGGTCGAGCTGAAATGGGACGGTAATCAGTACACAGCTACCTTGACCGACAGCAATCATGTGGTGTCGGACTATACCTTCAGCAGCAATCTGTCCGATATTGTCTTTACGACCAATGGCGATACGCTGACCATTACCGCAAAGACTGCACCTGCGGAACCTGTGACCATCTCCGCCAGCAAGAACAATATCCGTAAGGGTGTTGTCGTGTGGAGTGACGGTCATTATGGTCCCGACGGAACCATGCAGGATGTGGTCACTTACGCCGCTACGGTTATGGACCCCGTGCAGGCGTTCCTCAATCTGAAGGTGTCCTACGGCTCTGCTAAGATCGTCAAGACCTCGGAGGACGGCAAGGTGGATAACCTCAACTTTACCGTCACCGGCAACGGCATCAATCAGACCGTCAAGACCAACTCCAAGGGAGAGATTCAAATCGACAACCTGATGCCCGGCGTTTACACCGTGACCGAGATGGATTACGACAAGTATGAGCCGCAGGAAACCCGCCGTGTGACGGTGATTTCCGGTCAGGTGTCTACCGTGACCTTCAACAACAAGCTCAAGCGTGGAGATTTGCAGATCGTGAAGTCCTCGGAGGACAATCTCAACGAGGGCGTGACCTTCCATCTTTACGGCACTTCACTCTCCGGCATTGCCGTGGACGAGTATGCCGTGACCGATGAAAACGGCGTGGCGACCTTTGAAGATGTCCTCATTTCCGGTTCCACACCTTATACCGTAGAGGAAGTGGACGCTGCTGTTCGCTATGTTGTTCCCGAAGCGCAGTCTGCGCCTATCAACTGGAACGAGGTCACGAACCGTAGTTTCCTCAATATTTTGAAGAAGTTTTCCGTGACCGTTACCAAGAGCGACGCTGAAAACGGCACGGCGCAGGGTGATGCTTCTCTTGCCGGTGCTGTTTACGGCATCTATAAGGGCGAAACCCTTGTGGATACCTACACCACCGACAAAAACGGGCAATTCGTTACCAAGGAGTATATCTGCGATAACGACTGGACGGTGAGAGAGATCACACCCTCTGAGGGTTATCTGCTTGATACCACCGTTCATAAGGTCGGTGCAGAGCCGCAGCTTTATACCGTGGAGCATAATCAGACGGCAAATGATGTGACCGAGCAGGTCGTAAAGGGTAATATCGCCATCATCAAGCACACCGATAACGGTGAAACACAGATCGAAACACCCGAAAATGGTGCCGAGTTTGCGGTGCATCTGAAAGCCGCAGGCAGCTACGAGGTTGCCGAGGACACCGAGCGTGATTATCTCACCTGTGATGAAAACGGCTTTGCCCAGACCAAGGATATGCCTTACGGCATCTACACCGTCCATCAGGTATCCGGCTGGGAAGGCAGCGAGCTGATGCCCGACTTTGATGTGTTCATTTCTCAGAATGGGGCGACTTATCGCTACCTTATCAACAATGCACCCTTTAACAGCTTCATCAAAATCGTGAAGCAGGACGCAGAAACCGGCAAGACCATTCCTTACGCCGGTGCAGGATTCAAGATTTATGACCCGGACGGCAACCCCGTAACAATGACCTTCACTTACCCGACGCCCACCACCATTGATGTGTTCTACACCAATGCAGAAGGTTCTCTTGTTACGCCGGAAAAGCTGTCCTTTGGAAAGGGGTACTCTATTGTCGAGGTGCAGGCTCCCTACGGCTATGTCCTCGACGAAACGCCCGTGTACTTCGATGTCACGGAGGATAATTCCACAGAAGAAAGCGGGGTTACGGTAGTAAAAGTGGATAAGCCCAATATGGCACAGAAAGGCACCATCACCGTGGAAAAAACCGGCGAGGTGTTCTTCGGCGTTTCCGTCATCGGCGGCGTAGATGAAAGCGGAAACGAACTGCCAACCATCTATCAGCCGCAGTATGAAAAGCGTGGACTTCCCGGTGCGGTCTATGAGATCGTCGCCGCTGAGGATATTATCACGCAGGACGGCACTGTCCGAAATCAGAAGGGCGAGGTCGTAGACACCGTTACAACCGATGAAAACGGCACAGCGGTGAGCCGTGAACTCTATCTCGGTAAATATGAGGTGCGAGAGATCACAGCACCCCACGGGATGGTGCTCAACCCGGAACCCCACTGCGTCGAGCTTGTTTACGCCGGTCAGAATGTTGCTGTTACGGAAACGGCGACTTCGTTCGAGAACGAGCGTCAGAAGGTGGAAATCAGCCTTGTAAAGTCCATCGAGCAGAATGAGCGCTTCGGTATTGGCAATAACGGTGAAATGAAGAACATTTCCTTTGGGCTGTTTGCCGCCGAGGAGATCGTATCTGCCAGCGGCACTTCCATTCCCGCAAATGGTCTTGTTGAGATTATCTCTCTGAATGAGGACGGAACGGCGAAAATCAAGACTGACCTTCCTTTTGGAAGCTACTATGTGCAGGAGCTTGCTACCGACAGTCACTATATGCTGTCCGATACCAAGTATCCCGTAACCTTTGTGTATGCCGGTCAGGATACGGCAGTTGTAAAGATTGCCGCCAATGACGGCAAGGCAATCGAAAATGATCTGATTTACGGTTCTGTTTCCGGCAAGAAGGTTGATGAAAACGGCAACGCTCTCGGCGGTGCGCTGATTGGACTGTTCCGCACGGATGACGGCGAGTTTACAAAGGAAAACGCTCTGCTGACTGCCACTTCTGCTGAAGATGGTAGTTTTTCTTTTGAGAGCATCCCTTACGGCACGTGGTATGTCCGTGAAATCGAACAGCCCGCCGGCTTCGTGCTGGACGATACCATCTATCCCGTGACCATCGGCGCAGACGGTCAGGTCGTGGAGATCAAGATCGTCAACAAATATGTCCGTGGCAACATCCATCTGATCAAGGTGGATTCCGAATATCCTGACAATAAGCTGACCGGAGCGACCTTTGAGGTCTATAAGGACAGTAACGCAAACGGCAAGATGGACAGCGGTGATGAACTGCTCGGCACACTGACCGAAAAGGAAAAGGGCGAATACAGTATGAACGACTTGTTCCACGGTCGCTACTTCGTCAAGGAAACCAAAGCACCGGAGGGATTTGTTCTTGATACCGGCGTGTATGAAGTGATGATCGACACCAACGGCAAGACCTACGAGGTGGAGAACAAGGCAGGTGTCGGCTTCATCAATGAAGCTATGCGAGGCAACCTGAAAATCGTCAAGACCTCCTCTGACGGCAAGGTCAAGGGCTTCGCTTTCCGCATTACCGGTGCAAATGGCTATGACATTATCCTTGAAACCAACGACAAGGGTGAGATCTTCATTGACGGGCTTCGCATCGGGGACTACACCATTTCTGAGGTAAGCAACTCGGCTTCTTCGATGTATGTCATCCCGGCTGATAAGAAGGCAACGGTCAAGCCCGGCTCCACTACCATTGTGGAGATGCACAATGTTCTGCGTGATACGCCTAAGACCGGCGACACAACCAATCTGCCGCTGCTCTATGCCCTTGCAGGTCTGTCCGCAGTGGGCATCGCTGTGTGCGGCGTTATCGGATTCAAGAAAAAGAAAAAGGAGGATCGCAACTAATGGAACCTAAAACCATCGTGGCTATCGTACTGGTAGCCTTTATCATCGGCGGCTTTATCTTCTTGCAGATTAGATCGAAAAACAAGAAGTGAGCAAACCTTCCGAGGGGCGGAGCAAAAACTCCGCCCCTTTTCTACTACCCGAAGGAGGGATTCAATGAATCAACAGAAAACTGTGGAAAGCCGTGTGCTTTCTATCTTGAAGGACTGTCCGAGAGCAAGGTTCGACGATATGATCCTCATTATGCACTACTACAACCGCTATGCAAACTTCTTGGGAGCCGGTGAACAGCCCCTCTGTGACCTTGCGTTCAACTACAAAGTCTACGGACTGCCGTGCTTTGAAACCATCCGCAGGGCAAGGCAGCGTGTGCAGTCGCTTTTCCCTGAATATTCCCGCAGCGCAAACCCTGACGATGACAGTATGGTTATCATCATCGGCATTCTCTGAGGTAACGGCTATGGAAAATGAAAAGAGAAAGGTCGGTGATTACACCGTCCTCTGCGCCGTGAATATCGGCTCCCGTGAAATCATTCTTGCCGAGAATGAGCAGGATAGCAACGGAGAACGCTTCCTCTGCTGCTACGGAGAGCGCAACGACATATTTGAAAAGTTTACCGAGTGTGCCGTTGGTGACGACTACATTGATGCAGCGCTGTTCTTTGCAGAGCGCATCAAGCAAGACGCCGAGAGGTTTCGGGCAGAGGTTGAAAAGCTGGATATTCCCGTGACGGTAATCACCCAAGCGGACTGCATCCCCGACCACTATAAGAACGACATCAACGGCAAAATCATCGCCATCAACCCGGAAATCCTCAAGCCGGAGTATCAAAGAGCAGATCGACAGCTTTTCCTTGTGACCGGTGGCTTCGGCGCTTCAGCAAATGCCCGTGGCAGCGCCGTATTTTGCAAAAATCTCTATGACGGCAAGAATACCCGTTATGAGCGTATGGATGTGCTGGGTGAAGTAAAGCCGGAGCGTATGCCTGATTGGGCAAAAGAAAAAGCCGCTGCTTTTAGCCGCACAATTCAAGGAAAAGACCACGAGCGATAAGGAGGCAGATTTCTATGGCAACAAAGAAAACCGCAGCCGAGCAGGGCTTGCAGCAGAAAATGAAGGTGCTGGCAAAAC
>OHVO01001117.1_pt1 | contig 9714 bp, 9 predicted proteins | sample 1579371 | NCBI WGS metagenome assembly OHVO01 (sample SAMEA3882557, study PRJEB24775) | human gut metagenome | biome: human-associated habitat; feature: intestine environment; material: feces | place: Netherlands | collected 2009/2010 | reverse complement strand
GCTTGCGGATGATCATCCAGTGAAGCAGATACATGAGAAGCGTCTGAACACCATAAACCGCTATATAAAGCGTGGTACTCTGGATGAAGATCTTGCGGAGGTCATGAAAAAGCTGGCAAAAGATAAGATGCTCCAGGCATTGAGCAATGTCGCTTATGCCAAGGGCGATTATGAAAAAGAAATGGGACAGGCGGCTTTGAAGAAAGAAGCACTAAAAAGAATTTGAATTTAGCTAAGAGGTGAGCAACGTTATGTTAGAAGTAGTATTTAGCGACAGTGCCGCAGGGACTATGGCGGTTGCGATTGGACATAAGGGTTTTTTAGGCGGAGCAACCAGTGTAATTATCTCTGATGGGACAGTTTCAAAAGAAGAAATAGAAAAGTTCCAGCATCAAGCAGAAGAACGGGAGCGTTCTGGTTGGGAGAATGCTATACCGTTGGAGGGAAATCGTAAGGACATAGTTAATCTTCCGTTGGCATTGTCTGTGGGCAACATCTCCGAAGCAGGAATTTGTTTGGAGCGTGAGTCGGCATTATCTTTGCTACTAAGCATACTGCCCGATATGGCATCTGAAATCGTAACTGAACTTCTCAATACATCCCGAAAGAACTATGCTACGCTACTGGAAAAAGCACAAAACGGAGAGCCGATTCGTGTTTGGGTCGGACGAGAACCAGATGATGTGTGCGGATTGTATTGGCTTCTGGAACAACTACGACCAATCGGCTTTGAAAAATTGGATGTTACCATTGTGGAGCTTCCAATGTGGGAAACAAGACCAGATGGATGCATTGTCCAGTATAACGGTTGGGGAGAAGTTGAACCTTATCACTTGGGACGGATGGCATCTCTTGGAAAGAAGTTGCCAACAAATTACCTTCGTAGTTTGGCTAACCGCTGGAGAGAACTCCAACAGGAAAATTCTCCTCTTCGTGCTGTTATAAACGGCAAACTGGTCAGCGTATCAGAAACTCTGTATGATACATTTATTCTTCGAGAATTGGATACACTGGACGACGAGTTTAAGGAAAGCGTGCTTGTTGGACAGGTTCTTGGAAAGAATCCATTAGGGATCGGTGATGGGTGGATTGCTTTGCGTGTGGAACAATTTATCAAAGAGGGACTTCTGGTCCCAATCACAACTCCTGCACCAAATGCACCTATTTATCACCGTATGTTAAAGAAAATAAAGTAATAAATAACCCATTAGTTGACCACGGGATATTTATGAGTATTACTAAACTGGAAGGAGGTGCGCTATGCTGAATGATTTTACATGGAATATGACCGGATACATACCGAAACACGCTGTCAATCCATACGGTGATGGCATCATTCCCTATGTGGCAGAGCGCATCTTCCAACTGGAGCCGGAACCGCCAGCGGTTAGCAATCCAAATGAACATATTCTGTCTGCCTTGCAGGAAAAGAATTTGCTTTATTTTTCGTTCTTCCTGCACCACTACGAACCGCAGCTCAACAAGCGCATCAAATTCTTTCTCGGCGTGGATGGCGGCGATTTGTATGACACAGACCGTTTTATAGATATAAAGCTCTCCTGTCGGGAGCAAATGCTCCAAAAGCTGATGGACTATGATCCTGCCAAGGGTGCAGAGTATGCTACCTACATTTTCCCGTTTATCCGGGATGCTATGCTCCGTTTCCGCATGGGCGAAGAAAAATGGTCGGTGTCCTCTTTGACCAATTACAAAATGGTGCGGTCAATGGCATGGCTGTACCATAACACCAAGGATGCGGTCAGCGAGTTTTCCAAGAAGTACAACTGCGAGCTTGCCCTTGCGGAAGAATATCTGAAAGTTGTCCGTGGCATCCGCAATCAGCAACTGTTCTATGTAACAGACGAGGATGGCGAGGAAACAGGCGAAGATGTTGCCCTTGACGATAGCTGGAACTATACCGACATCCTCTGGAACGGCATACAAGCAGAAAAGGTGCAGCGGGCATTTGAGAAACTGAATTACCGGGAACAGACCTTGCTTGAAAAGCGTCTTGCGATCTGCATGACCTGTGGGCGTGTCGGCTCATGGAAAGACCGCCCCACCTTTGAAGAACTGGCGGTTATGTTTGAGGGCAGCACAGCCAGCGGTGCAGAACGAGCCTATCGGAAAGCAGTAGACAAACTGACGGAACTTCTGGTTGCCGAGGGCGCAATCCATGCTGTCAGGTTGAAACAGAAATCCAAAATTAAGCGCAAAAAGGAAATCGCCGCCGCAATCTACGAATACCAGGCAGACTGCGACGGCGAATGGGGCGATATTTCGTTGGATTTTGAGAATGGTACAGCAAAGATCGTCCGGCTTGCCGATTGGGACACGATGAGAACAAACCGCTTTGCGAATAAGGCAATAGCCTATCTTTTGAACTGTGAGAATGAGAAGCTGCCAAAAGAAACGATGGTAGCATTTGAATCATAAAAAAGAAAAACCGCTGCAATTTCCACACTACACGAGGATGAAAAATTACAGCGGTTTTATCAGCGGATGTATCTTCCAGAATACACATTTTTTGTTTTGTTACGGCGCACAAAAAATATATAAAGCAAAATACCACCGCAAATCAAGAATAACGAAAGCACTTGCGATACTCTGATTCCGGGAATAATATAAAGGCTGTCCGTACGCAGGCCTTCAATCAAAAATCTTCCAAGACCGTAAATCACAAAATACATACAGGTCAGGGTTCCAGCCTTTGGATTTTTTCTACTGACAATTAGCATGGTAATCAGCAGACACAAATTCCACATGCTTTCATAGAAGAATGTTGCTTGATGCCATTCTCCAAGAACATCAATATATACTGCATAAGGAAAAAACTGCAACGATGAATCTGTAACCAAATTGCCGAACGCTTCTTGATTTACAAAATTACCCCAACGTCCGATTGCTTGTCCAAGCACAAGACTTGGAACGACTAAATCCAGAAAACGGAACAAAGGAAATTTGTGATGGCGGCAAAATAAAATTGCCGTAACCAGACCGCCAATCACTCCACCATAGATGGCAAGCCCGCCTTTCCATATTTTGAAGATGGAAAGAATATCGCCGGAATAACTGTTCCACTCAAATACGACATAATATCCTCTGGCGCAGACAATGGCAATGGGTAATGCAAGAAGAATAAAGTCAAATATCAGATCGTCCTTGAGACCTTGTTTTCTGGCTCGGTAAATTGCAAGTATTACACCTAAAACCATACCGACGGCAATAATTACACCATACCAGGCAATGCTCCATCCCTCTATGCCAAATAAATTTTCAATCAAATACTTACTCATATCAACACCTTTTCTACACAATCAGAAATTCATTTTCTTGTTCTATATATCTGCAAAAGATAAATATACCGCAAATAATTTCTGGGACGAAACCGCAAATATCTTCCACAATCCATCCTCCTGCAATGCCCTTGTGCATAATACGAAGAACCTCTGAATTGCAGGTGTTTAACAGAGAATAATTCTGGCTATTGTGCATGGTCAAAAGATATTCCTCGCCGTTCACAACAATATTGGCATGGTCAACTCCTGGCATTCTGCAAATTGGCCATCCCACCACATCGGGATCATCACCATCTGCATATCCGGGGCGAGCAGAACCGACTAACTGATTTTCGTTGTCGGTCAGTAAATATTCCCGATTTCTTACATCACCGGAACTTGCTTTTGATTCATCGAGATAACGAACGTCTGCCGTCAAAAGCAGCTCACCTGCGATGCTGAGAATCTTTCTTTGCGGACCGAGCAACACACTTTTTATTCTTGCCAAGGCAAGCTGAGATTCATTTTTATAAAGGACTCCTGCCTTTATCGTGTATTTCATAACTGCGCCTCCTCTCTTATACAAGTGCATACAGGATGATTCCTGCAAATCCCGAACCTGCCATAACCCAAAGCGGATTCGGTTTCCACTTTCTTAAAACAAAAATGCCAATAACAAAAATAATCGCAGCAATCAAGTCCAAAGATGCCAAATCATTCGGAAGCGTTCTCTGTCCGTAGAGTGCCATAATCAACAGTGAGATACCCGCTGATGCGATCATTGCAATTACCGCAGGGCGAAGTCCGGCAAGAATGCCCTGCACCATATTCAATCCACGGAAACGATAATAGATATAGGCAAGGGTCATTACGATAACACAGGATGGAAACACACAGCCAACCGTTGCGATGACAGCACCGGGAAGACCTGCGACTTGGATACCAACAAATGTTGCTGAGTTAATCGCAATGGGGCCGGGTGTCATTTCAGCGATAGTCATAATATCCGCAAATTGTGTCATTGTAAGCCAAGGATGAATATCCACCACTTGATTCTGAATCAATGGCATGGCAGCATATCCGCCGCCAATACTGAATAATCCAATTTGAAAAAAGCTCCAGAACAATTCAAGGTATATCACCGTTTATCACCTACTTTCCGCATTTTTCCTTGATGCCATGTATCCGCTGCTCCGATCACGCCACAGACAAGAATAATGACTATGATATTCACAGAGAAAAAGCGAACGGCTACAAAAGAACCAAGCATAACAATAACAGGCAATAGTCGTTTTTTCTGGAAAATGGTTTTTGCCATATTGATCACAACATCACAGATTACTGCCGCCACTCCGCAGAGCATTCCTGCCATTGCCATATTTACAATGGCATTATCTCGAAATGCCTGATAAAACATGGAAATGATAGAAATAATCATCAATGGCGGCAATATAGTTCCCAATACCGTGAGCATTGCGCCGGGGAACCCCGCCACATGATAACCTACCAAAATGGAAGCATTAACTGCTATTGCGCCCGGAGAAGACTGTGCGATTGCGGTCAGATCCATCATCTCATCTTCTTCAATCCAACCAAGTTCCTCCACGAATTTCTTTCGCATCAACGGAATGATTACAAATCCACCGCCAAAAGTGCAAGCACTCAGTTCAAAAGTGGAGAAAAACAATTTTTTGTATTTTTGCAAGCTATTCACTTCTAAAAATGCCGTCCTTTCTATGTTTATTAACATTATACCGCTTGATTTCTGATAACGGAAATAATATAATTTTACAGAAAGGATAAGTATTTTTATATAAGGGGATTGTTATGACGATACGACACATGATAATATTTCGTACCGTATGCGAAAATGGATATAATTCCACCAAAGCAGCGGAAGTTTTACACATGACACAGCCAGCAGTCAGCCTTGCCATTAAGGAACTGGAGCAATATTACGGAGTACACCTGTTTGACAGAATCGGCAGACGATTGCAAATCACCGATGCAGGGCAGCATTTTCTTCAATATGCGATACATATATCCGACTTGTTTTCAGATATGGAAACAGGGTTGCGTGATTGGGATTCTAAAGGAGTTCTCCGTATTGGTGCAAGCATCACCATCGGCTCGCAGTTTTTACCGAACTATGTAAAGGCATTCTCTGAACTCTGCCCAGGGCTTGATGTCAGAGTTACCGTTGATCAATCAGAACGTCTGGAACAAAAAATTTTGGCAAATGAATTGGATTGTGCGTTGATCGAAGGTATTGCACATGATCCAAATATCGTTTCGGAAGCCTACATGGAAGATCATCTGAGTGTTATATGCGGTACGGATAAAGGCTGGACACAGGGGCAAGTTATATCCATAGAAGATTTTCAAAGACAGCGATTTCTCTTGCGAGAAAAAGGCAGTGGCACACGAGAGGTGTTTAACCGTGTAGTTGAACAGGCTGGCTTCCACATTACACCAGTATGGGAAGCAATGAGCACAACAGCACTGGTCAATGCTGCAATCAATGGATTAGGAATTGCTGTATTACCGCATCGAATGATTCTTCCGGCTCTGCGACAAGGTTTGATTTGTACTGTCAAAGTAGAGGGGTTGAGTTTCAGCCGAAATTTCCATATAATTCATCATAAAGATAAGTTTTTAACAACTTCTGCTAAGCGATTTATTACTTTGTGCAGAGATTTTGAGACTGATTACCCCTTGCCTTGTTACAACGGACTATATGAATAAAAGATTAGAGCCGCAGTTCAATCACATGACTGCGGCTCTTGCAATATTAGTATAAAGATTTATATTCAGTTACAGTTTTCAGATATGCTTCGGGATTGCCGTTCAGTATCAGCTCAGCGTATGCTACCGGGTCATTGTAAATCAGATAATCAAGCTCTGATCGCTGATACATATTGTCGGCAACCTCATTCTCAACGGCGATGGTATCAATGGCAATCATGCTGCCATCAAAGAATTTCAGTTCCACACAGGCAGTATCCATGTTGAACTCACAAGAAATCAATCTATCCATAAGAAACCTCCATTCTGCGGGATGTTAGATCATCCCAAAATATTTGAATGCTTCTCGGATTGCTTTCTCTTTTTCCGGTGGGCACTGTGGCTGTCTGGAATCCTCGGACTTCGGCAAATTGTAATTCTTGCCAACTTCAATCCCACATTTCCTCTTAATCTGTGAGATATAAAGATTGGATACCTTTAACCCGCTATGCTCCAGCACATAGTCCTTGATCTGGGTGTAGGTTGCCCCATCCTGAAATTCGGACATATCCATATCTTCCAAAGAGAACTCAACCCGAATCTTTTTCGAGTCAACCTCGCCCTTGGAAAGCAAGACAACCGTCTCCACATGCTTCGTCCTTGGGAACAGATCCACCGGCTGCACCTTTTCTGCATGGTACCCATTCTTTTCCAGCCATGCGGCGTCTCGGGCGGCGGTGGCGGGGTTGCAACTGACATACACCACCCGGCGGGGTGCCATGCGCACCACAGCGGAGAGAGTGGCTTCATCGCAGCCCTTGCGGGGCGGGTCGAGGACGATGACGTCTGGGTGGAGGCCCTCGGCGGCGAGCTGGGACGCGGCTTTGCCCGCATCGGCGCAGAAGAAGCGGCTCTTTGCGGCTATGGCATCACCCATGCGGGCAGCATTGGCCTTGGCGCTTTCGATGGCCTCAGGCACGATCTCCACGCCGATGAGCTCCCGGCAATGGTCTGCCATGGACAGGCCAATGGTGCCCATGCCGCAGTAGAGGTCGAGCAGGAGCTTTATTTTTTCCGCTCCGGCGTATTCGGCGGCCTTTTTATAGAGGCGCTCCGCCTGAGCGCGGTTGACCTGATAGAACGACAGCGGCGATATCCTCACCTTTACCCCGCAGAGAATGTCGGTTATGCAGCCGTCGCCGAAAAGACAAATGCACCTGCCTCCGAGCACGGCGTTCGTGTCGTCGGAGTTTATGTTTATCAGCACGCTCTTTATGCTCTCTTCGCTTTTGAGCGCGTCAAGAAGCGCATCTGTATTCGGCAGATTCTCCTGCGCGCTGACGAGGCAGAGCATTATCTCGCCAGTCGCAAACGCTTTTCTGAGATAGATGTGCCTTATCGCTCCGCTTTTGCTTATTTCGTCGTAGACGGAAATATTGTATTTCTCTATCCACTCCGCCGTTATGCCGAGTATTCTTTCGAACTCGGGCGGCGCGAGGCGGCACGCGCGGCAATCGACTATCCTGTGCGAACGGCGGGAGTAGAAGCCGATTTTTAATTTCCCGTTTTCGCGTCCCACCGGGTACTGCGCCTTGTTGCGGTAGCCGTCGGGGGACTCCGCGCCGATTATCGGCTTTAAATCAACCTCGAGTCCGCCGATGCGGGAGAATGCGTCGCGCACGGCATCCGCCTTGAGCTTTAGCTCCGCGTCATAGCTCATGTGGCGGAACGAGCAGCCGCCGCAGCCGGGATATGCCGGGCAGTCGTTTTCCGTCCTGTCGGGCGACGGCTCCGTTATTTTTATGCACTTGCCGACGGCGTAGCTCTTTTTCGCCTTGATTATATGCGCCTTTATAAAATCACCCGGCGCTGTCGCGGGAACAAAGACGGCGAGCCCGTTGTATCTGCCGACGCCGCTGCCGGTCAGCGAGACGGAATCTATATGAAGTTCAATGTCGTCATTTTTGTTAAGAAGCAAAATATCACCCCGAAAAAGCTTTATTAAAGTATATCAAACGGCGGGCGATTTTGCAATACGGGAGAAAACCCGTTGACAGAAAGCCGGCAAAAATATATACTTGAGTTAATATAAATCCAAAAGGAAGGAAATGATAAAATGATAAGAGTTACCGTCTGGAACGAGGGCGTTCACGAGGCCGAATCGCGCGAAGTGGCAGCCGTCTACCCCGAGGGCATCCACGGTCAGCTGAAGAGCTTTCTCGGCGCGCAGGAGGACATGGAGGTTCGCACCGCGACTCTCCGCGAGCCCGACTGCGGCCTGCCGCCCGAAGTGCTCGAAAACACCGATGTGCTCATCTGGTGGGGACACAAGGCGCACGACGAAGTGCCCGACGAGCTTGTTGAGCGCGTGCATGACAGAGTTCTGCGCGGCATGGGCTTCATAGCACTGCACTCCGCGCATTTTTCAAAGCCGTTTAAGCGTCTCATGGGCACCTCCTGCGCCCTGCACTGGCGCGACGGCGATTTCGAGCGCGTCTGGACAGTCAACCCCGCGCACCCGATAGCAAAGGGGCTCGACGAATATTTTGAAATTCCCGTTGAGGAGATGTACGGCGAGCGCTTCGACATTCCCGAGCCCGACGAGCTTGTTTTCCTCGGCTGGTTCTCCGGCGGAGACGTGTTCCGCTCCGGCTGCTGCTGGAACAGAGGGCGCGGCAGGGTGTTCTATTTCCAGCCCGGCCACGAGGGCAACCCCACCTACTACATCCCGCAGGTTCAGCAGATACTGACAAACGCCGTGCGCTGGGCGGCTCCGCATGAAATCATCGACGAGATAGTCTGCCCCCACGCCGAGATCTCGCCCGAGCAGAAAAGGAATGCGCGCTGACAGGGCATAGAATAAGTAAAGTATTATTTATTACGATAAATATTGACTTCCCAAGCAGATTCGGTATATAATAGATTCCGATGAAAAAAGAAGCACTCGCTGTGCGCTTGGCGTGCAGCATCTATTTGGGGAGAAGACAAGCGACCGCCCGGCACTCGTTGGGTGGCCGCTTCCCTTTTAAAAAATCAAAAGAGCTGCTGATTCAGCAGGGCGATCATAAGGCAGAAAAGCCCCGACAGGTATTATACCGTCGGAGCTTTTCTGTTTTATGGATATTCGTCTTTCGGTCAGCTGTCTTTTTGCTTATTTGCGGTGTTCATGAGCATGAGCACTTTTTCGAGCAGGTCGAGCATTTTATCCTGCGGCATGATGCGAACCGCGATATGCGGCTTGCCCGCGGCGCTGACGGTCACTCTGCCGGGGAAACCCGCGGCTATCGCCGAAATCTCCTGCATATCAAGGTCATCGATATAGAGCAGCAGTCTGTCGCCCTTGCGCCCTATCTCGTAGATGTTGTGCTGGGCGGAATACGCTCTGAGCAGCGAGGTTCTGATAAGACCCAATACCGGGGCGGGCGGCTCGCCGAAGCGGTCGATGAGCTCGTCGGTGAGATCGTCGGCGTCCGCCTCGGTGCGGATGAGGGCGATGCGGCGGTAAAGGTCCATGCGCTGCTCGGCGCTCGGGACATACTTTTCCGGGATGTTCGCCGTAACGGAGAGGTCGGCGGCGCACTCGGTGCGCACGGGCGGCTTTTCGCCCTTTTCCTCGAGCACGGCCTCCTCGAGCAGCTTTAAGTACATATCGTAGCCGACGCTCATCATGTAGCCCGACTGCTCGGGGCCGAGCAGGTTGCCCGCGCCGCGG
>OHVO01001116.1_pt1 | contig 9723 bp, 10 predicted proteins | sample 1579371 | NCBI WGS metagenome assembly OHVO01 (sample SAMEA3882557, study PRJEB24775) | human gut metagenome | biome: human-associated habitat; feature: intestine environment; material: feces | place: Netherlands | collected 2009/2010 | reverse complement strand
GCGCTTATTTCATTGCGTATAATTTCGAGCGACGTCACCCTTCATTCATGATGCCGCTCCGCGCTTCGGCCATACCATTCTGCCACAAATGAGCTGACCATCGTTGTAATAGCGAGGACTTGAAAGTCCTCGCTATTAGCATAGTCATCGACGAAGCATCGATGCTGTCGCTGGAGCTTTTTGCTGGCCTGCTCAGCAAGCTTCCTGCAAATTGCAGCCTCGTGTTGGTGGGTGACCCGAACCAGCTCAGTTCAGTTGGTACGGGAAACCTGATTCCGGAGCTGCTGGAGCTCGGATGCCCTGTCACGCGTTTGGAACGGCAGTACCGTCAGTCGGACAATGAATCCGCGTTGTTTTACAATGTCGTGAACTATCCAAAGCTCAGTGATTCCGAGGAGTTGAAATTCGATGACTCCTTCCAGCTGATTCCTGCCAGCGAAGGGGACATTTTTAAGGTGATTCAAGAGGAAGCGGTAAAGCGGTATCTCGCTGGCGAGAATGTCCAGGTCATCGCCACGACAAGAGCCGATGTCAAAAAACTGAATGAAGCGCTTCAGCAGGTGGTCAATCCGCCTGCTGAAGGAAAAGCGGAAGTGACGCACAACGGTATCACCGTCCGGGAGAATGACCGAACCATGATTCTCAAGAACAATCGTGAAGAACGCGCTGCTTCAACGGCGACATTGGCACGGCGCATGTTGAGCCGATGGAGGGCGGCAGCGCGTTTATTCACATTCCGCTCTCCGCGAACCGCCAGCCTAAGTTCTTCAGTGCCAAAATTGGGAGCACACTCGCGCTGGCTTATGCGTTGACCGTGCACAAAAGTCAGGGCAGCCAGTATGATACGGTCATTATGCCTGCCAGCACAGACTGTCAAAAAATGCTTCGGCGCAATCTTTTCTACACAGCAATCTCTCGTGCAAAAAAGCAGGTCATCCTTGTTGGAAGTAAGGAGGCGCTCCACATCACAATGGTCACGCCACCGGAGCCGCGCAAGAGTATGCTGGTCATCAAGACGCACCAGAAGATGCACTTTGCCGCATGAGCTTCAAATATCCTGTTATTGATATGCGCGCCACAGGCGCGCATATCAAAGAGCTGATGAACACTCGGGAAGTCACGGTTCAAGACGTTCAGGAAGCGATGGGACTTGCCTCACCGCAGGCAGTATATCGTTGGCTGCGTGGAAGTAATATGCCAAGCGTGGACAATTTATACGCACTTAGCCGGTATCTGAACGTTTCAATGGAGGATGTGATTGTAGAGAAAGCCGCATAACACAGATAAAACACGAGCCGGAAGCAGAAATTTGCTTCCGGCGCTTTCTATATCTTGATGAATTATTGGAATCGTGGGGTAGTCTGTCTTTCAATCTGTTTCAGCTTCCTTACCGACCATGAGCAAGGATTCGCGGAGCTTTGCGTCCACGGACGGCTGGAAGAAATAGTTTGAAATCAGGCCGCCGATCAATGCGGCTTCGTTATCGGTGTACTGCATGGTGATTGCCCTCCTCTACGATGTTCACACAACAAACGCGGCAATCATACCACAAGATGCAGTACCGGTCTATGCGCATTGTGCCGAAATATTGAATCACAAATCAATACACAAAATGAAGCGGCGTTTCGCTCTCTTATGAAAAGAGGGTTGAAACGCCGCTTTTTTCTTTTCTTAAATTTGAAACCTGAGACGAAGGAGGTCACAAAAATGTCTGTATTCCGTGTCGAGAAAAACAAAGGTTACACGGTCATGTCCAACCACCATCTCCGCAACCATACGTTGTCTCTCAAGGCCAAAGGACTCCTCTCGCAGATGCTGTCGCTGCCGGACGATTGGGATTACACGCTGCAGGGGCTTGCACAGATCAACAAAGAGAGCATCGACGCCATCCGCGAAGCTGTGCGCGAGCTGGAACGTGCCGGTTACATCAAGCGCAGCCGCGAACGCGATGAGCGCGGCTGCCTGCGCGGAACCGTCTACACGATCTACGAGCAGCCGCACGCGGAGCCAACGCCGGAAAAACCTATGCAGGCTTTGCCTACATTGGATCATCCAACATTGGAAAAGCCTATGTTGGATAAACCTACGCTGGAAAATCCAATGCAATTAATTACTAAAGGAAGAAATAAAGAAAAACAAAATACAGATCAATCAATTACCGATTCGATTCCTTTCCCTTCCGGTTTCCCGGAGACTCCCGTGCAGAAGCGAACGGAAGCGAAGGAATCGTTTGAACGCTACCGGGACTTGATCTTAGAGAATATTGACTACGACGTTCTGGCAAGTGATCCTCACGTTGACCGGGAACAGCTTGACGAGATCGTCGACCTGGTGCAGGAGACAGTTTGCAGCACGCGCAGCCGAATCCGCGTTGCAGGCAACGATTATCCAGCCGAGGTCGTGCGGGCGAAACTGCTGAAGCTGAACAGCGAGCATATCCGTTTCGTCACGGACTGCCTGAAGCAGAACACAACGCGGATTCGGAATATCCGGCAATATCTGCTGACCGTGCTGTTCAACGCACCAAGCACGATGAACAGCTATTACACGGCGTTGGTGGCGCATGATATGGCAGCTTAAAGCCAAACAGCAAGGGGGCTTGAAAAAACTATTCGACCGATTCAAGCGCACTGCGGACCATTGCGACGATCATGTTAATCTGTTTTGGTGTGGCCGAGCGGCAAAGAGCAAGCAGGGAATCCAAATCCTGCGATTCTGTCAGGTTCAGGTTGTCCGCAAGCAAATATGTTGGGGAAACATTCAACGTGCTGCAAAGCGTTACGAAAACCTGCAGGCTGGGTGTTTTTGCGCCAGACTCTATTTGCCTGAGATATGTCGCATTGATGTTGCAGGCTTCGGACAGCCGTTCACTTGTCCAGCCCCTATCCTTTCGCGCGGTGTTGATTCGTTTTCCCAGCAACTTTTTATCCATCTGATTCTCCCCACCTGTATGCTGATTGAGGCAAATTCGTTCCCTATAAGCTTACATTTTTCTTGACGCAGAAAATAGCGACTGATAGAATACGAAATATAAGCCATTAGACTACATGTGAGGTGATACAAGATGTGCGGAACGAAAAGCTGCGCGATCCTCGGACACAGCCCTATGCGGTTTGCGTGGGGATTTGATGAAGAAGCTGCGGAGTGTCACGATATGAAGATGGAACTGGCCCAGCAGATCATGGTGCTGCGGCAGCAGGGAGTGACGCATTTTTCCGTGGCCTGCGACTACGGCGTGGGGCTTTACGCCGCCGAACTCATTAACGTTCTGCGCGACAATGATCCGGAACTGATGCTGTTTTGTGTTACGCCATACGAGGAACAGGCAACAAAGTGGACACCGGAGCTGCGCGAACGCTATTTCGATATGCTTGTCAAATGCAGCCACATGACAGCCGTTTACACACATAAGCAGCCAGACGCACAGCTGAAAGCCTACCGAACAATCATCCGGCAGTCTGACATGGTGCTGGCGGTCTACGATCCGGCATCGGCGCGCGGGGATGATACAGATAAGGCGATTTCTTATGCGAGAGAATTGCACCGCCCCATGCTGATGATCCACCCGGACACATTGAAAACGACATACTCCTGCGTGGAAGTCTGATATGTCAGCACGCTGTCCTTTGCTATAATGAGCATAGAAAAGACTTCGTAAATTTCTGCAAATTTACGATGAAACGCCAGATGCTCCCTGAGATCATCGGCCTTTCCGCGTTTTGGGTGACGGAAATTTTGACGGCGAATAGGCTTTTAAGCGACACCGCCGAGGAAGCTGATTTTCTGAACGGCCTGACGCTTGCTGTCCATTGATGGATGCACATACAGCCGCAGCGTCGTCGTAATGTCCGCGTGGCCCAGCATTTCACTGACGCTTTTAATGTCAATCCCATTTTCAATACAGCGGGTCGCGTAAGTGTGACGGAGTGTGTGATAGCTGCGTTTTCGGATGCCACACTGACGCAGGACAGATTCAAAGTAGTATTGATAGGTGCGTGGCTCCATTGGCTTATCCGTTCGGCCTGTCAGGATATACGCATTTTGTGACAGACCAGAAACAGCTTTTTTCAAATACGCCATCATATCGTTTGGAAGTGGAATAACGCGCACAGATTTTTCGCTCTTTGGTGTCTGGATGATGAGCTTCGTTTTCCCATTCTGACGGACACGCTGAACGGCGTGCTCAATGCTGACGGTGCCGTTTTGAAAGTCAATATCTGAAACCCGCAGGGCGCAAACCTCACCAAGCCGCAATCCTCCGTTTGCGGAAAGTAAGATTCCGGCGTCCTTGTGATTGGATGACGGCGATAGACCTTTCCTGAGTTGGTCAAGCTCCCACGCAGAAAACGGTTCGATTTCACTCTGTTTTGCCTTCGGCAGCTTGGTGTTCAGCGCGTCACAATAAAAATGGTATTCTGCGCTGGCAAAACGAAGCGCTGCTTTTATCAGAACACCGATGTCCCGGACGCTTTTGGCAGATAACCCACCGCCATGCAGCCGCCCACTTTGTCTCTTTTGGCTTAGGAAGTCAGAAAGCTGTTTCGCCGTCAAAGAAACGGCGAAGATCGAACCAAGCTCCGGAAGGATATGATGCTCGATCAGAAAAACATATCTGGCGCGTGTAGATGGCTTGATCTCTGCCTGTGACAGATACCATACAAAAAGCTCTTTTACCGTCAAGCGGCAGCTCCCGGCAGGTCGTGACACGATCATCCGTTTTCGGTCTTCCAGCTTGGCTTTTGCTGCGGCATAGGTGCGTGCATAGACGGACGTGTATTTTGCGCGTCCATCCGGTTTCCTGCCGCTGATAAAGCGTGCTTCCCATCGGCCGTCCTTGCGCTTATAGATGTTCTCACCGGTTTTTGGCAAATGGCATCCTCCTTTTGACGGCTGTTCTGACTGCGAATACAGACACGCTACTTGCAAGAAGTATTCTGCATCGTCTGATACCGATTGATCTTTACGGAAACGACACAACTAATCAATATTTTGATACCGAACCGCATTGACTTTTTGCAACGCTATTGTATAATGGTGTCAGAAACAGAAGATTATTGCGTTTTTGAGACTTCGTAAATTTGCAGAACTTTATGAAGCCGAAACCGCCATGTTTTGTATGTGCAGATAGTATGTCACATCTATGCTGGCACATACGGAGAATGGAAGAAGCTTGACAATTTAATATGTTTGCCAACGAAGAATTGTAATTGCAGGTTATCTCTCGCCTTATAGTCTGCAATGAAAGAGCAATGAATCTACTCGCCCGGAACTGTGAGGATGAGCAAGTTTCTAAAGTAGCTTGGAGGAAACGAAAGACAGCGTTATGCCAATAAGCTATGTGGCCGAAAGGTCGCCATTGCGGGAGGACATCCCGTGAGAAGGTAGGAAACAGAGCGCGGACGCGACCTGCGTCCATAGTCCAAGTCAGGAGAATCGCTTTTCTTTGCCTGCATGAGATGCTGCCTGTTTTATGATCTCGTTACGTGCAGAAGTTGGCAAACAAAGGGTAGATAGCACGATGATCCTATCGGTAATTCGGAACAGGGCTCCGATTTGCTTCTAAAGTTGAAGTAAATCGGTGTTTTTTGTTTTTGAAGCAATCGGATCATCTCGCGTCAGCGGGATGATTTGTTTTTTGCGTAAAAATCGATAGGAGGATCATCTGCGATGAATGAGCAGCAACGGCAAGCATATCTGGACCAGATCAACTATGGCCGCATTGAGCGTGTCATTGCGTACAAAAATGTGCAATTCATCATCGAGCACCAGTATGATGGGTTGGAGCAGCTAACTGCATATTTGAAATCCTGCATGGAGGACATTGGACACCCGCCCGCGATGGTCGAGGTGATCGGGAGCGAGTATATTGAGTACCGTTTCGGCTCATGGAAAGCCGCGATCCGATCTTTTTATGCCGGAAAAATCACAAACATCAAAAACCCGCCACATTTTCGTGACCGCAAGATCGTTCAGGATTTATGCGAGATCGAATTGAGGCGGCTTGCAGCGAAGGACGCGGCATCTTCTGAACGGGAGGTGCAGCGATGAATCCGAACAGAACGTATGAGGAAAATATGGCGGCGCTTAAAAAAGTTTTGACCCAACGCACCTATACGGCGCTGTCTCACAGGAACATCGAGTTTGTTCTGAAATATCAAAATGCGTCATTGCAGGAATTGGCTGCATATTTGCGGCGGCAGCAGGCGGAGCTGCGGCATATCCCCGGCAGGACAGAAATAATTGGCGGCGACTTCATTGAACTGCGGTTCCGCGGATGGGTAAATGCGCTTGAAGCGATCGGCGTTAGCAGAGAGCTTGCGGCAAAGCGCAGTACGCCCGCGCTGGAAAAAACGGCGCTGTTTCAGGCGGAGTTCAATACACAGCGGGAGCTAGACAAAGCAGCCAAGGCTGAAGCCAAAAAGGAAAACAAAAGCAAAGAGAAGCCGCAGATTCAAGGCAAAGGCCGCCGGTTCCGCGCCGATCTTCTTCTGGATGAGAAAATCACAGGAAGAACGATGTACGCGCTTGAGTTGCAAGGGTTCAAATGCCCACAGAATAAGAACGTGCGGAAAACGCAGGAGTTCAAGGCTGAGTATCAGCGGCAGCTCACAAAATTCCGGCAGGAGCAGGCGGCAGAAAAGGAAGCCAAGCGGGTAGCACGGCAAGCCGAACGGCAGGAACCGGCTGCGGAGGAAAGCGCACAATAATTTATTTGCACAATCCGTATTGGGAACGGATTTGCGATAGACCAGGCTCTACCCCCTAGAGCCGACTGCCAGCGCGTCACCCCCTGACGCGCAGAAATCCCCGGTTCCGAGCTGGGAACGCGGAACCGGGGGCAGAAGCACTTGCCCATCTTTGATTGGGAACACCGTAGGTTCCGCAATCCTACGTTCCATTTTTCTAAAATTGCGGGCGGCCTGGACTGCCCCAACCGAGCTGCCTAACGTGGGGTAAAACTTATAAAGGAGAGTATCAAAATGAAGAATTTCAAAAAACTGACTGCCTTGCTGCTGGCTCTCGTTATGGTCTTTGCACTGAGTGTCAGCGCGTTTGCGGCAACAACGGTCGTCACGACTCAGGATGAATCGGTTCTGAAACTGGAGTCCACCGGCAACACCGTGTCTTACATGGCAACAACAGTAGATGGCGGCAAGAAAGACGGCGTAACTTATCCGACAACTACGACTTATACCTACGCCATTAAAACAAGTGCTGACACTGCAACGGTTACGGCAACTCTTGGTAACTCTGCTTACTATCTGACACTCAATGGCTCCGCTGTTGACACAAGCTTTTCTCTCGCTAAAAACACCAGAAGCGTCCTTAATGTATGCGAAAGTAACGAAGATGAAGATGGCAACCTCGTCGAATCCATTATCCGTTCGTTTGACATCACAGTTGTTGATGCTACTTCTGTCAATGTGACGATTGAAATCAACTGCGTTAATGCCAAGACGTTTGCTAATAAAAACCCAAATTCCGCTGCTGCCGCTGCATATGGAACACTGAAAACGCATATCGGCTTCAATGACAGCGGCAAGATGACCTCTGTTGTTTCGCTGAACCTCCCTGCTGGGTCCACCGCTATGGATGCTCTGTACGCACTGAAAAAGCTGAAGGGCTTTACCATCACCGGTACGGGCAGCGCGACTGGCACCGGCTCTGCGGATGATAATGCAAATCCTGTTGTTACCTATGTTTCGGCTATTGACGGTCTCGGCGAGAAGATGTGCGGCAGTTGGTCCGGCTGGTGCTTCGTTTCAACCATGCCGAATGCGACATATGAGATGCCGCCGGTTGGTGCTGCAAGCTATTCTCTGACCGAGGGCGAGCATATCACTTGGGTCTATACCTGCAACTTCTCTGATATTGGGGATGCAATCAACGGAACAACCACCACTACTAATTGAGAATTAGCCTAGTTTTCATCCCGCACAGGCTCTGAATTCTGGAGCCTGTGCGGGAGCCAAATCCAAAAACTACGTCTCTTGTTTTAGCGCGAGCGTTACATATTCGGAGGTTCATATGCGAGAAAAAGGGCACGGAAACAAGCTCGGCCAAAAGTGGATTGGCAGACTGATTTCCGTTTCTCTTGTGCTGACAATGCTCCTTGGAATTATTCCAGTCTCCGTATTCGCAGCACAGGATTCGGATACCCTGTCAGATATTCCAGAAATCAGCACAATAGAGAATCAGCAGTCTGGCAGTTTGTCAGACTTTTATAATGTTGAGGATGTAACTGCACTGTCAGACGATGATACAACCTCTAACGTACCAGAGCTTGTCGATGGCGTATATCAGATTGGCACAGCAGATCAGTTGAAGTGGTTTGCCTCTCTTATCAATGGAACATTGACCGATGGCACACAAGCAAATCGCTTTGCTAATGCAGTCTTGACGAAAGACATTGATCTCAATAATGAGGAATGGACTCCCATCGGAGTCGTGAAAAGCAAATATGCAGGAACATTTGATGGTAGAAAACACCGTGTTACGGGTCTCTCTATTTCAAAAGCAGTTCCCGCTGGCTTTTTTGCTTTTGCAGATACCGGAAGTTTAATTCGCGATCTCACGGTATCCGGAAATATTACTATTTCAAATCTCAACAATTCTTCAAAAACCTACACAATAGGTGGTCTCGTTGCAAACGCCAGAGGCGACATATTGAATTGCTGCAATGAGGTTAATATTACATTAACAGATTTTGTTTGCAAACGCATAAATGTCGGCGGTATTTGCGGAAGCATTGGAGTAAGAAACGCAGTAAACAAGATCGTCGGTTGTACGAACTCAGGAAATATTTATTGCAGTGCGAATCTTAACGGGGTAGGAAATCCTGTATTTGCTGGTGGAATTGCAGGCATCTTAAGCTTCCATCAGCAATTCGATTCTTGTAAGAATACAGGTTCCGTTATTGTTCATCTTAATGGACTTGGAAAAGGTTGTGCCGGTGGTATTACAAATGTAGACTACGTGGATCAGCCTAGTATCAATAATTGCTATAGCACGGGTAGTGTTAATGTGACCAAGGAGGAAAACTTGGGCGGTTTAACATTAAGTTCGGGAGCGATTATTGGTTATAGCCGAATTGGGCCGACAACCGCGCCTATCTATTATCCGACACATTGCCATTATTTAAGTGGAAGCACCACGGCTGGCATGAGTGATGTGAAAGGACAGTCGATTGCTGATGCAACAAGCGGCATTTCTGCAAAGACGGCAGACGAGCTGAAATCCGCAGAGTTCCTTGCCTCGCTGAATGCAGCGGCCCCAATCACAGATTATACCGTTACATGGATTGCCGGCGCGGATGGATATCCGACAATCAAGCACAGCGGAAACGATGAGCCGCAGAATACTGTGCCCCATCTCAAGAGCGACGTTGCAGCGAGCGCAACAGCGAGTGTGCCGGTCAATACGGCGTACACGCTGGATCTTAGCACGATTTTCGAAGATGATGAAAATAACGCTCTGACGTATAAAGTTAAGATTGATTCGGCTGACGCAGTTGCAGCGAATCAGAATTACAGCTACACGCCCACTTATGCTGGTAAGACGATTTTGGTGTTCACAGCAAATGATGGAAACCTGGACTCCGCGGATACATACACCGTTACGCTGACGGCGACTGCGGCCTCTACTGTACCAGAGCTTGTTGACGGTGCATATCAGATTGGCACAGCAGATCAGTTGAAGTGGTTTGCCTCTCTTATCAATGGA
>OHVO01001115.1_pt1 | contig 9732 bp, 8 predicted proteins | sample 1579371 | NCBI WGS metagenome assembly OHVO01 (sample SAMEA3882557, study PRJEB24775) | human gut metagenome | biome: human-associated habitat; feature: intestine environment; material: feces | place: Netherlands | collected 2009/2010 | reverse complement strand
TGAAGATCTGCGCCTTTTTGTGGACCTACTACGGCTACCCCAACTCCAACTACGAGGGCAAAAACGTGGAGGTCATGCGCTACCGCAACGGCGAGATCATGGCCCGCAAGGAAATGGAAGCCGGCACCATGCCGGACGTGGACTTCGTGGCGGGCGTGCCGGACTCCGGTCTGCCCCACGCCATCGGCTACGCCAACCAGTCCCACAAGCCCTTCGCCCGTCCCTTCGTCAAGTACACCCCCACATGGCCCCGTTCCTTCACTCCCGCCAATCAGGAGATGCGCAATCTGGTGGCGAAGATGAAGCAGATCCCCGTGCCGGAGCTGATTCAGGGCAGGAAGCTGCTGTTCGTGGACGACTCCATCGTCCGGGGCACCCAGCTGCGGGAGACGGTGGACTTCCTGTACGAAAGCGGCGCGAAGGAAGTGCATATGCGCTCCGCCTGTCCGCCCATCATGTACGGCTGCAAATATCTGAATTTCTCCCGCTCCAACTCCGAAATGGAGCTGATTGCCCGACGGACGGTTCAGAATCTGGAGGGCGACGAGGGGCAGAAGCACTTAGACGAGTACGCCGACGGCACCACGCAGCGGGGCAAATGTATGCTCAAGGCCATCTGCGAGGAAATGGGCTTCGATTCCCTGGGCTACCAGTCTCTGGACGGCCTGCTGGAGGCCATCGGACTGGACAAAGACAAGGTCTGCACCTACTGCTGGAACGGCAAAGAATAATCAAGATAAATTTCCGGAAAAGGAGTATTATCATGGAACACAACAATTCCCAGTCCGCCAGCTACGCTGCCGCCGGTGTGGACATCACCGCCGGATACAAGGCCGTGGAGCTGATGAAGACCCACATCGCCCGCACCCGCAACTTAGGCTGTCTGGACGACGTGGGCGGCTTCGGCGGCTGCTTCGGTCTGCCCATTGCCGGGATGGAGGAGCCGGTGCTGGTCTCCGGCACCGACGGCTGCGGCACCAAGGTCAAACTGGCCATCCTCATGGACAAGCACGACACCATCGGCATCGACGCCGTGGCGATGTGTGTGAACGACGTTCTGGCCCAGGGAGCGGAACCGCTTGTGTTCCTTGACTATGTGGCCCAGGGAAAGACCCGTCCGGAGGTCGTGGAGGCCATCGTGGCCGGAGTCGCTGACGGATGCCGTCAGGCCGGATGCGCCCTCGTGGGCGGCGAGACCGCCGAGATGCCTGGAATGTACGAGGACGGTGAATATGACATCGCTGGCTACACCACGGGTGTCGTGGAGAAATCCAGACTCATTGACGGCACGAAGGTCAAGGCCGGGGATGTCCTCGTTGGAATCGCCTCCACGGGAGTCCACAGCAACGGCTTCAGCCTTGTGCGCAAGATCTTCTCCGACAATAATCTGGATCTGTTCAAGGTCTATCCTGAACTGGAGTCCGACCAGCCGCTCGGCATTGTCGCCCTGACACCGACCAGGATCTACGTGAAGCAGGTTCTGGACGTGATCCGCAACTGCGACGTGCACGGAGTCGCCCACATCACCGGCGGCGGCTTCGACGAGAACATCCCGAGAATCCTCCGCGAAGGCCAAGGAATCGAGGTGAATGAAGGTTCCTGGACGATCCTTCCGATCTTCCGCTTCCTGGAGAAGTACGGCAACATCCCCCACAGGGAGATGTTCAACATATTCAACATGGGTGTCGGAATGGTTCTGGCTTTGGATGAGTCCGAGGCTCAGAAGGCCATCGACATACTTGCCGGCTACGGGGACAAGGCGACCGTCATCGGCCGCGTGACCGACAAGCCGGGTGTGGATATTCATTTGCTTTAGTCAGTCGTGGCGGATTTTTTGTGATTTTCGCTGCAAGGAATTTGAAATAGCAGGATTTGGTTGAAATGATTAAAGCTTCAGAATTATGAAAAAATCATTTGCTAAACTGACCGCGGCCATCGGCCCGGCACTGCTCTCGATGCTCGGATTCTCCGGCTGTGAAGACAACATCTGGAGTAATCGTTGTGAGTACGGTGTGCCATCCTGTGATTTCAAGGTCGATCTGACGGTTTTGGACGAAAGCGGAAAGGGAATCAAAGGCATCCGCGTCGTTCCTTCAAAACAATTGACTTACGACAAAGACACTCTCTTCACCGACGAGAACGGAAAGGCTGTAGGTGCTTATGATGGGGTTTGGCCGATGAATGAGGTCAAGTTCTATTTCGATGACGTTGACGGAGATGCCAACGGCTCCTTCAAGCGGGACAGTCTGACAGTCACGGCTGAGAAACTGAAAGGCGGCAGCGGCAACTGGTACGAGGGCGAGTTCGCTCTTAAAGGCACAAAGACTTTGAAGAAGGAAGAGTAACGGATGGACGGACTTTCGCTCAGAAGAAGAATCGCGCTTGACATCGCAAGGTCGATGCGCAAGTCTCAGGAGGAGGAACATCCTCTGAGGCAGCTCTTCTGGGAATGTACACTCCGATGCAACCTCCGTTGCCAGCATTGCGGAAGCGACTGCAAGCAGGTCGCCGCCACTCCGGACATGCCGAAGGAGGACTTCTTCAAGGTGCTGGACTCCATCGCCGCCAAGACGGATCCCCACAAGGTTTTCGTCATCATCTCCGGCGGAGAGCCGACGATGCGCGCGGACTTGGAGGAATGCGGCAAAGGAATATATTCCCGTGGATTTCCGTGGGGAATGGTTACGAACGGCTTCGGGATGACGGCGGAAAGATTTTCTCGTCTCCTCGGAGCCGGTCTTCATTCTATGACTGTCAGCCTGGACGGCTTGGAGGAGAACCACGATTGGCTTCGTGGGCGTGAGGGCAGTTTCACGCGTGCCGCTGAGACGATCAGGATGGCTGTCCGGTCAGGAATAGCCTTTGATGTCGTGACGTGTGTAAATCGTAGGAACTATCCGCAACTTCCTCAGCTAAAAGAATTTTTGATTGGACTCAGACTGAAGGAATGGAGGCTTTTCTCCATATTCCCGCAAGGCCGCGCCGCTTTGAATCCGGATCTTCAGCTTCCGCCGGAGATGTTCCGTGGGATGCTGGATTTCATCAGGGAGACCAGAAAGGAGGGGAGGATCAAGGCCAGTTATGGTTGCGAAGGCTTCCTCGGCCCTTATGAGGGTGATGTGAGGGATCATTTCTATTCCTGCCAGGCCGGTGTTACTGTCGGTTCCGTGCTGGTTGACGGTTCGATCTCCGCCTGCACGAGCATCCGTTCGGACTATCACCAGGGCAACATCTACGAGGATGATTTTATGGATGTCTGGGAGCATCGCTTCCAACCTTACCGTGACCGGAGCTGGATGCGGAAAGACGACTGCGCCGACTGCAAGTACTGGAAATGGTGCGAGGGCAACGGAATGCACCTCCGTGACTCGGACGGCAAGCTGATGCTCTGTCATCTGAAAAGAATATTGGACAAATAATTTATTAACGTATATTATGCGAGCTTTAATCAGTGTTAGTGACAAGACGGGTGTCGTTGATTTCGCCCGGGAACTCGTGTCGCTCGGATGGGAAATCCTTTCCACCAGCGGCACAATGAAGATGTTGAAAGAGGCAGGTCTGCCTGTGACCAGTGTGAGCGATGTCACGGGATTCCCCGAGATCTGCGACGGCCGTGTGAAGACCCTTCATCCTAAAATCCACGGGGCCCTTCTCGCCCGCAGGGATATTCCCGATCATCTGAAGCAATTAGAGGACAACGGAATCGAGAAGATCGACCTTGTCTGCGTCAACCTTTATCCGTTCCGTGAGACGATCGCCAAACCGGATGTCACGATGGAGGATGCCGTGGAGCACATCGACATCGGAGGCCCGTCAATGCTTCGCAGCGCCGCCAAGAACTGGGTCTCGGTCACAGTGGTAGTCAACCCGGAGGACTATGCGACCGTCATCTCCGAGATCAAGGCCACCGGTGACACGACCCCGGAGACCCGTCTCAAACTCTCGGCCAAGGCCTACACCCACACCGCTGAATATGACAGCGCGATCGCGACCTATATGCGCGCCCAGGCCGGTCTCCCAGAGAAGCTGTTCCTTGAATATGACATCTGCCAGAATCTCCGCTACGGTGAGAACCCTCATCAGCAGGCCAAGTTCTACAAGACCCTGAAGCCGGTGCCATATTCGTTGGCCACCGCCGAGCAGTTGAACGGCAAGGAGCTGTCTTACAATAATATTCAGGATGCCAACGCCGCCCTGAACATCGTCCGTGAGTTCGACGAACCTTTCGCCGTTGGCCTCAAGCACATGAATCCGTGCGGAGCCGGTCTCGGCGCTGACGTTGTCGAGGCTTGGAAGAAGGTTTATGAAGGTGACAAGACCTCCATCTTCGGAGGTATCGTGGCGTTCAACCGTGAGGTCAACCTTGAGGTTGCGCAGCTGCTCAAGCCGATCTTCCTTGAAATCGTTATGGCTCCGTCATTCGCACCTGATGCCCTTGAGCTTCTCCGCGCCAAAAAGAACCTGCGTGTCCTTAAAGTGAATATGGAAGGCTCTGTCAAGGAGCAGATGCAGTGTGTCAGCGTCAACGGGGGGCTTCTGGTTCAGAATCAAGATCTTACAATCGTACCGGTGACCGCTTCGCAGACTGTGACCGAGGCTGTGCCGACCGAAGGGCAGATTGTCGATCTGAATTTCACCTGGAGGATTGTCAAGCATGTCAAGTCCAACGCCATCACCGTCGGCAAGGCCGGGATGATCTACGGAGTGGGCGCCGGCCAGATGAACCGTGTGGGCTCCGCCGAGCTTGCCCTGAAGCAGGCAGCCGCCACTTTGGCCGAGGAGGAAACCGCCAGGACAGGCGTTGCCGTTGACCCTAAGGAGGCCGCTCGCAAGGCCGGTCTCGTTCTGGCTTCCGATGCGTTCTTCCCGTTCGATGACTGCGTGACCCTGGCCGCCGAGTACGGCGTGAAAGCCATCGTGCAGCCTGGCGGATCCGTCCGCGACGAGGATTCCATCAAGAAATGCGACGAGCTTGGCATCGCCATGGTCTTCACTGGAGAACGTCATTTCAAACATTAATATCATCTTCGTGGCAGATAACTGTTTGACAATCAAGCAAAATGCCATATTCGTGGTCCCGAAAACAGAACCAGGAAGATGACGATTCCGTTGAAAGTCAGCATGTTATCTGCCAAACCTACCATTAATCTCTATGCGAGTATTTCATTTCGAATCAACGAACAAGAGTGACGGCAAAACGATAATGCTGGACTCTTTCCTGACCAAGAACGTGCTGGTTGTCGGTAGCGGTGGCCGCGAGCACGCCATTGTGGACGCTTTGAGCCGCTCCAGACGTGTCGGCAAGATATTCTGCGCTCCTGGAAACGCCGGGATCGCCGCCCAGGCCGAGTGCGTCCCTCTCAAGGAGACACAGATTCCCGAACTTGTGGAGTTCGCGAAGGAACACGGTGTTGACCTGACGGTTGTGGGGCCGGAAGTCCCTCTCTCCGCCGGAATCGCCGATGCCTTCGAAAAGGCTGGATTGAGGATATTCGGACCTTCCGCCGCAGCCGCCCGCATCGAGTCCAGCAAGGATTTCGCGAAACGGTTGATGGAGAAGTACGACATTCCGACCGCCGCCTTCAAGACCTTCGACAACTACGATGATGCCATTGAATATGTCAGCAGACACACCTTCCCGATTGTCCTGAAATATGACGGGCTGGCCGCCGGCAAGGGAGTCGTCATCCCGGAGACCTTCTCCGACGCCAAGGTGGCTCTGAAGGATATGCTCCTTGACGACAAATTCGGCAAGGGCAAGGTCGTGGTCGAGGAATATCTCACCGGTCCGGAGTTCTCATTTATGTGCTTTGTGAACGGTAAGGAGGTCTTCCCTCTGGCCATCGCCCAGGATCACAAGAGAGCGTTCGAGGGAGACAAAGGGCCTAACACAGGAGGTATGGGAGCATATTCACCGGTTCCGGTCATCACCGCCGAGGATGAGGAATATGCCCTTGAGAACATTATGAAGAAGACTGCCGCCGCTATGGTCGCCGAAGGCTGCTCGTTCAAAGGGCTGCTTTACGGTGGCCTGATGAAGACTACGTCCGGCATCAAGGTCATCGAGTTCAACTGCCGTTTCGGAGATCCTGAGACTGAGGTGGTTCTGCCTCGTCTGGAGTCAGACATCTACGACATATTCTCAGCCATCGCTGATGGTGGAATGTCGGTGAACGCTCCGGAGGGGACTGATTCCGTGGAGGGCGCAAGGCTTTCATCCGCCGAGCTTATGCCGGAGATCAAGTGGTCTTCCGAGCAGACTCTCGGCTTTGTGATGGCTTCGAAAGGCTATCCGGGCTCTTACGAGAAAGGATTTGCGATCTCCGGTTTGGATGAGGCTTTGGCTGATCCGTCGGTCAGGATCTATCAGATGGGAACCAGGGAGGTCACAGATCCGGAATCCGGTGCCAAGTCTCTGGTGACTTCCGGTGGCCGTGTCCTGATGGTGGTCGCCTCCGGTGAAACCCTCCGCCAGGCCCGTGACAAAGCCCTCGCCGCCGTCCGTAAGATTCACTGCGACAACCTCTTCTACCGTTCCGACATCGGGCATCTTGTCCTATAGTTATAAATCTCACCTCTTCACCGCTTGCGGTGAAAGGGTGAAAGTAAGTCCCTCCCCCGAGGGGAGGGATTTAGGGAGAGGGTAACGTGAAAAGGCCCTAAGGGGTGTGCTAAGCACATCCCCTCCCCCGAGGGGAGGGATTTAGGGAGAGGGTAACGTGAATAGATTGTCGTGGTAGGCACTTTGAACATGAGATAAGTTTTTTCAATTAGTAATAACCTTTTAGCGAGGTACAAATGTTATGACAATATCTGGAAAAGATTTAGCGGCCAGGTTAAAGGCCCGAATGGCCGAGCAGGTGGCCACATTCCCTGCAAAATATGGCCGAGTCCCTCATTTGGTCGTGATCCTGGTGGGAGACGACCCCGGCAGCCAGACCTACGTCAGGAACAAGGCCAAGGCCTGTGACGTGGTAGGAATCAGGAACACCACAGTCAGGATGCCTGCCGACACCCCTGAGCAGGTACTCCTCGACAAGATCGCCGAGCTCAACGCTGACGACACCGTTGACGGCATCCTTGTCCAGCTTCCTCTCCCGAAGCAGATCAGCGAACCGAAAGTGATCGAGGCCATAGCCCAGTCCAAAGACGTTGACGGCTTTCACCCGCTCAACACCGCTGCCCTTTGGCAGAAGAGACCGAACTCCTCCTGCGTTGTCCCTTGCACCCCTATGGGAATCATAAGGCTTCTTGAGGATGCCAATTATGAGATTGCCGGAAAGAATGCTGTCGTGATCGGCCGCAGCCAGATCGTCGGCCTCCCGATCACCAAACTTCTCCTTGACAGGAACGCTACGGTAACAGTCTGTCATTCAAAGACGAAGAACCTTTCTGAAATCACACGTCAGGCAGACATCCTTGTTGTGGCCATAGGCCGTGCCAAGTTCGTGACCGGTGATATGGTCAAGGACGGTGCCGCCGTGATCGATGTTGGAATGGACCTTGACGAGAACGGCAAGCTTTGCGGTGATGTGGACTTCGCCTCCGTCGAGCCGAAAGCTTCTGTCATCACCCCTGTTCCTGGCGGTGTCGGTCCGATGACTATCTGCTGCCTAATGGAGAACACCATCCAGTGCTTCCTCAACAAGGTTGCGGTTCGATAGGTTACACCAGTTAAATCGTTGACAAAATATAACTCCACTTAAGGATACTCTTGAGTGGAGTTAATGTTTAACGCTTCCCGTACGGATGTCTAAATAACATATTAATTGCTGATTATTCAGTGGAATACGTTTCAAGTGTTTTTATGAATATGTCAAATAACTTTTGGCTATTAAGTGGATTCCCTACATAAATTGGGTAACCATTCTTATTTAGAAGAAAGCTATGGAATCTTTTGTCATCAGGTATTCTTGGGTTCAATGATCTGAATTCTCCGTATTGGTCAATATAAATAGGAAAATTTAGGTGAGCATCTATAAGATTTATCAAAACTTCCTGAGCATTTTCGGGTAAAGGAGAGAAGAGAATGACAACATTGCATCCATTACTTTTAGATATTGTTTTATATTTATTAACGCTTTCAGCCAAGTGATTTATTACGCATGCTGAACATTCTGATTCATCGTAATTAATAATCAGAGTTTCTTTTCCTGACATATCACCTTTAGTGGAACTAATTATCCCTTTGTTTACTATTAGAAGTTCGGCGGGGAAGCATATTTTTGTGTTCTTGAATATCCTTACTTTCCAAGAAAGAGTAAAATCATGACAAGCGCTTATCATAGCCATTATCATGAACAGTGCAAGATATTTTGTAATTCTTGCGACTTTCATAGTTTATAATATAGAAGTGTAGGCTCTTTTGTCTCATTGTCATGGGACAATGTGTATAAACATGAATCATCATTTGATACGATGAAATTATAGAAAGGTTGATCTGTCTCATATCGCTGGATGATGTTTCCGTCCCAATCATAAACATCAATTCTGTCCTTAAAGTACCCAGGATAACCTTTATATTCTTTGTTTTCTACTGTGTTTGAATATGTCACATAGATATATCGGTCTGTTGTGGCTATTTTGATACCACGGTATTCTTTGTTTCTTATACTCGTCTTCCTACCGTTATAGACATACTCTGGGAGAATGTTTAATACCACATTATGGCTGGTAATGTTCTGGCCATCAAATCCCATTATGTCCATGAATCGTCCTTCGCCACAGGCGTATACCAATTTTGTTCTATCTGAGTTTAAAGCTATCTGGGCATTTGCAGAATAAAGGACTTGCTTGTTTTGATCTGGTGCTTGCTGTTTGTCTTCTATCCAGAATTTCAGAGGTGTTCTTAAATTATTTTTTAGATCAATGCTACTTAGAATCTCTTTACTTTTCCATTTACCCGCTATGGCTATTATAGTACTGTCATTTATGACCGTAAAATCACCAAATGTCTGGATGTCGTTCAGCCAGGTTGTTTGCTCGACTGACCAGTTAATTGGTTTTTCAACACTAAGTTTGACCTTTAGAAATTTGCTGATGCCGTTCGCTCCATGTTTATCAAAGGCCATTATATTCCTGTCGATGAATTTTGGCAACACAAAATGGATCTCTCTCTCGCTGCGTCCTTTGCGAAGGATTGTGTAACTTTCTGAGATTGTGCAATCGTCTTTTTTGTAGACTTTGACATTCCCGTTTCTGTCGTATGATGAAAACACAATCATAGAATCCGTTACCGCAAGGAAATCTGCGACATACAGATCCCCTTGCGTTACCTTAAATTGTTCTCCTTTGAGACTCAGCCTCGATTCCTCAGCGTTATTACTATCAGTGCATGCCCCTATAATGATAGTCAATATTATAGGGAGAAGATATTCTTTTAATTGAACCATTGAATCTTGCGAAGCTTAATCAACGTTCCTTAATCCAGTAGTTTCAGCGAGGAATTCTGTGCCAGAGGTGTCTTTCAAGATAAAGTAGCAGACAGATATGGCCTGGACACATGGTACAGTGACAACTGTTGTGTCATTGGTAAGAGCATAAATGTTTGATTGCTCAAGAGAAGTCTCACCGCGCGAAGAGTAAGAGACCAGAATGACCGTTATCACTAATAAAGTGAAGAAAACTATTTTTTTTCATATATGAAACGTTTTTTCATTGTGGATTAAAATAATTATGTAAATGTTAAAAAATAACCTGCTTCATTTTGGGGGCTCTCTTATGCGGCCATTT
>OHVO01001114.1_pt1 | contig 9744 bp, 12 predicted proteins | sample 1579371 | NCBI WGS metagenome assembly OHVO01 (sample SAMEA3882557, study PRJEB24775) | human gut metagenome | biome: human-associated habitat; feature: intestine environment; material: feces | place: Netherlands | collected 2009/2010 | reverse complement strand
CTGCATCTGCTGGAACTGCTCCACCACCGGGGCGGCGTGGCGCTGCAGGCTCATGCCCCGGTCGGTGAGCGCCAGTTTGTGGTGGGCGCTGATGAACAGCGGCCCGCACATCTCGGCTTCCAGCGCAGAGATGCTCTGGCGCAGCGCCTGCCGCGACAGGAACAGCCGCTGTGCGGCGCGGGTATAATTCATTTCTTCGCACAGGGTCAAAAAGTAGTGCAGCTGGCGGATATCCATGGTCTCCTCCCGGGAAAATTTGTTCTGGACAAAGAATACCGCTTTTTCGGCGGAATGTAAAGAGAGGACAGCAAAAAGCCGCTGCACGGCGGCAGCCGTGCAGCGGCTCAGAAACTTGGAGGATCAGATCAGGCTCAGAGCCTCTTCATCGCCCACCAGAATGAAGTCCGGGTGCAGCTGCAGAATGCTTGCGGGCACCTCGGGGGTGACGGGGCCGAAGAAGGCCTTTTTGACGATCTCGGCCTTGCCTGCGCCGTTGACCACCATCAGCACCTTGCGTGCCTGCATGATGGTGCGGATGCCCATGGTGTAAGCCTGCTTGGGCACCAGATCCACGTTGCCGTCAAAGAAGCGCTTGTTGGCTTCGATGGTCTCCTGGGCCAGATCTACGCAGTGGGTGCCCAGATCAAAGGCATCGTGGGGCTCGTTGAAGCCGATGTGACCGTCATGACCGATGCCCAGCAGCTGCAGATCCACGCCGCCCACGCTGCGGATGACCTCGTCGTAGCGCTTGCACTCGGCTTCGGCGTCCATGTTGGTGCCGTCCGGCAGGTTGATGGCCTCGGGACGGATGTTGACATGATCAAACAGGTTGCGGTGCATGAAGCTCCAGTAGCTCTCGGGGTGCTCCTTGGGCAGGCCGCGGTACTCGTCCAGGTTGACCGTCGTGACCTCGGAGAAGTCGATGTCGCCCTTGTTGTACCACTCGACCAGCTGCTTGTAGGTGCCCACGGGCGTACCGCCGGTGGCCAGGCCCAGCACGCAGTTGGGCTTCATGATGACCTGTGCCGAGATGATATTGGCCGCTTTGCGGGACATATCATAATAATCTTTTGCACGAATAATTTTCATGGGGAACATCTCCTTATTCTTTTTTTGTGCGCGGACAGCCATTACCTATAGTATAGCACAAACACCACAAAGAAACTAGAGATTGTAGAAAAAAGAGAGAAAAAACAAAGAAATATTTTAGGAAAATATAACAAAAAATCCTGGCTCCGGAAGCCGGAACCAGGATGGGGAACGCTGCCTTACAACAGCTTTTGCAGTTCTTCGTAAACAAAGCGGACCTGCGTGCCAAGAATGACCTGGCAGGCCGTGGGGGTGGAGCGGATCACACCGGAAGCCCCGGCGGATTTGAGTGCCTTTTCGTCCACCTTAGCGCCGTCTTTCAGCTGGAAGCGCAGCCGTGTGGCGCAGCAGCTGGCTTTTTGCACATTGGCCTTACCGCCCAGCGCAGCCAGAATGTTGGCGGCGATGCCGGCATGGTCAAGGTCGGCTTTTACCACACCCTCGTTTTCCGCCTCTTTCTTTTTTTGCAGCGCGGCCTTGCTGGTGGAGCGCGCCACAAAGAAGCAGATAACCGCGGCCACAGCCAGCAGCACGGGGATCACGATCCAAACCTTGGGGGCGGCGGGGGCCAGGGCAACGCCGCCGGCAATCACGGCGGCGCACAAAATCAAGGCCAGCACCAAAAAAGCAGGCGACCGGCAGATGCGTTGGAATGAGTTCATGTTACAAAGTACCTCCTTGGGTAGTGTATTTTTGCCGCTGCGGCAAACCCGCAGGAGACATTTATAGTTCTGATTTTAACATAATCAAGCAAGAAAAGAAAGAGTTAAACGCCAGCTTTTGCCCACCAAAACAAAAAAGCCGCAGGCAGGGCCATGGCGGCCAGCCTGCGGCGTGGAACAAAGGAACCAGAACCCTTGCCCTTGCTGTTACTTAAATTACAGCATCTTCTTCAGTTCATCGAACACGAACTGAACCTGAGGCCCGATGACAACCTGGCAGGAAGTCTTGGACGGGCGGATGACACCGGCAGCACCGGCAGCCTTGACAGCCTTTTCATTCACAGCGGAAGAATCTTTCACTTCAAGGCGCAGGCGGGTTGCGCAGTAGTCAGCACCGGTAATGTTCTCCTTGCCGCCGACAGCAGCCAGAACACCGGTAGCAATTGCAGTGTAGTTGTTGTTGGAAAGCTTGATGTTCTTTTCGCTTTCTTCCACATCGTCGTCCTCACGGCCGGGGGTCTTGAGGTTGAACTTGGTGATGGCAAAGTAGAAGACAAAGTAGAACACAAGAAAAGCGGCAATGCCCAGAGGAATGATCATCCAAGTTTTGGCAGCTGCGGGCAGGGAAGCGGAGAAAACCAGGTCCGTTGCGCCTGCGGAGAAGCAGAAGCCAGCACGGAAACCGGAGTAGTAGGTGATGATGGTGAAGATGCCGTACAGAGCGGAGTACACAACGTACAGCGGGAAGCACAGGAACATGAAGCCGAACTCGAAGGGCTCGGTAACGCCGCAGACGAATGCGCAGATTGCAGCGGAGACGACCAGACCAATAGCAGCTTTCTTGTTCTTAGCGGTCTTGACCATAGCCAGAGCAGCACCGGCAATACCGAACATCATGCAGGGGAAGAAGCCGGACATGTACATGCCAAGGCTCCAGCCCACATCAGCGCTGGTCTCACCTGCCCAGAAGTGGGTCAGGTCGCCCAGACCGATGGTGTCGAACCAGAACACGTTGTTCAGAGCGTGATGCAGGCCGGTGGGGATCAGCAGACGGTTCAGGAAAGCGTAGATGCCTGCGCCGATGCCGTCCATGCCGGCGATGCCTTTGCCCAGAGCGACCAGAGCGTCGAAGATGACGGGCCAGACGAACAGCAGAACAACAGATGCTACGATGGAGATCAGACCGGTAGCGATTGCAACGAAGCGCTTGCCGGAGAAGAATGCCAGCCAGTCAGGCAGCTGGGTATCCTTGAACTTGTTGTAGCAGGCAGCGCCGATGACGGCAGCCAGAATGCCGATAAAGGAGTTGCCGGCGACCTTCTGGTATGCAATGTAGGTAGCGGTACCCTCTTCGATGTGGCGCACAGCGCTGACCACACCGGGGTTCAGCAGCTGCTGCATCATCAGGAAGCTGACCAGACCGGCCAGACCTGCGGTACCGTCGTTGTCAGCAAGGCCGACAGCGGCACCGATGGCAAACAGCCATGCCATGTTATCGATCAGAGCGCCGCCTGCCTTGATGAGCAGGAAGCCGACGGTGTATGCTGCGCCGGAAGTTGCGCCCTCGGCACCCATAACAGCGGGAGCCAGAGCGTAGCCGATGCCCATCAGGATGCCGCAGATCGGCAGCACAGCGACGGGAAGCATCAGAGCTTTGCCCAGTTTCTGGAGATACTTCATCATAAGACACATTCCTCCTTAAAGAATGTTTGTGTTTACAGACAGTCTCTGGTTGCAGGCTGTCCACAGTTCCGTAACAGAATAGTAACATATTTTTGCAAAAAAAGAAAGCGGTTTTTTCTTTTTTCCATCAAAATGCGTCAAAAATCCTTATTTGATGGCACATCTGTCAGTATTTTTTGTTTTTTCTGCACGCGTCCTGATTTAACTGCTGAAAAATCTTTTCTTTTTATGTATATTTTGTCCAAAGGGTTGCATCCCACCATAGGTCTCTGCGTCCGTACATTTTTAAACAATGCGCTTGCCGTCCAGCACGGCCTGTTTGAGGGTGTCGCCGTCATACACCAGCTTGAGGGAAAAGTAGGGGTGTTCTTCCTCCAGCAGACGGAAAAAGAGCTTGTCCCCCTCCCAGATGGGCAGTTTTTGCACCTCAGACTTTTGCACCCACTGCAGTTCTCCCTCGGCGCAGGCATCGCCCCTTATCATCTCGCCCTCCCACCGGTCGGCGGTGTACAGGTGGATGAACTCGGTCATGTTGCCCCACACAAAGGTCAGCAGTCCCCGGGCGCGGTAGCGCGTCAGGGTAAGGCCGGTCTCCTCCCGCACCTCCCGCACAAGGCAGTCCTCCGGGCTTTCAAACCGTTCAAATTTGCCGCCCACGCCCACCCATTTGTCGTGGTTGTAGTCGTCCTGCTTTTTGATGCGGTGCAGCATCAGGTAAGCGTCCTCCCGCTCCAGATAGCAAAGAGTAGTGCTGAAGATGGGAAATTCCGGGTCCATAAATGCGCCTAAGTTCATTGGGTAGTTCTCCTTTTTTGTCCGATGTTTTTTCGCCAGCTGGCTCGCCCTCTCAGGCGCTCCCGCGCCAGATTCCCCTTTTTGTCACCTACGGTGACATCTTCCCCCGGAGCGGGGGAAGTCTTTCCTCAAAGGGAGAGCCAAGCTGTAAAGTTCATCACTAAAGTATTAGGTATAACAAGGAAGTTTCCGGCAGTGCTCTTGCCTCTCCCTTTGGGAGAGGTGGATTTGCGAAGCAAAGACGGAGAGGGCGGGGACGCTGACCGTATCTTTTTTCATAAAAAAGGGCTGCTGCATGAAACGCTGTGCAGCAGCCCTTTGGGAAGTGTTTCCGCTGCGGATGCCCACGCAAAGCAGCGGAAGCGTTTTTCGATTTATGCCTTGCGCCCGGCGCGGCCCTTGCCTGCGCTGTTCAGCTTGCGCACCAGATCGTTCTGGTGCTTGCGCTGGCTGGGCGTGGGCTGGGGGTCTTTGGCTTCCCCGGCGCGCTTGCCGGTCTGGGCAACGTCAGGGTCGATGCGTTCCAGCGTCCACTCCTGATTGCCGCCCGCCACATAGTTCCAGATCTGCGCCTGTGCGCCGTTGGCGGTGTTCATGCCCACAAGGTCGATGTATTTATCCGCCAGCACATTGCGGATGCGGGTGCGCCCGCTGCGGGTGGGCTCCAGCGCCCAGCACTGGCTCAGCCCGCTGGTGCGGCTCCACTGGTGCAGCCATGTGCCCTCCACCACGCCGCCAAGCGCCAGATCGATCATCTTGCCGGTAAAGCGGTTCTGGATGCGCCAGCGTCCCTCGCCCGCGTCCACAAACTGCCACTGCTGCCACGGATGCCCCGCATAGCTCCACAGCTGGATGCCGGCGCCGTTCTCCGTGTTGAAATCCTTTACTTCCAGTACCTTCCCGTTGGGGGACTTGATAATGTAGTATTCCCCCTCCATAATGACGACCTGCGATGCCTTTGCCATAGAGCACAACTCCTTTCCGCTATGGTAGCCCTATTATACCCGATTTGCCCGCTGGCAACAAGAATGCTTTTCCATAATCTTTCTTTTGTTTTTTGTGCATTCTGTCGTGTTTTTGCAGCGCAAACGTTTTCGGGAGCCAGCAATGTTTTTTAACGGCGGGCACTTTGCACTCCGGCGCAGGTTGTGGTACAATAAAGCCATCCACTATTAAGGAGGGGATCTTTCATGACTAACGAGACTTTACAAACCATTCGCAGCCGCCGCAGCTGCCGCGCCTACGAGCCCCGGCAGATCACGGATGCAGAGCTGGACGCCGTACTGGAGGCCGGCACCTACGCCGCCAGCGCTATGGGACGCCAGAGCGCTAAGATCGTGGTCGTGCAGGATGCCGCTACCCGCGCCCAGCTGACCCGGATGAACGCCGCCGTCATGGGTGCCGACAGCGACCCCATGTACGGCGCACCCACCATTCTGGTGGTGCTGGCCGATGCCCACGCAAACTGCGCCGTGCAGGACGGCAGCCTTGTCATGGGCAACCTGATGCTGGCTGCCGCATCGCTGGGGCTGGGCAGCTGCTGGATCAACCGCGCCCGGGAGGAGTTCGACTCCGCCGAGGGCAAAGCACTGCTGAAAAAGTGGGGCATTGAGGGGGACTGGATCGGCGTAGGTCACTGCATTCTGGGCTACCCCGCCGCCGCGCCCAAGCCCGCCGCACCCCGCAAGCCGGACTACATCGTAAAAGTATAAGGAGTTTTATGAAGCCTGATTACAAGCTGGTCGCAAAGGCCAAATACATCCACAACACCGCCGACCTTGCCAGCGAGCTGTGGCACGAGGTCTACAAGCGCTACTACCCCGCAAAGCAGCTGGACACCCTTGTGGAGGAGCTGCAAAGCGCCGACGCCATTGAAGCGGACATCGACAATGACGTGAACTATTTTCTGGTGTTTCTGGGGGGCAAGCTCATCGGCTACTTTGCGTGGAAGATGGAGAACACCGCCCTGCACCTGATGCACCTGTACCTCAAGCCGGAATACCGCGGCAAAGCCATCGGCAGGGACATCGTGCAGACCTGTGAGCGGCTGGCCAAGGGCGAGGGCAAAGGCCGGGTGTGGTGCACCATCCACGCCAAGGCGCTGCCGGTGCAGCAGTTCTTCAAGGCACTGCGCTACCGCGAGCTGCGCCCCGCCGAGCAGGAGACCGGCACCGTGCCCCGCAACGAGCTGGTGTATGAGCATACCCTGAGCTGATTTCCGAAAAATCACAAAATAGCCATTGAAATTTATCCGCGTTTGTACTACACTGATGTAGTGTAATAAAGCCGCTGTCTGCGGGCATTCTGTGCAAAAAAGGAGACTATCATGGCGAAAGATCATCCCACCGGCAACTCCGGCCTGTACCGGGCTTTTCTGCAGCTCAAGACCCCGGAGGAATGCTATCGTTTTCTGCAGGACGTGTGCAGCTATTCGGAGCTCAGCGCAATGGAGCAGCGCTACAACATTGCCGAGCTGCTGGCCGACAAGTGCATCTACACCGAGATCATGGACAAGACCGGTGCGTCCAGCGCCATCATCAGCCGGGTCAGCCGGGTGCTGAGCGCAGACGACAGTGTACTGCGTGCGCTGCTGGAAGCTGAAAAAAAGTCCGCTGACTGACACAAAGGCCGCGTACCGCCAAAAGGGCATTGCCCAAAGCTGCGGCACGCGGCTTTTCTTTTTTGATATTTGAACAGGAGGTTTTTCTTATGGCAAAAGCTGTTGTATTTTTTGCGGAGGGCACCGAGGAGTGCGAGGCACTGCTGGTGGTGGACCTGCTCCGCCGCGCCAAGGTGGAGGTGCTGGTGGCAAGCGCTTCCGGCAGCCGGGAGATTTTGAGCAGCCATAAGGTGCACATCACCGCCGATGCACTGGCAGAGGAGGTCGATTATTCCGACGTGGATTTGGTGGTGCTGCCCGGCGGCATTCCCGGCACGCCGAACCTTGCCGCCAACAAGACGGTGACCGACACCTGCGCCGCCTTTGCCAAGGCAGGCAAAAAGGTAGCCGCCATCTGCGCTGCACCCAGCGTGCTGGCGGCACTGGGTCTGCTGGAGGGCAAAAACGCCACCGCCCACGCTGCATTTCAGGACAAGCTGGCGGGCGCCCATGTGCTGGACACCGAGGTGGTCGTGGATGGCAACATCACCACCAGCTACGGTCTGGGCGGTGCCATCCCCTTTGCGCTGGAGCTGGTGCGCCAGCTGGCGGGAGACGCCGAAGCCGACCGCATCCGCAGCGCCATCGCCTACCGGCACTGAGGGGAGGGGGACTGTATGCGTTTTGTCACCTGCCGCCTGCCGGACGGTGTGGAGGACCCTGCCATCCTCTCGCAGGACGGCACACAGGTCTGGCCGCTGAGCTGGCTGGGGCTCTCCTACGAGACCCTGTCCGATGCCATCCCCTTCCTCACCCCGCAGGTGCGGTTCGGTTTGCAGCTGGCCATCAGCGGCATCCCTGCACTGCCGGTGGAGGCCGTCACCCTGCAAAGCCCCATCCCCTGCCCCGCGCAGGACGTGGTCTGTCTGGGCATCAACTACATGGCGCACTCGGACGAGGCCGAAAAGTACTCTGCGGATGCCTTTTCCACCCAGCATCAGGATGCCATCTACTTCTCCAAGCGGGTCAGCCGCGCGGTACCGGACGGCGGCTTCATCGAGGCGCACACCGACCTTGTGCAGAAGCTGGACTACGAGTGTGAGCTGGCTGTGGTGCTGGGCAAGGATGCCAAGGATGTGCCCGCCGGGCAGACCAAAGACTATGTGTTCGGCTACACCATCCTGAACGATGTCTCCGCCCGGGACGTACAGACCGCCCACAAGCAGTGGTATTTCGGCAAAAGTCTGGACGGCTTTACCCCCATGGGACCCTGCATCGTCACCGCCGACGAATTTGACACCTACCCGCCCGCGCTGCCCATCCGCAGCCGGGTGAACGGCGAACTGCGGCAGGATTCCAACACCAAGCTGCAAATTTTTGATATCGACCACGTCATCCACGAGCTTTCGCAGGGCATGACCCTGAAAGCCGGTACCATCATCGCCACCGGCACCCCTGCCGGGGTGGGCATGGGCATGGACCCGCCGCAGTTTTTGCACCCGGGCGACACCGTGCAGTGCGAGATCGAGGGAATCGGCACGCTGACCAACACCGTGCGCTGAATCTCCTTGTGGAACTGCCCAAAATTTTACATGGATTTCAGTCCGATTGCACGAAATGCCGCCGCAGTACTGCTCTTTTGCGGAAAAATATGGTATACTATAAAATACTGATAAAAAATGCGGCGCATCCGCATCAAAGGGGTAAATGACATGAAGGAATACGCATTTGGCATCGATCTGGGCGGCACTACTGCCAAGGTCGGCCTGTTCACCACCAGCGGCAAGCTGCTGGAAAAGTGGGAAGTAAGCACCGATACTTCCAATAACGGTGCTCACATTCTGGAAAATCTGGCTGCTGCCGTGCAGCAGAAGATGCAGGAAAAGGGTCTGTCCGCAGACGAAGTCGAGGGTGTCGGTCTGGGCGTGCCCGGCCCGGTGCTGGATTCCAGCATCGTGCCCATCGTGTGTGCAAACCTTGGCGGCTGGGGCAACCGCAACGTGTCCATTGAGCTCAGCGAGCTGCTGGGCGGCATCCGGGTGCTGGTGGGCAACGACGCCAACGTGGCTGCGCTGGGCGAGATCTGGATGGGCGCGGCACAGGGCTGCCGCAGCGCCGTCATGGTCACGCTGGGCACCGGCGTGGGCGGCGGCGTCATCGTGAACGGCAAGGTCATCGACGGCGCTCACGGTGCCGGCGGCGAGATCGGCCACATCACCGTCAACCCCCACGAGACCGCCGTCTGCGGCTGCGGCAAGCGCGGCTGTCTGGAGCAGTATTCCAGCGCCACCGGCGTTGTGCGCTGCATGAAGAAGCTGCTGGACGAGAACCCGGACACCGCCTGCACCCTGCGTGACAAAGACTTTGAAGCCAAGGACGTGTTCGACGCAGCCCGCGCCGGGGACGCACTGGCTGCCCGTGAGGTGGACGAGATGGCCTCCACGCTGGGCATGGCACTGGCAAACATTGCCGCCACCACAGACCCCGAAATGTTCATGATCGGCGGCGGCGTGGCCCGCGCAGGGGATGTCCTCTTTGACCCGCTGGTCAAGCACTTCAAGGAGTATGCCTTCCGCTCCTGCCGCGAGACGCCCATCAAGTCCGCGAGCCTCGGCAATGACGCCGGTATCTATGGTGCAGTACGCCTGATCGTGGGAGAGTAAGGCTTTATTTTCCACAAGAAAAAGCGAAGCGGTTGAAAATTCAGCCGCTTCGCTTTTTTCATGCGTTGATGTTAAGTTTTACAGCGTATCCTTGCCCGGAAGCTGGTTCCACAGGCGGTAGTAGACGCCCTGTTTTGCCAGCAGCTCGTCGTGGGTGCCGGATTCCTCGATGCCTTCGGCACCGAGGACGAGGATGCGGTCGTAATTCTTGATGGTGGTCAGGCGGTGAGCGATGGTCAGGGTAGTGCGGCCG
>OHVO01001104.1_pt1 | contig 9805 bp, 8 predicted proteins | sample 1579371 | NCBI WGS metagenome assembly OHVO01 (sample SAMEA3882557, study PRJEB24775) | human gut metagenome | biome: human-associated habitat; feature: intestine environment; material: feces | place: Netherlands | collected 2009/2010 | reverse complement strand
TGGTTTTATTTACTGCCAGGGCCGCTTAGGCACTGGAAAAATTAACGAACTATTGTTTAACTGACAATACACTTCATCTCTCATAGGAACATATAATAGAAATTATATACCTGTTGACTATCGTTCTTCATATCGTACCAACGTCTGGACGGTTGCGAGCAGCAGATAACTGTGTTTATTAATGACATATAATAGCCAGACCTAATATAGTGCGGTTCTGAGGTTCCACTGACTATTCCACAATATGCCCATAACCCTCAGGTGCGCTTGGTTTATCGCACCAGGAAGAGTTGGATCTCGTGGGACAAAAACGTACGGCGAAAGGCTTATACACGTGTATAAAATGGCCTAATATTTTTGACTCACGTTCACCAACCTTCGCGTGTGGCAAAGTTGGTTTAGGCGCGAAGGGTTATTATTCCGGGTGAAAAAAGGCGCGTTTGACACCCGAAAAGTCATTACGGATTATCATTGGGTGAAAAAAGTGGCTTTTTTCACCCAATGCATAACCCCCGAGCTCCTCCGCCACCTTTTGTCTTAGTAGTGTATGACCACAATGGAGATTAAGTCCTTTACATACAAATTATAGCACAGGAATGTCAATGGTTTGTAATTGTTTTAATATCAGTACTATAGGCAAAAGTTAGTCTGCCTCTATATAGATTCATTTTATTTTCAGGCGATAAATGACCTCCTGCAACCTATTTAAGAATATGGCCGCGTGCGCTCCGTCCATTTGGGTGTGGTGGAACTGGAACGAGACGGTCAGAGTCTTTCTGAACCAGTGGCTTCTGTACTTTCCCCAGATGAGGAACGGGTTGTTGAATATGCCGCTGTACATTCCGACGGCTCCATCGATCTCATACTTCGCCAACGCTGACGTTCCGATGACCATACTGTCCGTCAGGTCGTGATTTTCGCAGCTTTCGGCCACTTGCCTGGTGAGTTTCAGATAATTGTCGTTGAAGGTGCGCATGTCGTCACTGAAAGGCACATCGCACGAGCTGACCTCTCCGTTTTTGTTCGCGACAATGGTGTTCACCGCCAGACTGTCATATTCAATCAGCTTTTCTCCGACCGGCAGCATGTAAAATTCCTTCACTCCGCTTGCCGCCCTGCCGATGCAGTAGCACATCAACATATTGAATTTCAGTCCTGTCCTTCTGCTGATTCTTGTCAGTCGTGAGACATCGATTGTCTTGAAAAACGTCACCATCGGCATCGGAGCCCTCATCCAGAACTCAAATGCGTAGGCTCTGGTAGTCTCTTTGGGATTCACTTCTTTCATACTTCTTTATTTTTTATGCTATGTGCATCGAAACCGGAATCTCGCACACTGGGCGGCAGTGCCGCTTTGAGGAATGTGACTCTTGAAATAGCGTGGGTATGCTGATTCCGAAATTTTCCGTAAAGGTAGTGAATATCCCGTTATCGGATATTGCCAATCTGAAATGTAATCCTTAAATTGAACCCGCAAATTAAAGTTTCGAGATGAAAAGAATAATCGGGCTGTCGCTTTTGCTGGTGAGTATTGCAGCAGGATGTAAGCGTGAAACTAATGTCGTTGAATATCCGGCGGTGGATTTCTATACCACGGAGACGCTGGACGTCAATAGGATAGAGCTTACTGACTCGACCACCGTGCTGCATTTCAGCGCCGTGTATATTCCTAAGTTCTGGATTCGTCTGGACAAAGGGACGCACATCGTTGCTGATGGTCGGAAAATTCCGTGCATCGGCATCGACGAGACCTCACTCTAGGACGACCTGTTCACGTTCCTGACGAGCAAGGACGGCCATTGCCGTCAGGGCTCGCTGATAGCAGCCGTGCGAGGCACAAAGGCGGAGGATGTGCTGACAATCCTGCTCCAAATACCCGAGAAAGAGCGATTGAGGGTTAAGGAGGTGACAGCCGATCTTTCCGACACTATGGCGGTCATTGTGCATACGGCCTTCCCCAATGCGATTCTGACATTGGACTGCTTCCACATCATGAAGCGCTGCATTGACGGCGTGGAAGAGATACGTCTCCGTTACAGACGCGAGGCGCAGGCGGAACAACGCCGGCTTGAACCCGAACACCGCAGACGTCTCAAGCGATATGCCGCACGACGCAGATGTTACCGCAAGAAGCACCCGAAGAACTACGAGGGCAAGACTCGTGGCCGCAAGCCATTGCGGAAGAACGAGAGGTTCAGACCGCCCGCGCTGAGCAATGGCGACACGCGCAACGAACTTCTCAAAAGAAGCAGATATGCCCTCACCCAAACACCAGACAAATGGAGCGAACGGCAGAACGCACGAATGAACACCCCCCTGTTTCAACTCTATCCTAAACTCAAAGAGGCTTACGACATCACGAACCGGCTCAGGGCCATCTTCCGGAGTCCACTTTGGATAGGGAAACGGCAAAAGTCAAGTTCAGGGAATGGTATAAGGATGTGAGCAAATGCTCCCTCCGTGAAAAGAAGGCGGCAAGGGATGCGGTGAGATCACGGGAGGATGAAATCCTGAACTACTTCATCGACCACTCCACCAATGCGGGAGCGGAATCCTTCAACTCAAAAATAAAAGGCTTCCGGGCTCAGCTTAGAGGAGTGTCTGACCTGCCCTTCTTCATGTTCAGGCTATGCACAATCTTCGGATAGGACTCACACGGAAGTTTGCAGGTGAGCCGTTTAATTGGCTTAATTAATTGTAATCAATTAATATTGTGGAGATGGGCGAACTCGAACATTTCCTCCAAACCCCTCCAGACATATTTGTAATGCATTGTTACTCAGTATACATTTCCATACAAAAGTATTTGAAATTACATAAAAATGGGGTATTTTTGGGGTACGATTTTACCGTACCCCATTTTTTATGGAGATAAAACACACCATTTCTTTCAAGATTCGAACCTATGGTTTGAAGGGTGGAAAATACCAGATCAGACTCCGGATTTCGTTCAACGGATTCCGGCACGATGTCGTGACCGGATGCGTGCTTCTTGACCGCAATGCCTGGGATGAGAAGGCCGAACTTGTCAAGGACGGCTATGTCGGATTGCGCGGCGAAACCGCAGCCTCGATGAACAGCAGGCTGAGGATGCTGCGCGACCAGATGAAGGACACCATCAAATACTTCGAGGCGAACGACATCAACCCCGACGAGCAGATGCTGCAGGATAAGTTCGAGGAAAAGATCAGCCGATTCATCACGCCCAAGCCCCGTCCCACAACAGCACCGACAGCCCGCCCTATGAGTCTTCTGTCTGTCTTTGATGAGTTCATGGAAGACTGCGGGACTATGAACGCCTGGTCGGAAGGCACCTACGGCAAGATGCGCTCCCTCAAGGTGGATCTGCGGGAATTCCGCAAGAACCTCAAGTTTTCGGATCTGAACGAGAAGACCCTGACTGCATTCGTGACCTACCTGCGTGAAGAGAAGGCTCTGAACACCCCGAGGAAGAAGAAGGGAGACAGGGATGAATATGACAAGGAGGATGTGACCGGCCTGAGGAATTCGACCATATTCAAGAAGCTGGGCTACCTGCGATGGTTCCTGAACTGGGCAACAGAGAAGGGATACAACACCCAGATGGCCTTCCGCAGCTTCCACCCGACTCTCAAGACAACGCAGACCAAGGTCATATACCTGACAACGGAAGAACTGAAACGGCTTATCGCCCTTGACCTGTCGTCGGTCAGGAAGTGGGAACCCATCCGGGACATCTTCATCTTCTGCTGCTTTTCCGGCCTCAGGTTCTCGGATGCCCAGGCCCTGTGCTGGTCCGATGTCAAAGCCGACCATCTGGAAGTAACCACCATCAAGACCGCCGACAGCGTGCAGATCGAAATCAATGACGTAACCCGCAGCCTCCTGGAGAAATACAGGACTATCCCGATGAAGAACAACCGTGTCCTTCCCCAGTACACCAACCAGGCGATGAACCGCGAGCTCAAGCAACTATGCAGGATGGCCGGAATGGACGAGCCGATACGCATCACAACCTACAAAGGCAGTGTCCGTCTTGATGAGGTTCATCCGAAATGGGCGCTGGTCGGTTCCCACACCGGCCGCAAGACATTCATCGTCCAGGCTCTTTCCCGAGGCATCCCGCCCAACATCGTGATGAAATGGACCGGCCACTCCGACTACAAGGCGATGAAGCCCTACATCGACATCGTCGACAGCATCAAGGCCAGCGAGATGTCCAAGATGAATTTCCTGGACTGAGTGGGAACAGCTTTGGAGTTTAGGTTGTAACTTTGAGAGGAACAAATAACAGTCGCAATTATGGACGTCAATTCATATATACATACTCTCTGTAAGAAAGGAGAAGGAACAGAGATCGAATTCAAAAGTGCCAAAGGTGGTTTCCCCGGAAGTTTTTGGGAGACGTATTCCGCATTCGCCAATACGGATGGAGGAATAATAGTGCTTGGCATATCCGAAAAGAATGGCAAGTTTTATCCTGACGGGCTGTCGGAAGAACAGATTGCCAAACTGAAGAAGCTTTTATGGGACGGGCTCAATAATAAAAACACAGTCAGCACCTGCATAATATCAGAAAGTGATGTGCTTCAAGCCAATGTGGAGAATGGATTTGCTCTGGTAGTCAAAGTCCCACGTGCTGAATACACACAAAGGCCTGTGTACCTCACTCTCAACCCATTCGGAGGACATATGTTCAGACGCAGGCACGAAGGAGATTACAAAGTGGGTGATGATGTTGTACGCAGGATTATGGGAGAATCTCAGATTGCCGACCATCCTTTAGACAATTATGTGTTTCCGAGTTTCATTCTTGGTGAGGAGATTGACCAGGATACGGTTTCGCAATACAGGCGATTGTTCGATGCTAAGAATCAGGAGCATCCGTGGTCTGAATTGGACGACCTTTCTTTTCTCAAGAAAATCGGAGCATACGGCAAGGACTCTGACAGTGGCAAAGAAGGCTTTACCCTTGCAGGAGTCCTGATGTTCGGTACCCAAAAGGGATTGGATGATGCCATCCCTTATTATTACGTCGACTACCGCGAGAAGATGAGTGATGACCCTGAGATAAGATGGACGGACCGTGTGTACATAGACGGATATTGGGAACCAAACCTCTTCCAGTTCTACAACCGTGTCTATCTGAAGATCCGCCAGGCATTGCCTGTTCCGTTCAAGTTAGATGGAATCGTTAGAGTGGATTATACTCCTGCCCATAAAGCGCTCAGGGAAGCTATTATCAACTGTCTGGTTCACGCCAGATACGGAATGATGAACAATATTGTCATAGAACGTTATCCGGACAAGTTGGTGTTTGTCAATCCGGGAACTATGCTGATTTCCGTTGAACAGTTCTTTGCCGGAGGTACCAGCATCTGCCGCAATTTCGGTCTTCAGAAGATGTTTTCATTCATAGGATATGTTGAAAGAGCCGGCAGTGGGGCTGACACCATCACCAAGGGATGGAAAGAGAACAACTGGCCGAAGCCGCAGATTCGTGAGATTTATGACCCTGACCGGGTGGAGATGGTGCTGAGTTTACACGGACTTGAAGGTGATTTGAGAAAAGATGATACTACCCAGAAAACTACCCAGAAAACTACCCAGAAAACTAGGGAAGTTATCCTTGCTGCCCTTGAGAAGTCTCCGGATTTGACTAATAAAGAGCTGGCAGATATATGTGGTATTTCTATTGACGGAATAAAATATCAAATAAAACAGATGCGGTCTTTAGGATTGATTCGCCGCGTCGGGCCGGATAAAGGCGGCCACTGGGAAGTAATAAAATAGACCGCAGAGAGCTGTTTTCGAGACTGATGAGGATAGACTCGCATTTCTGGTGACAATTCCCGTACACGAAGGGTGTGAAAATCGGCTGAGTTCCGAAACAAGTTCCGAAACAAGTTCCGAAACACCGAAAAGGACTATCGATAAAATATTGAGAATCATCAAAGGACGTCCGGGAATTACTAATGCGGAACTGGCGAACATTCTAGGCATTTCCCCAAGAGCAGTTGGAAAGCATCTTAAAAAGTTGCGTAATGATAATCGAATTGTCAGGGTCGGTTCTCCGACCTATGGTGGGGGTTGGGAGATCCTTGAAGAATAGTTGAGAATTGCTGCTTTTCCTCCACTCAACTCCATACAAATTCACTCAAGTTCGAGTCCGAAATCTCCCCAAAAAATGGGGTACAAAATGGGGTACGATTTGAAAAAATGCCTCTCAGGGTATCTGAGAGGCATTTTCAGTGGAGATGGGCGAACTATAACCCCACTATCTTTATAATCACTTAAAATAACCTTATAGCCTAATACTCAATATATTAGCGTTTTGTATAGTATAGTGCAATTTATTAGGATTTATCAAAATTTGTGTATAAATTTGTGTATAGAAATTTGGAAACCCTATAGTTGCTTATACTATGTCAGTTAAGTTCTACCTCGTACCAAAACCACTCAAAACCGGCGAATACCCCGTCAGGGTATCCATCAATGTCAAGAAAGTCCGTTACATCACCACTCTAGGTTTCTCCGTAGACTTCGATGCCTGGCTTCCTAATGATAAGAGTGCGTCCAAAAAGAAGACTACCAACTTTGTCAGGAGTAAATATAAGAACAATTCGGGGATGTCAGCCGAAAGAATGAACACAATCATCAAGACGGTTGACGCTCACTTCTCAGAATATGAGAACGATTTGAGGTCTGCGGTTCCCACTGTTGATGACCTCCGCGCCGAGCTGCAGAAAGCACTGGGCAGAGACGAGCAGCCGGCAGAGGTCAAGAAAGCCCCAAAGGCTCCGTCAATATATGAACGACTTGAGGAATTCATAAAAGACCAGGGGGCGGTTAGTCAGTGGGCATACGCCACCCATCAGACTTGGAAGACTTTCTCCCATCACCTCGAACACTTCGGTCCGAGGGTCAAGTTCGAAGATTTCGATGAAGCAGGCCTCAACCGCTTTATCCGCTTCCTTCGCGTAACAGAAAACCTTGAAGAAAAGACAGTCTTGAAGCAGTACTCTCAGCTCAAATGGTTCGTCACCTGGGCTTTACGCAAAGGCTACACCAAGCAAGACTACATCTTAAAATACAAGGTCAAGTTCAAGATAGTGCAGAAGCCCGTCATATTCCTGACGAAAGAAGAACTGCTTAAAGTCTATAACTACGAGATTCCGGCAAACCAGACCATAGTGAAACTTCACACATTCGATGGCCGGGAATACGAGAAGAGAGTTATCGAAGCCGGTGCCATTGCCAAGACTAGAGACCTCTTCTGCTTCTGTGCCTTCACATCCCTGCGCTACTCCGATATGGCAAAACTCAAGCGCACCGACATTTCAGAAGGCAAGATCTACATCACCACCAAGAAGACCAATGACCGCCTGCCAATTGAGCTCAACTCCTTCGCCCAAGCCATACTCGACAAATACAAAGATTGTCAGTTCCCAGGTGGTCTCGCTCTCCCAGTCATCAGCAATCAAAAGATGAACTACTACCTGAAGGACCTTTGCGAACTCTGCGAGATAAACGACCCCGTCACGAAAGTATTCTTCCGTGCCGGACAGCGGGTTGAGGAAACCTTGCCGAAATACGAATACATAGGCACTCACGCAGGCCGCCGCACCTTCATCTGCTTCGCCCTTTCTTCAGGCATCCCTCCTCAGGTCGTGATGAAATGGACCGGCCACTCCGACTACAAGGCGATGAAGCCGTATATTGACATAGCTGAGAAAACGAAAGCCGAGCAGATGGCGATATTTGAGAAAGGATTAATGGGATAATTATGGAAACTAACGAATATTTTGACCAATTTACAGAGTTGTACTGCGACGGTTTCACAGAAGAATGCATAATTGCCTCGTTGATTGACAGCGGCCATCAAGATGCATTAGAATTTTTACCAAACGAAAAGGATTATGTCCAACGGCTCATTACAGAGGGGGCAACCCATAAAGATATGATTTTCAAATATTGGGGGGAAATGCACGATGAAATATGGGGCAACATTTCTCATTGTATCGGAAATAAAGCTTTGCTCAAACGGTATGTTTGCTCTCTGATTCTTCCTTTTCGTGAGGTTTCACATTATTATTTTCCAGGGAAAGATGCTTCTGATGGGGCAAAAATAGGCGCTCAATATTTGAAAGACCTGTACTACAGCAATCTTCCTCAAATATCCGAGATGAATTCAATTTTGAAATCAATCTTTGAAGAACTGAAAATGCGAGACGGGTATAATGATCTTTCCTCTGAGGAACAGCGACAATTGATTGAGAAAGAGATGGAAGCCAAATTAGAAAAATATAATGAAAGGCTTAAAGCAAATATTTATGAGATTACTCGGCTCGTCCGCGGAATGATGGAAGAACTTGCCGTCCATATAACGATATGTTTGCTGGACAAGGAGAAACAACCACGATATTTGATTACCAAAGGATGTGTGGTATTGTCCTCACAGACGTTATTCATCCTTTCTATTTCTGTCGCACGATGGATTGGCCAATTGAATTTGCTGAATCCTACTTGCCGAAGTCAATCTATTATTATGGCAATCATTTAGAACAAACAGAAGACCAAGACATTGAACAAAAAATATTAACAATTCCAGAGAGTATCAGGCGTGCTGTTGAGGATGGAAAAGTAGGAGACAATCTATGCCTGAGGTGCACAATAACGGATTTTGTCAAATATTGTGTTGAGAAGCATTTCTTTGAACCATATAATATTGCACAATGGCGTCAAATTGATTGCTGCCTTAAGGACTCAAAGGGGAAAAACATTATGGCAAAGCAATTGGCACAAAGCTATCAGGATTTACAATCTAAAGGGAAAGTATAGGAACCATTATGAAGCAGTTACTCGAAGAAGTCTATAAAGTCACTAAATGGTGTGAGTGTTGCAAGCACACCTATCTTGCTGAGAAAAAGGAGACTCAGCAACCTGTTGGCATGAGGAAGTTGTTTGAAGGCATTGGCAAAATATTGGCCGAGCAACTCATCGACATAAAAATGGAGCCTGAATATTCTCAAGAAGACAATGATGGTGACATTGAGGAACTGCACGTCAACCTGTCAAAGGAATTAGTTGAGTCTATTGGCGCATCGACTGTAATCGTAGAACCAGAGAAATCAGATGATGAATGGCTTGACTGGGAAAGTATGTATGAATTGTGCATGAATGAATATCACGTCATAAGATGCCCGTATATTAGAAAAAAAGGTCTTGAGATTCACTTAGACAGAGATTTCATAATTCCTGATGACGATAAAGATACACTACGTATCTTAGACAAATTATCTCAGTGCTACACACAGGAATGCCGGTTCAACAATATCGAGCATTTTGGCGTAAGGACATTGGATGGAATGCTAAGGACCGCTTTAGCAAAAGTCGATTTCGCCCTTATTGAACAAGGCAAGGACTTCGGGAGACTGATGCACGAAATGTATTTCCCATACTACGAAAGGAAGAGCGATATCACGAATTGTGGCTACTCCTGGGACCTGATAAGATATTACCTTGAGAAATATGACATTCCATTAAAAAGCAATGATGAGTATGAGGCAATGAGTACGAGTGTCGTGGCACCTGATTTTAAGAACAGAGTCGAATATAAAGACGCGCTCGCCGATAGAAAATGTGACGAGCAAGGTAAACTTTGTGTTTCAAAAGCGGAATACACCAGATATGCAGCCAAGAAATATGGGATAAAAGTTAGTTTCAAAAAGGACTGGGAACGCTTCGACCGCATCTTCAAGGATGAAAAGGACCGTCCAATTCCATTCAAACATTTCGTTCAAAGCTACAGAGACCAAGGTTTATA
>OHVO01001102.1_pt1 | contig 9813 bp, 9 predicted proteins | sample 1579371 | NCBI WGS metagenome assembly OHVO01 (sample SAMEA3882557, study PRJEB24775) | human gut metagenome | biome: human-associated habitat; feature: intestine environment; material: feces | place: Netherlands | collected 2009/2010 | reverse complement strand
GCAACGAAAACGCCACAGACGAGGAGCTGAAGCACGCCTGCAAGCTCGCGCAGGCCGATGAATTTGTCAGCGCGATGCCCGACGGCTACAACACCTATATCGAGCAGGGAGGCACAAACGTCTCCGGCGGCCAGAAGCAGAGGCTCTGCATAGCCCGCGCCCTGCTCAAGAATCCCAAGGTGCTCATTTTGGACGACTCGACGAGCGCGGTCGATACCCATACCGATGCGCTCATTCAAAAGGGACTTTCCAAGTATATGCCGCAGACGACGAAGATAATCATCGCCCAGCGCATAAGCTCGGTTCAAAACGCGGATAAGATTCTCGTGTTCGACAACGGCAGAATAGTCGCGCAGGGCACGCACGCAGAGCTTTTAAAGACCTGCGATATCTACCGCGAGGTTTACGAATCCCAGCAGAAGGGAGGAAACGACGATGAGTAAGCCTATGCCTATGCACGGCGGACCCAAGGGCATGCCCGGCGGACCCGGAATGCAGCCCAGAAAGCTCGACAAGAAAACGCTCAAGCGCCTGCTCTCATATATGAAGAACTACAAGGGAACGCTCGTTTTGGTCACCGTCTGCATTTTGCTGAGCTCCGTTGCGGGCGCGGCGTCGTCGATGTTCCTCCAATCGCTCATCGACGACTATATAACCCCCATGATAGGTCAGGCCTCGCCCGACTTTTCGGGCTTCATACGCGCGCTTATAACCATGGCTGCTGTCTACCTCATCGGCACGCTCTCAACGCTCATCTATAACCGCCGCATGGTAACGGTTGCCCAGGGTACGCTGAAAACCATACGCGACGAGATGTTTGAAAAGATGCAGCGCCTGCCGATAAGATATTTCGACTCGCACACCCACGGCGACACGATGAGCCTCTATACGAACGACACCGACACCCTGCGCCAGATGCTCGCGCAGTCGATGGGTCAGCTTATCGCGTCTGCGTTTACCGTCGTCGCCGTGTTCTGCTGTATGCTCTATATCAGCATCGGACTGACTGTTGTCGTCTGCCTGTCGCTTGTCATTATCATGCAGCTCATCAAGAAGGTTATCGGCAAGAGCGGCGCATATTTCGTCGCTCAGCAGAAGTCCATAGCCGACCTCGACGGCTACATTGAAGAGATGATAAACGGGCAGAAGGTCATAAAAGTATTCTGCCACGAGGAGCAGTCCAAAAAAGAGATGAAGCAGCGCAACTCCGTTTGGGAGCACAACGCGGCGAGCGCAAACGGTCACGCGACCTCGATGATGCCCATGACCAACGCGTTCGGATACTTCCTCTATATACTCATAGCCGTTATAGGCTCGGGCTCACGGGCGTGAACACCGTGTCGCTGGGCATGATAGCCTCGTTCCTCGTGCTCTCGCGCAACTTTATAAACCCGATTTCTCAGATATCAAACCAGTTCAACTCCATAGTCAACGCCCTCGCGGGTGCCGAGCGTATATTCACGTTCATGGACGAAAAGCCCGAGACGGACGACGGTTATGTCACCCTCGTCAATGCAAAAGAGGAGAACGGCGAGATAGTCGAAGTCAATGAGCATACCGGAATGTGGGCATGGAAGCACCCGCACGGCGACGGCACCCTGACCTACACAAAGCTCGAGGGTCAGGTCGTGCTCGATCATGTCGATTTCGGCTACACGCCCGAAAAGGAAGTCCTCCACGACATCACGCTCTACGCAGAGCCGGGTCAGAAGGTCGCCTTTGTCGGCGCCACGGGCGCAGGCAAGACTACGATAACCAATCTTATCAACCGCTTCTATGACATAGCGGACGGCAAGATTCGCTATGACGGAATAAACATCAACAAGATAAAGAAGGCGGACCTGCGCCGCAGTCTCGGCGTCGTGCTCCAGGATGTCAATCTGTTTACGGGCACGGTCATGGAAAATATCCGCTACGGCAATCCCTCAGCCACGGATGAGCAGTGCATAGCGGCGGCGAAGCTCGCCAACGCGGACGGCTTTATCCGTATGCTCCCCGACGGCTACAACACCGTGCTCAAGGGCGACGGCTCGGGGCTCTCGCAGGGTCAGCGCCAACTTATATCCATAGCCCGCGCGGCGGTCTCCGACCCGCCCGTCATGATCCTCGACGAGGCGACCTCCTCGATAGATACGCGCACCGAGGCTCTTGTTCAGGGCGGCATGGATAAGCTGATGAAAGGCCGCACGGTCTTTGTCATAGCGCACCGCCTCTCGACCGTCCAGAACTCGGACGTCATAATGGTACTCGACCACGGCAGAATAATCGAGCGCGGAAACCACGAAAAGCTCATAGCCGAAAAGGGCACATATTATCGCCTCTACACCGGCGCGTTCGAGCTCGAATAACAAAAGCTCTGCGGCTTGGCGCAGAACCTAAATGCAAGCTCCTGCCCGTATCGTTGGGCAGGAGTTTTTTCGGTAAATCGGGAGTTGAGGAGATGCCGCCGTCGGTACACCGTAGGGGCAACTTTGTTCGCCCACGAAAATTACAGCGGCTAACGTATATTGTAACCGTGTGGGCGAATATCATCCGCCCGCGGTTTTTGCGGTAATTTGCGGCTATTCACTTTGTAGGGGGTCGGCGACTCGACGACCCTTTGACGCGTCAGCGTCACCGAAAATCTATTTATTCGCCCGTGTCTTGTAATAGGCTCTCCGCTTGAGGCTTACACGCTGTGCCGCAACCCCTCAGTCTCGGTTTCTCCGAGCCTCCCCTTTCCGGAACGCCATAATTTCAACACCCCCGCAAAATCCAAATTACCGCATAAATGACAACCGACCGCGACAGGCTAACCCGTTGCGGTCGGTTGTTTTCTTATGCATTTGCGCTCGTTAGGCACTGGCTTTATTTTCCCCTGAATGTTACGGTGAACTCGCTGCCCTCGCCGTAGACTGAGGTGACGTCGGCCTTTCCGCCGTGGAGCGTCGCTATCTGGCTGACGAGCGAAAGCCCCAGCCCGAAGCCGCTCTCGCGGCTGCGCGATTCGTCCGCGCGGTAGAATCTTCCCCATATCTTCGGCAGATCCTCGTCCTTTATGCCTATGCCGTCGTCTTTTACCGAGAGCGTGACGCCGTCTTTGTTCTTGAGCGTTACTTCAATGTGCCCGCCGTCTCTGCCGTATTTGACGGCGTTCGAGAGCAGGTTTTCGAGCATCAGCGAGATGAGCTGGGCCTGCGCGGGAATTACTATACCGTCCTCAATATCTGCCGTGAGCGTAATGTTCTTTGCGAGCGGGAAGTCGGCGCAAAGCTTTTTGACAAGTGCGCTCAGGTCGGTGTCCTCGAGCTTGTAGCGTCTGTCGCCCTGCTCCGTGCGCGAGAGCGTCAGCAGCGCCGTGACGAGCTTTGTCATCTTGTCCGTCTGCTCGTCTACGGACGAGAGCGCTTCAAGCATATCCTCCTCGCTCGCCTTGTCGGACAGCGCGTATTCGCATTCCGCCTTTATTACGGCGAGCGGAGTGCGCAGTTCGTGCGAAGCATCCGAGGTGAACCGCTTTTCATTTTCAAATGAGGTCTGGAGCCTTGCGAGCATATCGTTAAAGGTCTCGGCGAGAGTATAAATTTCGTCCGCGCTCTTCTTGGGCTCAATGCGCTTTGACAGGTCCGCGCCGTCGGTTATCTCGCGCGCCGAGCGGCAGATGTTTTCTACCGGCTTCATCGTCCTGCGCGATATCAGATACGCCCCGACTGCCGCAATGATAATGAATATCGGGAAAATATATATTACAGTCTTGTTTATCGCGTCAAACGCGCTCTTAGCGGCATCCGCGTTTATGAATCCGCGCACCCACACGGGGGGATAGGTCGACTCGCTGCAAATAAACTCGACTTTGAAAACGGTTCTGTCCGAAGTCGAGGGGAGCTCGACGCTCAGGGACTTCACCTTGTCGCGGGTCAGTCCCGCGTGCTCGAGCGCGATATCGACAGCCTTTTCGCTGCTTATTCCGTCCTTGAACACGGTGGTTTTGTAGACGGGGTCACTGAGCTCGGACATCACCGTGTCGGCCTCGTATTTGATTATCTTCCCCGAAAATGCGTCTATCTCATACTCGTATTTGTTGAAATCAAGGCGGGTGTCGTAATAACAATATTTGCTCCCGTCCGCTTCAAATGAGCCGATGCTGCCGTTTTTGAGATTTTCGCCGTTTATAAGCGCGGCGGGGGACTCGCCGTCGAGGTATCGGCCGTTCGAGTCAAACACGTTGCAGTAAACATCGTCGTAGAAGAAAGCAAAGTCGTTTTCTATTTCCAAAATCCCGTTTTTGTATTCTATCTCGTCCACGTTGCGCTCGACGGTGCTTATCAGCTCATTTTGCAGGCGCGAATCGGTTATCTGCGAGCCGGTTATCAGTATGCCGAAAAGGCCGAGCGAGCAGACTGCCGCTATGAGCAGAGTTATCCAGACCGTTATGCGAAGCCTGAATGAGGAGCGGCGCAGCGCGGGTTTTATTTTTTTATCTGATGACATAGCCTGCACCCCTCACGGTGTGAATAAGTTTCGTATCCTCGCCCTCGTCTATTTTCTTGCGCAGATACCTGATATATACGTCGACGACGTTCGTGCCGCCCTCGTAGTCGTAGTTCCAGATGTGATCCTCTATTTTCTCGCGGCTGAGCACAACGCCCTTGTTCATCACGAGGTAGCACAGCAGCTCATACTCCTTAGCAGAGAGCGATATCTCCCTGCCCGCGCGCTCAACGCGCCTCGATGCGGTATCGACGGTCAGGTCGCCTACGGAGATTATGCCGGTCTTTCCCCCGTATTTTTTGCGCGTCATAACGCGAAGCCGCGCAGAGAGCTCGTCGAACGAAAACGGCTTTATCAAGTAGTCGTCCGCCCCGAGGTCAAGCCCCGTGACCCTGTCCTCTATGCTGTCGCGCGCAGTCAGAAACAGTACGGGCGTGTCTATGCCCTGCGCCCTTATCTTATTGACAAGCTCAAAGCCGTTCATGACGGGCATGGTGACGTCAAACACAGCCGCGTCATAGTCGGCCGATGTTATGAGGTCATATGCCTCGCCGCCGTCAAAGCAGCTGTCCACGCTGTAGCCGGCCGCCTTGAGCTGCTTTGTGATTATCCTGTTGAGGCTCTTCTCGTCCTCGGCAAACAAAACACGCATTGGAACACCTCCAGTATAATTATACGGATTTTATCGTAGCGTGTAAAGATTAAAAGAAGATTAGAACCCCAAAGCGGCGTAAAAATAACAGGAGCTTTTACGGACTCCGTCTGTGCGGCAGGCTATTGTCCCCCAAAACACAAGACCGACCGCAGAGAGTTCTCCTGCGGTCGGTCGCCGATTTAGAAGTATTTGTGCGGCGGTGCGAATTCAGTCGGCTATCTTCGTGCCCTCTTTTATCGCCACAGTGCCGATGAGCGGAACCTTTGCGCTTCCGCTGACGGAGGTGTCGGTAAAGTCGAGCTCGAGCTGTGCGTCTCTGCCCCGCAGCTCTTTTGCCGTAACGGTAGCGGACAGGTGATTCCCGACGGTTGAAATTTGCTTTATTTCAATCTCAGGAATATCCATCTTCGGCTCAATGAGCTCGAAGCCGTATTCGCCGCCGTTGTCAAAGACGCGAAGTGTGATGTCTCCGTTGTAGAAAATATTGCCTACCTTCAGATGCCATGTGCCTGTTCCGAGCATAGTTTTTCTCCTTTCGGTCTGCGCCTTATTTAGGCGGATATTACGAAAACTGTTGAAGCGAGCAGAAACTGCGCCGTGAAATAGGTTATTATGCAGGTTATCTTATAGCCGTAAGGCGGACGGGGCTTGCGCAGGGAGTTGACGGCGAGCATCATATCGGACAGCGCAAACAGGAACGCGCCGCCTACGAGCAATATGCACATTACAACCGCATTGTCGAGTCCGGCGGCGACCGCCTTGAAGCCGAGCGAGCCCGCCTTGACGAGCATGAACGCGAGCATTGCGACATACGGCACGCCGATTAAATAGAGCGGGCTGAACTTGACCCCGAGCAGGCGCAAAACCGCGAGACCTATAACGATTATTACCGCGCAGGCTATCAGCTCATGCTTATCCCAAAACTGCGCGTCGGGGAAATAGTGCTTCATCGCAAGGCAGTAGGCGTATATGTAAAACACGTGCCCCGCGAGGAACGCGAGTCCGCCGCTTAGAGCAAACGGAAGCTTGGGCGGCAGATGCAGCAGAAAATCTCCGCACCAGCCGAGCAGCAGACCTATCAGAATATAGTGCGCATAGCTGCTCTGATTTTGGGCTATTGCGCTTGCGAGAACTCCCGCCGCGACAAAAAGAGTGGCGCAGACGGTTTTCAGTATCTGCGATTTTGTGCAGCGCCCGTTCTTTGAAGCTTTCAGGAACTGCGGCACAAAAACAAATTCAAGTCCCGCCGCTATGGCGAAGCATATTTTCAGTACGGTTGTCAATTATCTCATCTCCAGGCGGCCGAACAGCTTGGGCTCGAGCAGCCCGTAGCTTTTGCGCAGGAAGCTGCTGCATATATCGGCTATCTTTTCGTTCTCTATCATGTCGCCCGTGCCCTGCGCCAGGGATTCCGCAATGTTGCTGAGGTCAGGGCATGAGGTCGGGATGACTGTGACCTTGTTTCCGTTGAAGCGGAAAGAGAAACGGCGCTCGGCTATGGACTCGTTGGCGCGAATCCAGATGGTGAACGTCTCGCTGTCCTCCCACCTTGCCGACGAGACGGCGGTGAAATCAAGTCCCGCCAAATGCATTTTCGACTTGCGGTATTTGCCGTCGAGTCCGCTGACTATCGTGTTTCTGACTTTGCCCTCGCTCCAGGTGAAGCGGCACTCGTTCTCGGAGAAGTCGAGGTTTATCTTGTCTATGTTTCCGGCGCGGTCGGTGGACATATATACCACAGCCGTCGGCAGGACGCTCACGGGGAAGCCCGCAACGTCGAGCACGGGGTTATAGAGCAAATGTATCGTAGAATATGAAAGCTTCTTTTCGAGCACGGGGTTGCGCCTGCCGGCGGTGAGCACGGGCAGGGGAGTGAGAGTCATGGGGAGCGTCGTCTGCTCCGGCTCATCCTTGGGCTCGATAAAGCCGTCGGGGAAGTGTCTCCACAGGCAGTCGCGCGTCTTTTGCTCAAAGACCTCGCTGCAGGTGACGATGATATTGGCGTCATAGTCCGGCAGAATTATGCCGAACTGAGAGAACATTCCGTCAAAGCGGTAAGAGCCGGGGAAGCGGCAGCACCAGAAGTTGAAGCCGTAGCCGACGCAGGCGTCCGGCTGGTCAACGCTCTTTGCGGAGTTGTCGGCTTGGGGCTTTCCCGCCTCGCGCGCCCAGAACTCGGGGATGACCTGCTTGCCGCGGTACTTTCCGCCGTGGCTCATGCAGTCGGCGACCTTGGCGAGCTCCTCCGTGGTTATGAACAGTCCCCAGCCGCCGGCCTCAAGACCGTTGGGGTCTGTCTCCCAGGCGGGATTCTCGCGGATGCCGAGGGGCTTGAACAGGCGCGGCGCGAGATATTCGCGCACGGTGAGCCCGGTCAGCTTCTGAATTATTGCAGCCATGACATAGCAGTTTTCGCTGATATACTTCCAGTCCTCGCCCGGGGCAAACGCCCAGCGCGCGCCGAAAAAGCTCTTGAGCCATGAGACCTTCGCCTTGTTTTCGAGGACGCTGACATCCTTTCCGGCGGTCATGGTCAGCAGGTGAAATACGGTCAGCTTTTCAAGGTTCTCGTCATATTTTTGCGGTCTGTATTCGGGGAAGATATCAATTACCTTTGTGTCGAGCGTCAGCAGTCCCTCGTCAATGGCGAAGCCGATGGCTATCGAGGTAAAGCTTTTGCTGACCGAATACATGGTGTGCGGAATGTCGGGCGCGTAGGGGTCTCTCCAGGTCTCGAAAGCGACTTTCCCGTGGCGCAAAATCATGATGCTGTGCAGCTCTATTTGGCTGCGCTCGAAATCGTCGAGCAGCTCCGATATCGCCTTTGAGGACACGCCGACCTGTTCCGGAAAATCGGCTCTCGGAAGCGCTTTGCTCTTTGTTCTCGCGGTTGGCATAAAAATACATCTCCTGTAAAAAAATAATATTCACTTACAAATTCTGCCAAACGAACAGTACGAACTTTCACTAAATAAATTATACTACAATACGGGGTCCGAATACAACAAAAATGTGTAAAAATAACAAATTTAAAGACGAAAACACCGCAAAAAAATTTTTTGAAATTCGGCAAACAAATGTTTGCAATTTTTGAAACCGTGTGTTATAATAAAGCAGGAAAGTTATGCCGACCTATTGAAAGGGTGATATGCTTTGAAAAATATAAGCAAAACTCAGATGAAAATATACGAATATCTTATCGAGCGCTCGCAGGACGGGGTACCGCCCTCGGTGCGTGAGATAGGCGCGGCGGTGGGTTTAAGCTCCACATCCTCCGTTCAGGCGAACCTTGACGCTCTCGAGAAGGCGGGCTATATTCAGCGCGATCCCCTCAAGAAGCGCACTATCCGCATTCTCGGCAGGGACGATAACGTCACTCATGTCCCGATAGTCGGTACCGTCACCGCGGGTGCGCCGATACTCGCCGTTGAGCAGATAGAGGGCTACCTCGCCTATTCGGGTCACTCAACGAGCCGCTTTTTGCCCTGAAGGTCAGAGGCGAGAGTATGCTCCAGGCAGGCATACTTGACGGGGACTTGGTCGTGGCGGAAAAGACGCCCGTTGCGCGAAACGGCGAAATAGTCGTCGCAATGATAGAGGACGAGGCGACGGTCAAGACCTTCTATAAAGAAAACGGCCACTTCCGTCTCCAGCCCGAGAACGACACCTACGAGCCGATAATCGTCAACGATGTTTCGATTTTGGGCAAGGTTGTCGCGGTCATAAGATATTATTGATTTATGTTCAGCCGGTGCAGGCGTTTTATGTCTGCGCCGGCTTAATTTTTTCGGCTGTGCACCCGAAAAATAATTATGTGTTCCCAATATAATTTTTCGATTAAATATTGAAAGCAGCGCCGTTTTATGCTATTATTTCTGTGGCTTTAAAAAATAACATAGGAAGTGAAACAATGACAAAACGCAACATCTTTAAACGCGCGGCAAGCCTGCTGCTCGCTCTGATTCTTGTTTTCAGCGCGGGAGTTTCCCTTGCATTTGCCGACGCAAAGGCCGATTCTTACAAATATCCCTGCATCTTCGTCCACGGCATCCTCGGCTATGGAGACAATGACAAGCTCAACTCCGTCACGCCATACTGGGGTATGCAGTATAAAGAGGATCTGATGAAGTCGCTCAATGCCCGCGGATACGACTGCCACGCGGCCTCCGTCGGTCCGCTCAGCAGCGCATGGGACAGAGCGTGCGAGCTCTATGCCCAGCTTGCGGGTACGGTCGTTGACTACGGCGCGGCTCACTCCGCAGAGCATCATCATGAGCGCTACGGCCGATCATATGTCGGAAAAGCGCTCATAGATACCTTCGGAAAGACCGACAGGGACGGAAATATTATAAAAATAAATCTCTTCGGACACAGCTTCGGCGGCGCGACGACGAGACTTTTCACCTATATTCTCGCTAATGGCGCGCCCGAAGAGGTCGCGGCGGGCGGCGACGTCTCCGAGTTCTTCAAAGGCGGAAAGGGCGATTATGTAAACTCCGTTATCTCGATAGCGGCGCCGCATAACGGCACAGTCAGCGCGAATTTCGGCATTGCCGTTTATCACGGCGAGTATATCGCCGCTATGATTGCCAATGTCGCGGGTATGGCCGGCAGCAATTATCTCGACCTCAAGCTCGCCTTGCCCTCGCCGAGCCGCGCATGAGCGAGGTGATCGACTTATAGGGCCG
>OHVO01001085.1_pt1 | contig 9942 bp, 9 predicted proteins | sample 1579371 | NCBI WGS metagenome assembly OHVO01 (sample SAMEA3882557, study PRJEB24775) | human gut metagenome | biome: human-associated habitat; feature: intestine environment; material: feces | place: Netherlands | collected 2009/2010 | reverse complement strand
TTAGAAAAATATCGTATGTGAATTGGATATTGATTTAGTGTGACGTGTTTTGCTATAAGAGAAAGTTATAACGGATTCTAATATTTATGTATTGTATTTTAGTTGGAATTTGTTATATAATTCATACATTCCGAATAGGAATAGTAAGATAATGATGCGCAGAAACAAAAATTGTATTAAGTTTGAACACTTCGGATTACCAAGACAGAGGCATTTGAGTCCGCCGGTCCTTAGGTGGCGCTGTAAGCGGCAGCTTAGTACCGTTGCAGGACGAAACGAGCGGAAGCGTCCTCTGATTGGTAATGCCGAAAGTGTTCAAACATGATGATATTACGTTACGGCATTAGTAAAATATAAGAAGGAGGAAATGCCATGCGACAGGTATTATGCTTTGGTGATTCAAACACATATGGTTATGTGCCGGGAACGGCAGAACGCTATGACTGGGATACCAGATGGACCGGAATCGTAGGAACCGGACTGATGGAAAAGGGATATATTGTACAGGAGGAAGGGCTGTGTGGCAGAACTACAGTATTTGATGATCCGCTTCGTCCGGGCAGACGTGGCAGTGAACTCCTTCCGATCATATTAGAAACCCATAAGCCGGAAGATCTGATCATTTTAATGCTTGGAACAAATGACTGTAAGACATTTTATGGTGCAACGGCAGGTAGCATCGGACTGGGTATCCGTAAACTTGTGCGACAGATCCGGGATGGTGCGCCATCAGCGAAGATCCTTCTGATGTCACCGATCGCACTGGGCGAGAAGGTCTGGGATGGATTTGATCCGGAATTTGGAAAAAATTCTGTACAAGTGTCCAAAGAGCTACCGGAGATTTACCGGCAGATTGCGGAAGAAGAAGGACTATATTATCTGGCGGCTTCTGATTATGCCGTACCATCGGAACGGGATCAGGAGCACATGGATGAAGAAGGACACAAGGCGCTGGCAGAAGCGGTACTGGAAAAGATTTCAGAGATATTGTAATGTGAGTTAGGAGCACAGAGAAAAATTATGGTTGGGGAGACTGTAGACAGAAAAGAAGTATTAAAACAGGCATTTGTGAAGGCTCTGCCAATCACAGGAAGTTATCTCTTTGTCAGTATGGCATACGGACTTACGATGCAAGAAGCAGGACTTTCCTTGTTCTGGTCGTTGTTTACTAGCCTGACGGTATATACCGGCGCATTTCAGTTTGTGCTGGTAACATTCTTAAGCAGTGGGGCATCGATTCTCACGATCGCACTGACTGCATTGTTCATGAACAGCAGACAGTTCTTTTACGGACTGACATTTGTTGAAGATTTCAAGAAAATGGGTAAGCGTTATCCATATATGGTACACACAATGACGGATGAGACATATGCCGTCAACTGTTCCATGCTGTCTTCTGAGGTGATAAGAGATCGTAACGCAGAGAAGGCAAATGACCGGAAACGTAGATTTGATATTATGTTTTATGTGGCATTATTCAGTCGTATATCCTGGATGGTGGGCGCTGTGCTTGGCGGCATACTCGGTCAGATCCTTCCGGTGAAATTAGAGGGAATCGATTTCTGTATGACAGCGTTATTTATTACGATCGCGATCAATCAATGGAGAAGTGTGAAAGTGCATTTGCCGGCACTTGCCGGGTTTATCGGAGGTGTGCTGTTGCTTTTGTTAATAGGAAAAGATTATTTCCTTCTTCCAACTTTGATTCTGGTATCAGGTCTGTTGCTGATCTGTGAAAGAAAGGTGGAAGCTCATGAATGATCGATATGTATTGATCTGTATTCTTGTGTCGGCGGCAGCTACTTTATTTATGCGGGCACTCCCATTTACCATTCTTGGAAAAAGAAAACAAATCCCTGAGAAAATCCGGTATCTCGGACGAATCCTTCCGGCAGCCATCATGGCGGTGCTGATCGTGTACTGCCTGAGGGAAGTACCGACCGAATTCTTAAGCGGCGGCTATAAGAAGTTGATCGCAGCCGCAGTTTGTGTCGTTCTTCATGTGTGGAAAAAGAATACATTTGTCAGCATCATAGGCAGTACGGTTGTGTATATGTTATTATGAGTAATGACACCGTAAAAAAGGCTGTCGCACCAATCACTTAGTGCGGCAGTCCTTTTTTGTAGTATCCGTTGTAATGAAATTACTTTGTTTTATACGATCACATTGTTGACAGCCCCTCTATTTTGTGATGGGGTTATCTATTCTAAGAATATGTCAATGAATAAGCATTATAGCGGGGGATTATTATGTAAAAATAATTATGTTAATGAACTTGCGCATTAGTGTTCTAGCGCAGCAAGTTTTGCCTGTAATGCAGCAATTTCGGCATCCTTCTCGGACAAAGCAGCATCTTTTTCAGATAAAGCAGCGTCCTTCTCAGATATTGTGGCATCTTTTTCTTCCAATGTTTTCTTCATCTGTTCAATCATATAATTAACAGTATTTTCATCTGCTTTTGCTAAGGCTTGTGAATACATACCGATAACCTCCTTTGGACGATATAAGTATTCGGACATATCCCGACAGATCTTTTCCATCCAGGGATAGTCGGATATTAGTGTAGCAAGGTCATTTATAGAATCAGCTGTTAGCAGAGCTAACCATGCATTAAGTTCATTCTTTTCTTTAGCATACTTGTTATTTTTAAATACGTCAAGGGCGACAACATAGTATTCCTGCAAAAGATGAAGATCAATGCCTGTGTTAAAAATTGTTTTTCCATGATGTATAAAAATATCAGAAGATTTGCATTCAGGTGGACTGTCTTCAAACATGACGATTGTATATACAGTCTTGATATCGTGATAGGTGAATTGATCTCCTTTTTCTCCCTTGACTCGTGTATATTGACGGAGAAGAAGATCGGACGAATAACAAGACATGCGCTCGCCTGAAAATGCATAATGTATTTTCTGAATCTCTACATTTGCAATAGAGCCATCCTCCAACTGTACGATGATATCCATAATTAATAATGGTGAAGTTGGCAGTAAACGGTTTTCCTGCGATAGAACGCTTTGAACGGTAACGTTAAATCCTATGATGCTACTAAGCAAATGAGATAGTCGTCCGGGATAGAAATCAGGGTTAAACAGTGCTTTAAAGAATGGATCATAGGTTAAAGGAAGAGATTTATTTCCTCCCATAAATTCTTCAAATCTATTTCGCCATTCATTGTTCAAATCCAGATATTTGCTAAAGGTATTGACATCTTTTTGTAAATCTTTTAAAAAGTCATCTTTTTTCCGAGCTGGGAAAATTTGACGGATATCTACTGACGCGGATTTGCGTGCCGTGGTAGGTGTAATATTATTGCTATTTTCGTTGGGATTATACATTGATTATTCCTCTTAATTTCCGGTATCTGATTTGTCGACAAGACCACCATATCAGAAATAAAAGAGAAAAGTTCATAAATGTAATAAATGGTACTGTTTGATGTAACTTTTGGTAAGTGGATGATTATAACGACTATAAAGGAATAAATTAAAAATCCCTTCTGGTTAGATAAAACGTAAACCAGAAGGTGTAATTAAAGGACTTAGTTTATTATAGTTCATAGAGCTTTGGATTGTCAATTCTAGAATGGTTAGGATTTGGTTAAGAAATATAAATACAATATCGGCAATTAAGAGAAATGAAATAACATGTGGTTAAATTTTCCACATGTGGAAAATTGTTAGATGAAGCTAACGGATAAGGACGATGTTAAAATGAATGACAAGTAAAATCCACATGGTACTTTCTTACCTTAATAAGTCGTAAAACGCATCACTGGGGGAGCGGATTCCAGAACTTGGAATTTAATAAAAAATTTAGGCAGATCAAGAATGACGAATGGTGTCCGACAGAACAGGATGTATACGCAATTTACAAGCGAATATGTTGCCCTTTAAATTTTCAGAATAACTAAACACCGCCATTGTTTTCTGAGAATTATTGTGCTACATTTTTATTAGTAGTATTATTATACGCATAAAGTGAGAAAGGGGTTAAACGAATGAAGAGAATAAAGGAATTATTAAGTCTGCTGATTACATTTACATTGATTTTCACAATGTCAGGGGTGGTATATGCTGCCGCAGATGATACAGCAACAATTTCGGCATATGAAAAGACGGATAAGAAAGTGGCAGAACTTTCAGCAGCTACTTGTACGATCACAAAAAATAACAATAAGTATTATTATAAAAATGCATCCGGGAAAACAGATAAAAAGACCGGGTGGAAGAAAAATCAGAACGGGCAGTATGTCTATTATGTCGGCTCAAAGGGATATGTAACCGAGAAGATTTCCGGTGGATATTGGTATCATTTTTCCGGCAAGAAATTCGTAAAAAAATCACTTTCTTCCTATAAGAATAAAACCAAAACAATCGGGAAGAAGATTTTTTTTGTTAATTCAAAAGGAAAAATTGTACTGAAATCCGGTTGGAAAAAGGTGTCAGGGGTTTATACTTATTATGTTTCCGGAACCGGTACGGCATCTGTAAAGCTGACGGGAAAGAAATATTATAAGGTGTCAAGTGGATCTTGGAAAGTACAGAGTCTTGCAAAATATAAGAATGACCGGGTAAAGATCCATGGAAAATATTTTTATGTAGATAAGAACGGATCAATGATTAAGACTGCCAAGACAGTAAAATCCGGTAATTACAAGTTCACGATCAAGGCGGATGGAACATGTACAAAAACAAAGATTGAAACAAAAACTCCGGATAATTCCAATAGTGGAAAATCAGATAATACAGGTAAAAATAATAACGGTAAGACAGATGATACAATTCCGGCTCACACGCATCAGTGGTCACCTCTGGCAGAAGATCATACAATGTTAAAAGATACGAACTATGTAAAACATGATGCAGTTGTTGAAAATGTATACAAAGAAATTAAACCGGCTTGGGATGAAAAAATATTGGAGGATAAAACAGTTTGTTTAACATGTGTGTGGAATAAAAAACCAAAAGAAGGAGAAGAATGGACTGATCTTGATGGTGATGGAGTATGGACAGCTCCAGTAGAGGGATGGGTTTATTTTCCAGAATGTGTTATTGATTATGAAAAACACAAAAAAGAAACTGGACATACGAAGCCTACGGAAACACGAGTTGTTACCGGTATAACCCATCATCCTGCCGAATACGACTATGTTCCAACCACAATCACCCCAGAATGGTCCGAGTGCGATATGAATGTTAGGTGTACAGTTTGCAACGAAATGATGAAGATTCATGTGGTTAGGACCTATGATCCATACAGTGTAAAGTGTACTCCAGAAAAAAGTGGAGATCTACTTAATATTTATGGACAAAAATATAAGACTGTAACAGCAGGGGTGTCTTATTGACGCCACTATATCAATATGTTATAATTAATACAGTTTGATTCCTTTTTTTTATATAATTTTTTTACGGCACCGAACCTAGTTCTCTGAAATAAAAAAGGAAAATAATCTGAAAATAATAATAACAACCAAGGTGAAGAATTTGAATTCTTCACCTTGATTATATTTTATGGGAAAATAGATAAAAAGTAATTTTGTATTCATCAAACCAAATAAATACCTTTATTAAATACGGAATAGGCAGGAAAGTGTGTGGTGGAGTAGTAAAGAAAACTTCATGGTAATTTAAAACTCAATCTGTAAATTCTCACCGAGGTGTAACAGGAAAACCAGAAAAGTGGGGGAAGAAATAAAGGAAAAAATTTGGGCGACCAAAATTAATTCACATAATACGCAATGCGATCGGCAGGAAAGATGGAGAGAGGTTTAGCTGTTGTATTAGAACGCATCGCTTCGATCATTTGACAGACCGCCCATCTGTTTGCGGTAAGCATTCGGTGTCAGACCATATTCTTTTTTAAAACAATTTACAAAATGACTGCAGGACGCAAAATACAGAAATGAACTGATTTCTGTACAGCTTGCCTGGCTGTTTAACAGCATGTAGCGGGCCGCCCTGCATTTTTCTTTTATGATATATTGTGAGAGACTGCAGTTCATATCTTTTTTGAACAGACGGGTCAGATAGTCCGGGTGGAGCTTCACTGCATCGGCGACATCCGATACCCGGATCGGTTCTGTGATATGGCTGTTAATGTAGGAGACGACCTGCATGACATGATAAGACAGTCCGGGACTGTTATGAAGCTCGTGCATGGCAAGTACAAAATCCTTCACAACAGCCCCTTTTCGCGGATCCAGTTGTTCCGGTGTCAGACATGCATCGATCTTTCGGATATGCATATCACTTAAAGTATAGGCCTGTTCCGGATCCAACCCGGCTTCGATACAGAAACGTGTGATCATGGCAGTCAGAATGACCAGGTGGTATTTTTTGTTCTGCAGTGGGGATGAAGACAGCTTTCCCATGCCTTCCATGGTATCTGCATTCATATTTAGTTTCAGTAGCTCCATATCCCCATTTGCGATCCGCCGGTAAAATGAATACTCTGCCTCCATCGGCAGGTGATAAGACTGTTCCTCCTGCTGCGTTAATAACAGTTTCTGTAATTCTTTATTCATGGAAATACTCCTTTCATATAATATACAGCTATAAAAAATATTTGCATACAAGCAGTACTTTTTCAAATGAACGGATTGTACATCACCCAAAATACAATCAGAACAATGAAGGTCAGCTATTTGATATAAAAATCGGATATGTTATATTCCATACATATGCATTTATAGTATCATAAATTCAGAAAATAACAATTACAATTTATTATTTGCTAAATGAAAAGGAGATCATGCATATGAAGACATGGAAAGGGTATCAGAAGGGTGTTAATCTGGGAGGTTGGTTTTCCCAGTGTGATTATTCCGAGGACAGATTCAATAATTTTATTACGGAAGATGATTTTAAAGAGCTTTCAAGCTGGGGACTGGATCATCTCAGGCTGCCGGTGGATTATAATCTGGTAGAGACAGAAGACGGACAGTATAAGGAAGAAGGTTTTGCACGGATCAAACGCGCGCTGGAATTGGGACATAAATATGGTTTCAATATGATCCTTGATCTGCATAAGACCGCCGGTTATTCCTTTGATCCGGGAGAAAAACAGAGTGGATTTTTTGGAAACGAAGCTCTTCAGGAACGCTTCTACAGATTATGGGAAGAATTTGCAAAGCGCTTTGGCGGATATGGAGATAAAGTTGCATTTGAATTATTAAATGAAGTAGTAGATAAAGAAGATGGTGCCGTATGGGCAGAGATCGCACCAAAGTGTGTAGAACGCATCCGTGCATATGCACCGACAACTGATATTCTGATCGGTGGTTACTGGCATAACAGCGTGCAGGCAGTCAGAGATATTCCGATGCCGATGGATGAACATATCATATATAATTTCCACAGCTATGACCCTCTTCTTTTTACACATCAGGGCGCACAGTGGGTAGATGACATGCCGGCGGATTATCATATGGAATTCAAAGGCAGCATGGAAGATTTTTGTGCATATGCAAAAGCACACCTGCCTGCAAAGCTTGCCGGAACGCTGTCGATCCTTGATTATAAGGGAAATCTTGATTCAGCATATTTTGAAGATCTGTTTGCCGATGCGATCGCTGTTGCAAAGGAACGAAACGTAGCACTTTATTGCGGAGAATATGGCGTGATCGAAAACGCAGACCCGGCAAACACTGTATTATGGTATAAAGCTATCCATGAAGTATTTGTAAAATACGGTATCGGTCGTGCGGCATGGTCATACAAGGAGATGGACTTCGACCTTCGCGCTGACCGCCTGAAACCGGTATTTGCTGAACTCAAGAAATATTTTTAAGGCTGTTTATCCATATACCAGGGTAAGACAGATAGAGATGGTGGGTTGGTTGTGACATTTGCATAATTTCCGAATAGAAAGATCACATTGCCAGCGAATGCGGGTGCATGTCTGAGCCAGGAGGGCGAGTTTGCACAAGAGCATGAGCGGATCGAGCATGTGTACCTTTCTCGGAAATGAAGCAAGTCTCAACCAACCCACCATTTCTGTCTGCCTTACCTGGGCCATGGCATTCTTTTAATCAAGGCGTTAATTCTATTTAAGAAACTTTTTCCGGCGTTGTAGGTTTGTCAAACATATGTTACACAGATGCCAGATAATCCTTTAGTACCTGATTTGGAGATTTCCATCCTAATGGACGCATAGGAAAGTTGTTATAATCCCTGCGATTATACACTTTCAACTGTTTGGCAAAGTCCTCAAAAGAATAAAAAGTATGAGTTGCATAAAAACGCTCATTATCCTTTCGGTGGCTTCTTTCAACTTTCCCGTTATGTCGTGGTGTAAAAGGTCGTATAACTTTATGGCAAATCCCATGCTGCTTCAGATGCACCTGAAATAGTGTGGGTTTGTCACGGTGAGTGGTAAAACGATTTGTAAATTCTGCTCCATTATCAGTTTGGATACACTGAATGGGTAACGGAAAGGCTTTCACCAGATGCTCTATAAACATAGCAGAAGAATACGTGTTGTGTTCTTCAAAAGCCTCTACGAAACGCCATCTGGAATACTCGTCAATGGCAGTATACTGAAAGAATTGTTTGCCGATGACCTTGGGATTTTTGAGGCATGCAGAAGGAACAAATTTTACATCGACCTGTATGCGTTGTCCCGGATAATCCATCTGTTCGTAAGGCTTTGGAATATATTTAGGATTTGGCGGATGAACTGCCATAATTCCCTGCTTACGGAGAAATCTGTATAGTCCAGGGATGGAACGGGAGTAACCACGCTGCTTGAGTTTAACCCAAAAGACAACAAGACCGGCATTGGGATTGCGTCTGCGCATATCAAAGATCAGCTTGATCTCTTCAGGGGTATGTTGGTTTGGATGATGATGGGGTCTGCGAGAGCGGTCACGAAGGGACTCAATAGAACCGTCATAACGTCGTTTCCAACGATAAATGTATTGACGGTTGGTTTTATATTTGATAGCAGCCTTGGTGACACCAAACCTTTCAGCGTATTTGATTAAGGATAGACGATACCGCATATCTTGTGTTATAGTAGTCATAGCAGAGAACTCCTTTTTTGTTTTTTTGTTGTGGTGACTAAAGTATAACACAAAAGAAGCATCTCTGCTTTTTTTATATTCAGTTGTAACACATGTATTGTAATCCTACAATTATATGAAAATGCCTGAAAATTACACCTTTACAGTATTTGTTAATAGATGCTATAATGGACTATATTGTGCGATTTCGGCAGTGTAGTATTCCTGAGTCTTGTGTGGAGAGTCGGGAAAAGAGAAAGGAAGGATAAAAACGTGTTTAAGATTGTTAGAACAGAAGCGTTGACAGATGCAATCTATCTTATGGACGTGGAAGCACCAAGAGTAGCAAAGAATTGTCTTCCGGGTCAGTTTGTAATCGTAAGAGGCTCAGAAGATGGAGAGAGAATTCCTCTTACAATCTGCGATTATTCAAGAGAAGCAGGCACGATCACTATTGTATTCCAGGTAGTAGGTGCAGCAACAGAGATGATGAAGAATTTAAAGGCTGGAGACAGCTTTACAGATTTTGTTGGACCGCTTGGCCGTCCGTCGGAATTAGTAGAAGAAGATTTAGAGACATTAAAAAATAAGAAGATCTTATTTGTAGCCGGTGGTGTAGGAACCGCACCTGTATATCCACAGGTAAAATGGTTACATGAGCATGGAGTAGCCGCTGATGTTATCATCGGTGGAAGATCCAAAGAGCTTATCATTCTGGAAGAGCAGATGAAGGCAGTTGCCGGAAATCTCTACATTACAACAGACGATGGTTCATATGGAAGCAAGGGCGTTGTTACAAATGAGATTCAGAAGCTTGTAGACGCAGGCAACAAATATGATGTATGCGTAGCAATCGGACCGATGATCATGATGAAGTTCGTTTGTAAGCTTACAAAAGAGCTTGAGATCCCTACAGTTGTCAGCCTGAATC
>OHVO01001080.1_pt1 | contig 10008 bp, 7 predicted proteins | sample 1579371 | NCBI WGS metagenome assembly OHVO01 (sample SAMEA3882557, study PRJEB24775) | human gut metagenome | biome: human-associated habitat; feature: intestine environment; material: feces | place: Netherlands | collected 2009/2010 | reverse complement strand
GACTGGTCGTAATTGTTGGCCTTGAGGCAAGTGCCGCGCAGCGTGTAGCTGTCAGCCTCGACCCATGCCGGATAATAGTAGTCCTGCGTATGGAATTGCGAAAGGTAATCGACGGAACCGCTCGCACCCTTGTTGTCCGTCCACTGCACCTCCATGCCGGCAGCGCGTGGACGGTAATAGGTCACGGCATAATCCTGTGTCGTTTCAGGCTTACCGTATTCGGAGCCTTTCAGTTCGTACCATGTGTCGTTCGGCAGTCCGTCGCCGTTTTCGTCCTGCATGACCCATACGATGCCCGGTTCGGATGAACCGTCGAACGAGTTGCCCGAAACGCCGATGTTGTAGCCGCCGTCATTTTCAATGCTGTGGTCGAAGCCGACTACCAGATAGCCGCCGAAAGCTCCCAGCGACACATAGGTGTTGAGTTTCATCTGGGACTCGGCATAGGCGCACGCTGCGTCCATCGTCGTCACGTCATAACGTTCGTTGACGAATTGTCCGGGAGCGGCAAGGAACTCGTAGACCTTGTTCCAATCCTTGCTGCTTGCCGGAGATCCGGCACGGTAGTATCGGCCTTCTGCGGGGCAGACATTGACGGTCAATTCCTGAGGAACCGTCAGATATGAGTTTTTCATTTCGACTTTGACCGTGTACGTTCCTTCGGCCGATTCGGAGAAAATATATACCGGATCGGAGGACTGTTGCACCTGTTTGCCGTTTACCGACCAGGTATAACTGGCATCGAACGCATTGGTAATGTCGAAAGGCATCAGACGGATGCGGCGGCCGGCGGATAGGTTGAAGACCGTCTGATCGAATGTCCAGCCGAACGGCATTTCGTCGATCGTGCAGACTTTTACCCCGAATTCCTTGCTGTCCTCGCCGTCCTCATTGCGGGTGGCGAATTCGAGCGTATAATCTCCGGCTTCGGACGTGTCGAATGTAAATTCCTTTTCGGAGGAAACTTCTTTGCCGTTCACGCTCCATGTGCAGGTCGTGGGGATCGAGGTGTCGATTACGGAGGGTTTCAGCGTCAGAGGACTGCCGACCAGAATCGTATACCCTTTTTCGGGAACCGGCAGGCTGATTGTCGGGATTTCCAGTTCTACCACATCCACACGCAGCTCCTCGGAGGCCGTGCCGTAGCGATTCGACACTTGGAGGAGCACGAACAACTCGCCTACGGTTTGTTCGCACACCGTAAGGGCGGGTTGCGTGCCGACGACTTTTCCGTCGATTTTCCACACATAGAGTGCCTTGTCCGCGTTTTCATAAGTGGGGCTGATCGTCAGTTCCCGGCCTGATTTGATGGTGTAAACCGCATTCTCGCTGTCGAGCGTGATACGGGGGGCCGTCTGCGAATCGACCTCGATCACATCGTCTTTGTTGCAGGACGACAACACGAACAACGCAGCAAATAAACAGGATAACAGTTTTTTCATCTCTTTATGCTTTATTTGTTAATATACGCTTCGGAGAAACGGTAGACGAAATCGATCCCGGCCGGGCTGGCACCTTTCTGCGTGGGATAGTAAAAATGGTTGATTTCCGAGGCGGAAGTTCCGCTCACGTCATAGGTGTAGATATTCGAATCGACGTAGCTCGACTTGCCGACCCACAACACATTGGTTGTCGGATGCTGCCCCATAATGCCGTAAATCGTTTCATTTCCAGATAGATATTTGTAATCGACGGTCTGCGTCTGGTAATTGTACCGCGTTGCGCTCGTGGCGTTGAAAGCATCGGTATCCACAAAATAGAGATAAGGATCGGTGAAACTGGCGCACATGCCGATAGCCGGAGACCATGTTGCGATCGGGAATCGAACACCTCCGGAAAGTTCTTTTTCCGAAACGACCGTGCCAGAGTGATCGATGCCAACGATCATCGGATCGGAGGTCAGGGTTCCCATATTCGGGCTCGTGCCGGAATAGGTTCCGGCAAGGGCGAAATAGATATTGCCGTCGACACCTTTGACGATGCCTTTTACTTGCCGGCCCTCATAGGTCAGCCGCTTTTCCACCGTTCCGCTTTCGGCATTGATGATAACGACGCTGTGTCCGCATCCCGCATAAATCTTACCCCGTGAATAGACCATGCGGGTTTTGATCGCGCCCACCGAAGTAAAGGCTCCGAACGTGCCTTCGAGGGTCGCGCCGATTTGCACCGAATTTTCACCGAGGGTCAGGGCGACTATGCCCGAAGTGCTTTCCATACTTGAATCGGAATATTGAATATAGGCTTTCGTTGCACTTACAACGACCAGATGCTGAGGCCATGTGTCTTTGTCTTCGGGGGTTTTAAATACCAGCGGGTCGGCGAATTCCATGCGCATCGTCCGGGCATCGCACACAACGAAACGGCCTGCGCCGCCCATGCGGTCGCCGTTCTGGGTTAACAGGTAGATTTTTCCGTTGGCCATGAACATATCCTGTACGACGTTGCCGATCTCCAATCCGCCGTTGGCCTGCTCGAATACCTCCCGATACTCCTTGCCGGCCTTGTCGTAGTAGACCAGCATACCGTTTACTGAAGTCATATTGCCTTCGCAGACCACGAACGTACCGTCCTTGTCCGTGTAGTCCACCGAAGCGCACACGTCGGCCGAGGCAAAGACCGTATTCCCTTTTTTATCGATCCCGATCAGCGTGATGATGCCACCTGAGTAAGCTGCATCCGAAGCCGCCGGAGCCTGCACGGTTACGCTATTTTTCGCAAGGTTCAGCGACGCCTTCCACCCTTCGGGAATATTCATGAAGTCGGCGGTTTCCACATCCGTCGTATTCAGCGTCAGCGTCTTTTTCTTGCCGAAGTCGAATACGAAGTACGAACGGCCGTCGTCGGGCTGTACAAAACAGAATGAGGACACCGAAGTTTTTGGAATGACGATTTCCGTGCCGTCGGTCAGAGTGAACGTTACGGCATCGTCGCCGTCGCTGACCGATTTGAAGAACGAATCCCCGTCTTTTCCGTTGCTTCCCGTCGCTTTTACGTCGTTGCCGGCCGCATCTTTGATGCGCGCTCCGTCCACAATCCAGTAACCGTCGGCATCGACGGCCATTTCGGGTTTCGAACCATCTTTGCCAGCTACCGGGATTTTGTGGCCGTCCGCATCGGTCAGCCAGTTGCCCTTGCCGCCGATCGTCCAGTAGTAGCCTCCCTCGAAGAGGTCGATACCGACCTCCGGGGCATTCGTACCGTTCTTGCCGTCGGCAATCGAAACGGAGGTGTTGTCGTTGAACGTGATGGTGTATCCGGTGTCCGTCTGGGTCACATCGGAGATCGTCTTGCTTTGGCGCAGGGCATCCACAAGCGTTTGCAGCGCCGAAACCTCTTTGTTGAGTTCCGCGAGTTGGGTCTTGATCCCGTCGATCTCCTTCCACAGATCGTCGTCGTCGTACGAGCAGCTCCATGTCGCAGCACCGAACAGGGTTATTGCCAAAAGGGTAAATAGTTGTTTCATGCTTTTCAGATTTTAATTATTAATCGGTTTGATTTCCGGGGGATAAAAAACGCCTGCCGACAGGCGACGGCCTGCGGCAAGCGTAGAGGATGAACAGGAGATCCGGACGGGGCGCGGATTAGCCTCTCCCGTTGTATAACCCTGTCTGTTATGAATTATTCCCATTGTCATTCGAATCACGCGGGTGATTGCACGACAGGAAACTGCTGAAAATCAAATCGGGGAGGGAGTGCGTTGCGATAACGACGACCGTACCATTCGATTCCAACCCGAAACCCGCGGGTGCAAATCAATCGTTAAGGCAGGTCTTCTGACTCGTCCCGTTTATCGCGCCTTCCCAGTCTAAACCAGTGGCAAAGAGTACGATAAACAACTTCTCCCGAAGGAGGGGACTTACAGCAGCGAGTACTGTTCCGGATTTTCACCGGATTCCCTTTTCATCCTGTCCGGCATACCGGGCAGGAACCATAACGGCGTAAAGGTAATTATTTTTTTTGATTGTTATACAAATCACAAAAAAAAATCGCCCGGCCTCGCAATCGGGAGGGCGTAGAATTTCCGTATCGGTAGGGATCTGCCCGGGTAAAATGCGTTACTCCTGTGCGCGGCTTCCAGCAGAGATCGGTTTTGTGCAAAAATAACGCTTCCCGAATAACTGCCAGCCGTATTTCCGCAATTTGTCTATCCCGTAAATTTATCGATATACGAATAATTTGCACGTACTTGCATCTCCCGGAGGCATTTCGTATTTTTGCATGTCCTGCAAAAGGGACGAACCCGCTATGAAAGGATTTTTGTTGCCCGGCGTGCTGGCCGGCGAAAAATCCTTTCAGTGCAGCAAAAAGTATCGACAAACAGCGAAGTTATGAAAACAAATACATCTACGATCCGCCTGATCTACCCGCAATGGCAGGGTGGCAATGTCGCGGCGATGGTGCCCGAGGTAAAGGATCCCGACGATGCCGCACGGGGATATTACCTCGGGGCGCAGCTGCTCGACTTCCTGGCTCCCTGCGGCGGGCAGGAAACGCTCACCGTTCCCGTCTCCACCCAGATCGGGGAACGCAGGGTGACGGACGGTGTACTCGACCGCAACGTCATTCTCCGGCAGACGAAAGCCGCGCTGGAGATGCTGCGGGCGAGCGATCCCGGCAGGATCGTGACCCTGGGCGGGGATTGCTCCGTGAGCGTGGTGCCGTTCACCTACCTTGCCGCGAAATACGGCGGCGACGTGGCGATGGTATGGATCGACGCCCATCCCGACATCACGCTTCCGGGCGATCCCTATCCCGGCTACCATGCCATGGCCGTGACGGCCTGCATGGGGCACGGCGATGCGAAGATCGTGGCGGAACTGCCCGCCGCATTCGACCCGTCGAAAATCCTGTTCGTAGGGTTGCGCAACTGGGAGCGGGGCGAGATCAAGGCCCGCCAGCATCAGTACGGGATAAAGCATCTCACCCCCGAAGAGGTGGCTGCGGACAGCGATGCGCTCCGGGCCTGGCTGAAATCGTGCGGGGCGTCGAAGGTGGTGGTTCATTTCGATATGGACGTGCTCGACCCGGCGGAGATCGTTGCGGCGGTCGGCACCGATCCCGACGGGATGAAAATAGAGGCGGTCATCCGCGTGATAAACGATATTGCGGCTGAAAAGGAGCTGGTGGGCCTTACGGTCGCCGAGCCGATGCCCCGTACGGCGATCCGGCTCAGGGATATGCTGGGCAGGTTGCCGTTGCTGGAATAGCCGCCTTATGTGATACGCCGTCGAATCCCCGGGAGTTTCCTTCCCGGGGATTTTTCAAATCTTCGTCCTGCTGCACATCGCGCCTTTCCCCGGTTTACAGCCCCGTCCCGTTCGCAACGAGAATATAGGCGTTGAGGTAGGTGGCGAAAAGGATCCAGCAGAGGTAAGGGACGAAGAGCCATGCGGCAGCGGCGCGTACGTTTGCACTGCGGACGAGATAGAGAATCACCAGGACGTCGAGCACCACGATGTCCGCCATGCCCAGCAGGGGGCTGCGGCAGACGAAGAAGAGTATGCTCCACAGGAAATTGCACCCTAACTGGAGGAACCATAGCCTCACCGCACTTTTACGGGCGGGGGCTTCGGAGGTCAGTACCAGCCCGCCCGAGATACCCATGCAGAGATAGATGATGCTCCATGCGATCGGAAAAACCGCATTGGGCGGTGTCAGCGTCGGTTTGTCGAGCAGCGGATACCATTCCTCGATCGCGTCTTGCTGCAACCATCCGGCAAGTCCCCCGAGAACGAAACACAGCGCTGTCGGGAGAATATAGGCCCATATCTTTTTCATGGCGTTATTGTTTTGTTCCGAATTTACAAAAAAAATGCCCGATGCTCCGTTTCCCGGCATCGAAATCGCATTCCAGCTATGCGCAGTTGCTTTGTTTGTCCCACGTTGCGATACGGCAGTCGCCCGGTGCCTTGACATTCCCGTCGAGGATGACCTCCCCGTAGCTTTCGGCCGTGACCGAACCGCTGCGGGGGTTCTTCACGCTGCGGACGGGGCCGTCTATGGCGGCCTGCAATGTCGAGTATTCGAACGCCAGGTCGCAGTCGTCGGCCATCGTACAGTTTTCCAGTACGAGATCCGTGGCGTAACACAGAGGCTGGGTGCCCGATATTTTGCAGTTGACCAGCCGCAGCCGCTTCGAGTGCCAGCTCGCCGTTGATCTCGGAGTCGTAGACCGTCACGTCCTCGGTGTTCCAGAAAGCGTCCTTCGAGTTGATGACGGCGTTGCGGATCACCACGTTGCGGCAGTATTGGAACGAATAGTTGCCCCGTTGCGCGTAATCCTCTATGCGGATGTTTTCGCCGTGCATGAAGATATAATCGCCCTTGTCGACCCGCACGTTGCGCAGCCGCACGTTGCGGCAGTGCCAGAGCGTTTCCTGCGCAAAAGGCAACCGTACGTTCTCCAGCCGGATGCCGTCCATCTCGCGGAACATCTTGGGGGCTTTGACTAGCGTGTCGCTCATCGTAAGGTTGCGCGAATACCACAGCGCCGCGCGTGCGCCCTCGGTGAAGAGGCAGTTCCGGACGACGAACCCGTCGACGTGCCAGAACGGGTATTTGCCTTCGAAACGGCAATCGACGGCTTCGATGTCCGAGCACTCCTTGAGTGCCGATTCGCCGGCCTGTATGGTTACGTGCTCCATGCGCAGGCCGTGCGAGGCGAACAGCGGGCGTTCGCCTCCGTAGGTGGCGTTTTTTATCTGCATCGTTCTTGTTTTTTAGTTTGAATTTACATGGCCGTATATCCGCCGTCGACGGTTATTGCCTGGCCCGTAATGTAGCTCGCTCCGGGGCTGCAAAGCCATACGACGACTGCTTCTTCCGCTCCGTCATGTCGGATTTTGTTCGCTATTGTTTTCCGGTGTTTCCCGTCGTTGTCTTTCGATGCGGACGCTAAGCGAGCCGGGGATGCTGAGGGCTTCGATTCCGTTGCCGTCGATGCGCCCGATTCGGATCAGGTCGTTGCTCCTCGACCCGTTTTTGTAGAATATGGCCACATTGCCCCACGGGACATAGATCGTGATGTCGCCCGGTGCAGGGGTGCAGCCGCGTGCGACCTTGGAGGTCGTTAGCGCCGGCGAGGGATAAAATATTTTCTCGGCGTTGCTGTAATCCGACAACGTCACCTCCAGCGGCAGGCGCGAAAGGAAATCCCGTGCGGCGGCATTGTCCTCCATCGTGGCGGTAATCGTGCGGCTGCCGACCGTGATGCCGATTTTCAGCGATGTTTCGCCCGGGTCGCCGCCCTCGTTTCCGCCGGGCGTCTCCGGTTGACCGGGGTGCCCTCCGGAAGGGGCGGGGTCGTCGCCCGATTCCCCGCATGCCGCCGGCAGTACCAGCGATAGCAGCATGAGGGGCAGTAACAATAATTTTTTCATAGTCGTTCTTTATTGGTTTTACAGGTTGGTCGATCCCGGGTACGCGGGCGCCGGACAGGTGCGGCATCCCGGTGTGCTTCCGGGACTGTTGCCCGCGCAGCGGGATTATTTCAGCGCAGCCCTGAAGAATGTTTCCAGTTTCCCGAACGGGATCAGGCCTGTCCGGTCGTAGAGGTCGACATGCCCTGCATCCGGCACGAGGTAAAGCTCTTTCGGCTCGGCAGCCAGGCGGTAGGCGTTCTCGCTGAACTCCCGCGAATGGGCATTCTCACCTGCGATGAAGAGCAGCGGCCGCGGCGAGATGGTCTCGATGTCGGCGAAGGGGTAGAAGTTCATGAATTTCACGTTGCTGGTCAGTGTGGGGTGCGTAGTCGTGCGCGGCGTGGCCCCGTCTGGGGTGAACTCCCCGCGCGGCGTACGGTAAAATTCGTAGAATTCGCGCTCGATCGGCGTGGATTCGGCCGTCAGTTCGTGTACTGTGCCGCCGGTGTAAAGGGGTTCCCCGCCCAGGAATTCGGCATAACGCTGTTCGGCAGCCTGGGCGATGATCCGTTTGCGCTCTCCGGGCGACAGGGCGTGTTTCAGCCCGTTGCGGCTGGCTGCCCCCATGTCGTACATGCTGACCGTTGCGATGGCTTTCAGGCGGGGGTCGATCTTCGCAGCGCTGATGGCGAAGCTGCCGCTGCCGCAGATCCCGACAACGCCGATACGTTCCCGGTCGACAAAGGGGCGGGTGCCGAGGAAATCCACCGCCGCGCTGAAGTCCTCCGAATAGACATCCGGCAGGACGGCATTGCGCGGTTCTCCGTCGCTTTCACCCCAGAAGGAGAGGTCGAGTGCCAGCGTGACGAACCCGCATTCGGCCAGTTTCGTGGCGTACAGACCGGCGCTCTGTTCCTTGACTGCGCCCATCGGGTGCCCGACGATGACGGCGGGGTATTTTCGCCCTTCCTCCAGCTCCTTGGGCAGGAAGAGCCGGGCGCCTACTTTCATTTTGTATTGGTTGGAAAAGGATACTTTCTCGGTGTTTACCGAATTGCTTTTGTAGAAATTGTCTGCATCGCCCTGTGCGACGGATGTGTTCGTGCCGAGTATCATAAGTATGGCTGTTGTCAGAATTAATGGTCGTTTCATGATCGTGTCGTTTTTTCGGGTTATTTATAGGCGGCTCGGTAGATGGCTGTGCATTCGTCGATGCTCAGCCTGTGCCGGTCTGATTCGAACAGTCCGGGCATTGTGTCGAATGCGTTGAACGTCATTTGCTGTATCTCTCCGGGGGTGATGCCGTAGTCGGACATCCTCAGGTCGGCGACGCCGCATGCCTGTTGCAAGCGGGTGAGCGCCGTGATGAAATCCCCGGGCTGTGCGGCCTGCTCCATCCCCATTGCACGGGCCATCCGTACGAAACGCTCGTTGCAGACGTGCCGGTCGATGAAGAACGAGAAGTAAGCCCTGCTGAGCATGATCAGCCCGGCGCCGTGGGGCAGATCCTGGTGGTAGGCCGACATGGCGTGTTCCATCGAGTGCTGGCTGGTCGTGGCGCTCAGGCACATCACCACGCCGGAAAGGGTGTTGCCGAAGGCCACGCGGGTCCGAGCTTCGAGATCGTCGCCATTGGCCACGGCGCGCGGCAGGTTGCGGGCGATATGCTCGATGGCGGTCAGTGCGTACATGTCGCTTGCGAGGTTGGCGAATTTCGAAATGTAACTCTCCACGCTGTGGAACAATGCGTCGAACCCCTGGTATGCCGTGAATTTCGGCGGCACGGTGAGCATCAGCTTCGGATCGACTACGGCCAGTACGGGAAATCCGGCTTCGACGCCGATCTTTTCATGGGTTTGTTCGTTGGTTACGACTCCCCACGGGTCGACTTCCGACCCGGTTCCTGCCGTCGTGGTTATGGCGATGAGCGGCAACGGTGCGTGTCCGGCCTGCTGTTCTTTGCCCGTCCCGCCGAAAACGTAGTCCCACAGGTCGCCGTCGTTGGATGCCATCAGGGCTATGGCCTTCGCGGCGTCCATGACGCTGCCGCCTCCCAATGCGACGATCATGTCGCACCCGTGCTCCCGTGCCGCTGCCGCTCCGGCCATGACGGTGGATTTCAAGGGGTTCGCTTCGATCCGGTCGAATACCACGCTTTCGATCCCTGCCAGCCGGAGCTGTTCCTCCGTGGCGGCCAGATAGCCGTTTGCTCGGGTCGACTTGCCGTTCGAAATTGCCAGCAGCGCCTTTTTTCCGGGCATCTGCTGCCTGTGCAGGTTTTTCAGTTCGTCCGCCCCGAAAAGGATGCGGGTCGGGATCCACATGTTGAAATTCAGTTTTGTTTTCATGGCTCTATTGTGTTTGATGTTTTTTCCACACTGCAAAACTACATCCCGCGGGGCATTCGTTTTGTATACGTATTACGGATATATTTACCCTGATTACTGGTTTGGTCGACTGTGAAATATGCTGATGTACAGTAATATACCCCTATTACGGATAATATTACCCCAATTACTGTTTCGGCGGCCCGGCATGTGGGCCGAATCTGCAAAAACACTATCTTTGCAAAAGGTAAAGAAAAAAATATGGAAGAAATCCTGAAAATCGACACGGTCGACCAGTATAACAAACTCTTCGGGTTCGA
>OHVO01001078.1_pt1 | contig 10028 bp, 8 predicted proteins | sample 1579371 | NCBI WGS metagenome assembly OHVO01 (sample SAMEA3882557, study PRJEB24775) | human gut metagenome | biome: human-associated habitat; feature: intestine environment; material: feces | place: Netherlands | collected 2009/2010 | reverse complement strand
CCGAGGTGCTCTCCGGCTGCGGCGTGGAGGAATCGAAGCTTGCAAAATTCAACGTCGAGTTTGACCAGCACTTTGGCGCCGACGCTGCGCTTAGTCCCGCGAACCTCATCGACGCAAAGAAGTTCCAGCTCAAAACACCGGATGTGACCATTCAGGTCAACCCCGAGCGCACCGACCTTGTCCAGACGCGCGTCATCGGCGGCGTCAAGTACCTGCTGATCTGCGCCGACGACGGTGTAGAAGTCAACGGCATCCAGGTCGATCTGGAGGAATGACTTCCGTATACAGAAAACCAGCACCTTCTTTTGAAGGTGCTGGTTTTCTATGAAATTACGAAAGCAAAACGGCGTCCGTCTCTTCCTGCTGCCCTGCCAGCGCGGCAAAGCGGTCGAGAAGGTCCTTCTTCGTCAGCTTTTTCTTTTCTTCGCCCGCAATATCGAGGATGATGTGTCCCTCGTTCATCATGATCAGCCGGTTGCCGTGGGCAATGGCGTCTTTCATGTTGTGGGTGATCATGAGGCAGGTAAGATGGTTTTCCTCGACAATTTTTGTTGTGAGCGCCAGAACCTTTTCTGCCGTGCCGGGGTCAAGCGCCGCAGTGTGCTCATCGAGAAGCAGTAGCTTCGGGGGATTGTAGGTTGCCATCATCAATGTCAGCGCCTGCCGCTGCCCGCCGGAAAGAAGACCTACGGGTTGGCTCATGCGATCTTCCAGCCCCATGCCGAGAAGCGCCACACGTTCACGCAGCTGCTTTTTTTCCTGCTTTGTCAGCCTGTGCAGCCAGCCGCCCTTTCCGGCGGCAAGCGCGAGGTTTTCCTCAATGGTCATGCCGGGCGCGCTGCCGCGCATCGGGTCCTGAAAGAGCCTGCCGATCTGCTTCGAGCGCTTGTATTCGGGCGTGAGGGTGATATCCTCGCCATCGAGGATGATATCGCCGGTGTCGGTGATGAAGCTGCCGGCAATCGCGCCGAAGAGCGTCGACTTTCCCGCGCCGTTCGCGCCGATGATGGAGATGAAGTCGCCCGGGCGGACGTGCAGCGACACATTGTCAAGCGCGAGCTTTGCGTCCTCGGTGCCGGGGTTGAAGGTTTTGGAGATGTTGGTGAGTCTCAGCATGTTACGCCCTCCTTGCGCGATTGTGCGCCGCGCGGCGGCGGAGCATCGGCAGCTGCTCTTTGAGATATGGAATCGAGATTGCCGCGACGACGACGACCGCGGAGACAAATTTCAGCATAAATGCCGGCATATCAAAGCGCAGCGCGATCGTATAGACCAGACGGAAGACAAACGCGCCCAGTACCATGCCGAAAATCCGGAGCGGAAGCTTTCGCCTTCCGAGGAAGACGTGCCCGATGAGAAGCGACGCAAGCGCAACCGTCACCATGCCGGAGCCGATGTCGATGTTGACGGATTTCTGAGACTGGGCAAGAAGGCAGCCTGAGAGCGCCGTCAGGGCGTTGGAAATGCAAAGCCCGATGATCGTTGTGAATGCGGGGTTAATGGAGGACGAGCGCACCATATCGGGGTTGTTGCCGGTGGCGCGGATGGCAAGACCGAGCCGGGTTTTCAGGAAGAAGCCGAGGAAGACGCACACAAGCACGACCGCGATGACCGCGACAGCGAGCTTATATTCCCCGGAAAGGGAGGAGCCCGCGAGCAGGTCTTTCATGTCGGAAAAGACGCTCGGCGTCTTATTCATATTGAGAACCGATGAGCCGCCCATGACGGCGATATTCACCGAGTAGAGCGCAGTGTTGACAATGATGCCCGAGAGCAGGCTGTTGACGCCCATTTTCGTTTGCAGCACGGCGGTCACGAGCCCTGAGAGCATGCCGGCAAGCATTGCCGCCGGAATCGAGAGGTACGGGTGCCCCGCGATGGCGATTGCCGCGCCGACCGTTGCGCCGAGCGTAAAACAGCCGTCCGTCGAGAGGTCGCAGACGTTTAGCATCGAGTAGCTCAAAAACAGGGCGAGCACGGTGAGCGAGGTTATCAGTCCCAGCTCGAGCGCCGACTGGCCGAGTGAAAGTATCGAATCAAAAGACATTGTGTTTCCTCTTTCTTATGTTATTGAGCCGCCCGGAGAAAGACTCCCCGGGGGCTTTCGGGCTTTATTTTGCTTCGTCGAAGCTCTCTGCGGTAACGATGCTCTTAACCTCGGTGCACTTGGGAGCGAAGAGCGTTTTGACCTCATCGAAGTTATAGCCGAGCTTTGCGCAGATCTCTGTATTTATTGTTGCGGTGCCGTTATCGAACATGAGCACGGGGGTCGTTGCGGGATCCTTGCCGTTTAACAGGATATCAATGACCATGTTCGCAGTCTCAACGCCGAGCTTTACATAGTCAACGCCGTAGCCGAGGAACGCGCCGTTGAGCGCGAAGGAATCGGCGCCCGCATACTGCGGAATCTTTGCGTCCGCGAATATCTCATATATGGAGAGCTCGGACTTCATTATCGTGTTGTCGGTGGGAGTGAACACTGCCTGAACGCCGTCGGCGACGAGCGCCTTTGCCGCGAGGGTAACTTCGTCAACAGTCGTGCCCGTGCGCTCTATCACTTCAATGCCCTTGGCCTCGAGATACGCCTTCGCGTCGGCTATCGGCTTAGTCGAAGAATCCTGACCGACATCGTAGAGCAGACCGACCTTCTTTATATCGGGGTCCTTGAGAAGTATGAGGTCCATTATGGCGTTGGTGTTGAGATAATCGGAGGTTCCGGTAATCTGGCCGCCGGGTGCGTCGAGTGACTCAACAAGCTTCGAGCCGAGGGGATCGCTGACTGCGGAAAACACTACCGGGATATCGCTGTTCTCTGTCTCGACCGCAGCCTGCATGGCTATTGCGACGGGGGTCGCCACGCCTATCATAAGATCGACCTTGTCAACGATAAAGTTCGAGATTATCTGGTTCATAACAACGGAATCGCCGTTGCAGTTGTCGTATTTTACTTCGATCTCCACGCCCTTTTCGGCGGCGACGGAGGCGAGCTGTTTTTTGATGTTGTCTACTATCTGATTGAGCGAGGCGTCATCGACATAGTTGCAGATGCCGACAGTGTATTTCTTCTTTGTATCTCCGTCCTTTTTGCCGCAGGCGGCAAAGCAGGTAACTGTGAGCATAAGAGCGAGCATGAGAGCGATTATCTTTTTCATTGTATTTCTTCCTTTCGGTAAATAATATTTTTAATTTATTAAGCTTACGGGATTTAAATTTTACAGGCGCGGCCGCGCCAAAGCTTGCTCAACAAAATCATAAAATCATCCTTCGAAATAAAAAAACTCCTGTCCCTGCAATAATGCTGGGACAGGAGATATTATCATCCTGCGGTGCCACCCGGCTTGACGCTTTCGCGTCCGCTTAGCGCGTACTGACATACGCTGACTTTTCTTCACGGAGAGTCCTGCTCCGGCGCACATACTTAAAGGATAACCCTTTGTTCCGATTGCCCTTAGAAGTCCATTCGGATTCCTTTCATTCTGCCGCAATCCCACCGCCTGCGGCTCTCTTTGAGATGAGGGAGAAATCTTACTTACCCTTCTTCAACGGTTTACTGAATTGTAGCACGCCCCGCTTTTCTTGTCAACATCTTTTTTTACTTTTGTTTTAATGACTTGTTTTTCTGTAGGCAATGGGCGAATAAACCGACAAAATTCACAAAATCTTTCTTCGTCTCGCTAAAAGATATGCGTGAGAGCTCGGACGTGTGACCAAAAGGGCGCGGCGGCAATATATTGGATATGGGATGTCTTTGCGCGCCCGCAAAACGGACGCCCTGCAAATTTTACCCAACGGAGGCATATTATGAACAACGAAGATATAGTCTCGCTCATGGAGCGATACAAGAGAGAACTGCTCGAATTTGAAAAGCGCAACACGGCGCCCGAACCCGCGAAAAAGGAAGCGGAGACGGCGCCCGTATCGGCGCAGAAAGAGGAAAAAGCCGAGCAGGCGGCTGTCGAAACGGCGCAGACGGCAAAAGCAGAGGAAGCCGAGGCAGTGAGCGCCGCAAGTATAAAGAAACCAAGCGACACAGCAAAAGAAATCAAAAAGCAGCCCGAAAACAAAGACGCGGACAAAGCGCCCGAGCGCACGCACGCGGCAGGACATATAGACATTCCGCAGCCGCGCACAGTGTTTGTTGAGTCTCAGACGCTCGAAAACAAAAATCTCGCCTCGACAAACAGCACCTCTGCCACACAGAAATTCGACAAATTCAAGGGCGAGTGCAACAAGCGCGGCACGCTGCGCGTCAAGACCTACAGCTCAAACGGATTATATCCCGTCGGCAACAGCCGCGTGGTAGTATACAAAGAGATAGACGGCGAAAAATATTATATATATGATTCGCACACCGACTCGAGCGGCATACTCGACAATCTCCTCCTGCCCGCTCCCGACAAGTCGCTCTCCCAAACCGAGCAGGGCACCGGCGGGCCTGCACCTTGTGCGACATATAGTATATTCGTAAGCCGCCCGGGATTTGTCGACACGCATCTTGAAAACGTCCCCATATTCGACTCCACCGTTTCAATACAGTCGGTCGAAATGCTGCCGGCGGTCAGCGGCGAGCCGGGAACGACAATAATAAACGAATCGGTCTGAGGAGGGATAGCATGGCATCGGATACTCCCGTTATCCCCCGTTCGATAACGGTTCATTTGGGCAGACCGACCGCGGCGGCAAGGAATGTTACCGTGCCGTTCACGGATTATCTCAAGAATGTCGCATCGAGCGAGATATATCCGACATGGCCGGAAAACGCGATACGCGCCAACATATATGCGCAGGCATCGTTCGCCCTCAACCGCATATACACCGAGCACTACCGCAGCCGCGGCTACGACTTCGATATAACGAACTCGACCGCATACGACCAGGCCTATGTCGACGGGCGCAGCGTGTTTTCAAACGTCGCAAAGCTTGTTGACGAGCTTTTCAATAACTATGTCACAAAGGGCGACCAGGTTCAGCCGTATTTCACGCAGTACTGCTCGGGGCGCGAGGTCACCTGCCCGGGGCTCTCGCAGTGGGGCACGGTCACGCTCGCAAATCAGGGCTACACCCCCTACCGCATACTCAGATATTACTACGGAAACGATATCAATATAAAGACCGCGCCCATAAAAGATATCCGCGAATCCTATCCCGGCAGAGCCGTGCGCCTCGGAGACGTGTCCGAGGATGTCAGGATAATCCAGCGGCAGCTAAACAGAATAGCGCGAAACTACCCCGCCATTCCGCTAATCCCCTCCCCCAACGGCATATTCGACACGGCGACGCGCGAATCGGTCAAAAAGTTTCAGAGCATATTCAGCCTCACCGTCGACGGCATTGTCGGCAAGGCGACCTGGTACAAGATAAAACAGCTCTACGCCGGAATACTGAAGCTCGGCGAGCTTTACAGCGAGGGCTTGAGGCTGACGGACGTCGAGCGGCAGTTCAAGACTGTCATAAAACGCGGCGACAGAGGGCAGGATGTGAGCACGATACAGTATTTCTTGAACTTTATCGGCAGCTTCACAAACAACATCCAGCCCCCGGCCGTGGACGGCATCTTCGGTCGGGACACCTACAACAGCGTCGTGCAGTTTCAGCAGCAGTACGGCCTTGCGCCGGACGGCATTGTCGGGCGCGACACATGGAACAAGCTGCAAGCGGTATATAATGATATTCTGCGAACCTTCACGGGCGAATTTTCGATATACGACCAGTATGCGCGCTTCGCCTACCCCGGCTACAACCTGCTCAGGGGCAGCACGGGCAGCGCGGTACGAAATCTCCAGGAATATCTTCAGGTACTCGCGCGTGGAGTCGCGGGCATACCGTATGTCGCGGCGGACGGCATCTTCGGCCCTCAGACGGAGGCGGCGGTCAAGGCGGCTCAGCGGCACTTCGGACTAACTCCGAACGGTGTTGTCGGCCCGCTGCTCTGGTACGCGATAGCGGAATACTATTATTATAACGTATAATCTCACAAAAAACGGAGATGATATACGGCGGAAAACAATTGCCGTATATCATCTTTTTGGGTGGGATATTCATATGGAAAAGCAGACTTTTTCGGGAAACTATGAGGCGAACATAGCGGCGCTCAATCTGCGCCTGCGCGTGAGCGAGAGCTTCGACCTTGTGAGCCATCAGATAATGATAGGCGGCCGCCGCGCCATGCTGTGGTTCATCGACGGCTTCATAAAGGACGGGCTCATGGAGAAGATAATGAGCTTCATGATGAACGCGGACGAGAAAAAGCTCAAGAATATAAACTCGACGCGTGAATTTGCGGACACGTTCGTGCCCTATGTCGAGACGGAGGTCGTAAACGACTTCGACAGGTTCGAGACCTTTATCTTCTCGGGCGCTCTGGGTATGATAGTCGAGGGTTTCAGCGAGGCCGTGATAATAGACGTTCGGACATATCCCGCAAGGAGCGTGGACGAGCCGGAGAATGACAAGGTGCTCAGGGGCTCGCACGACGGCTTTGTCGAGACGCTGATATTCAACACCGCGCTCATACGCCGCAGGGTCAGGGACACGAAGCTCACGATGTATTTGACGCAGGTGGGAACGAGGTCGAAAACAGATATTGTGCTCTGTTATCTTGAGGGCACGGCCGACCCCAAGGAAGTCGAAAGGATAAAGAAAAAGCTGAATTCCGTAGACATAAACGCTCTGACCATGGGGCACGAGAGCCTTGCGGAATGTCTTATACCGAAGCAGAGGTTCAATCCCTTTCCGAAGGTGCGTTACACCGAGCGCCCGGACAGCGCGGCGGCGAGCATATATGAGGGCAGTCTGCTGATAATCACGGATACCTCGCCCTCGGTTATGATAATCCCGACGGGCGTATTCGATTTTTTGCAGGACACGAACGATTTCTATTTCCCGAGCCTTATCGGAAGCTATCTTCGAATAGTCAGAATGATAGTTTTCCTGCTCGCCCTGCTTTTAACGCCCGTGTGGTTTCTGCTGATTCAAAATCCAGAATATATCCCGCCGTGGCTCGACTTCATAAAGATAGAGCACCCGACGAGCGTGCCCGTCATAATGCAGCTGCTGATAATCGAGATAGTCATAGACGCTTTAAAGCTGGCGTCGCTCAACACGCCCAACGCACTGAGCAACTCCTTTAGCGTCATAGGTGCGCTCGTGCTCGGAGAATTTGCCATAGCCGCAAAATGGTTCACGGCGGAGGTCGTGCTCTATATGGCGTTTGTTGCTATAACCAACTTCGCTCAGCCGAGCTACGAGCTCGGATACGCGTTTAAATTATGCCGCATGATGATACTGATACTGACCGCCGTATTCAATCTTTGGGGGTTCATCGCGGGGCTTGTGATAACCGCTCTGCTAATTTCTTTCAACAAGACCGTAAGCGGGCGCTGCTATCTATATCCCCTCATCCCGTTTGACGGCAAGGCGCTCTCGTCTCTGCTTTTCAGAAAGCCGATATACAAAAGTAAAAACTGCCGCGACTGAGAAAAAACGGTGTGCCGTATCTTGAAACGGGCTCGCTCTTTTGATATAATTATATTGAATCGGAGGTTTTTTACTTCGGTCAATATATCAAAGGAGGAGTCCGTTTTGCCGGAATACACTATGCTCATACTGTGGATAGCACTGCTGATAGCGTTCATCGTTGTGGAAGCGGTGACTGTTCAGCTTGTCACTATCTGGTTTGCCGCAGGTGCGGCGGCGGCTCTGATTTCGGAGCTTTGCTCTGCACCCGTCTGGCTTCAGTGGGTGATTTTCGCGGCAGTGTCGCTCGTTGCGCTTGCGGTGACCCGCCCGCTCGTCAGAAAGTTTTCAAAAAAGCGCGTTCAGCCGACCAACGCGGACAGATACATAGGGCTCGAGGGAATAGTCGAGGAGACTGTCGACAACACCGACGGCACCGGTATAGTGAAGGTCGCAGGCTCGACTTGGACGGCGAGGTCGTCCGACGGAAGCCGAATAGAGAAAGGCTCTAACATCACCGTTGACAAGATCGACGGCGTTAAACTAATGGTTTCAAAACACTAAGGAGGAAAATTATGGGACCCGTAGCAATCGGAGTAATCATCGGCATAATCGTGCTCGTGCTCGTCATTGTCGTGCTCAACATCAAGATAGTGCCGCAGTCAAAGGCCTATGTCATCGAGCGCCTCGGCGCATATTCGACCACATGGCAGACCGGCATCCACTTTAAGATTCCCTTTGTCGAAAAGGTAGCAAAGACCGTCTCCCTCAAGGAGCAGGTCGTGGATTTCCCGCCCCAGCCCGTTATTACAAAGGATAACGTCACCATGCAGATAGACACGGTCGTTTTCTTCCAGATAACAGACCCGAAGCTCTATGCCTACGGCGTTGAGCGCCCGCTATCCGCCATTGAAAATCTCTCGGCAACGACGCTGAGAAATATTATCGGCGAAATGGAGCTTGACCACACGCTGACCTCGCGCGACGTCATAAACGCGAAAATCAGAGTTATCCTCGACGAAGCCACCGACGCATGGGGCATCAAGGTAAACCGCGTTGAGCTCAAGAACATTCTTCCCCCGCCCGAGATTCAGGACGCGATGGAGAAGCAGATGAAGGCGGAGCGTCAGCGCCGCGAGGCCATACTCCGCGCAGAGGGCGAAAAGGCGAGCAAGATACTTGTCGCCGAAGGCCAGAAGGAGAGCCAGATACTCGCCGCAGAGGGCGACAAGCAGGCCGCCATTCTTCACGCAGAGGCCGTCAAGGAGGCTAAAATCCGTGAGGCCGAGGGTGAGGCGCAGGCTATAGTCGCCGTTCAGGAGGCGCAGGCGAAGGCTATCGCGTTGATAAACGAGGCAGCCCCGCAGAACGGATATCTGACGATAAAGAGCCTTGAGGCATTCGAAAAGGCCGCGGACGGCAAGGCAACGAAGCTCATCGTTCCGAGCGAGCTCCAGTCCCTCGCGGGACTTGCGGCGAGCGCAAAGGAGATTTTCTCCCCCGACGCGGCAGAGCAGAAATAAGATATAAACTCAGAAGCAGAGAGTCGCAAACGGCTCTCTGCGTTTTGTTTTTGCGAGCAGAAAAGCCTTTGCGGATAATTTGCGTCCCCAAGCCGGCCGACGATGAAAAAATATGCAATCTATTGATAAAAAAGTATTGATAAAGCGCGTTTTTTTGTTGCGTAATAAGCCGAAATGTGATAATATATTATCGTTGAAATATATATTTTTATTGGAGGCTTTTATATGGATCAAAGATTACAGCCCTTATTCACTCCGTGGAAGATCGGCAACTGCGAAATCAAGAACCGCATCGTGCTCACGAGCATGGGCGGCACCGACCTCTTCGGATGGATGGAGAAGAACCACTTCGATAAAGACGGCGCACGCTTTATCATGGAAGTAGCAAAAAACAACGTGGGTCTTGTTCTCCCCGGCTGTCAGCCGGTCTACAATCCCATGTTCGGCCAGTGGCTCCACAAGAACAAGAAGATGTACGCCGACCTCAAGAAGTGGACTCCCGAGCTCCACAAGACCGGCGCAAAGCTCTTTGTTCAGCTGACCGCGGGCTTCGGCCGCTCCTTCACCATCAGCGAAATGATGGAGAAGCTCTACACCAACCCCGCGCTGAGAGTTCTCAGCAAGCCTTTCATGGATCTTGACAGAATCACCGCCTCCGCGAGTCCCTCTCCCAACCGCTGGTCCGACAAGGTACCCTCGAGGGAGATGACAAAGGCCGAGATAACGGAGATGGTCAACGCATTTGCGGAGAGCTCGAGAATGCTCAAGGAAGCGGGCGTTGACGGCGTTGAGGTTCACGCAGTCCATGAGGGCTATCTGCTCGATCAGTTCACCCTCAAGTATGTAAACAAACGCTCCGACGAATACGGCGGCTCGTTCGAGAACCGCTACCGCTTCGCGGTCGAGGTCGTTCAGGCTATCAAGAAGGCGTGCGGCGACGATTTCCCTGTCTCCCTGCGCTACAGCATAATTTCCAAGACAAAGGGCTTCCGTCAGGGCGCGCTCCCGGGCGAGGCCTATACCGAAGTAGGACGCGACATGGCTGAGTCC
>OHVO01001076.1_pt1 | contig 10039 bp, 9 predicted proteins | sample 1579371 | NCBI WGS metagenome assembly OHVO01 (sample SAMEA3882557, study PRJEB24775) | human gut metagenome | biome: human-associated habitat; feature: intestine environment; material: feces | place: Netherlands | collected 2009/2010 | reverse complement strand
GCTATCGGTAAAACAAGCTTTACAGAAGAAGCATTAGTTGAAAACTTCAATGCAATCTTCAATACAATTGCAAAGGCTCGTCCTGCAACTATTAAAGGTGCATACATGAAGAACTTAGTTGTTTCAACAACAATGGGTCCTGGAATCCACGTTGAAATCGTTAAGTAATTGACAAATCTAGTAAAATAAATTAAACTACAGATTGTTATCAATATTCCAAAGACAGTAACGGCATATGCTTAATAATGTTACCGAGGGTATGATGCATTGACTTTGCACAATTAGCCCGTCTTTGATGCGGGTTTTTCTTTTGAATATTGTTACAATAGATGAAAGAAGAGGTGGATCGAATGAACAAAGACATCCTTGCACAAAAGGAAGCTGACGTTATCGCCTTATCTGAAAAAATGGAAGCTGCTAGTAGTATCGTATTAGTAGAATACCGTGGATTATCAGTAAAGGAAGTAACAGAACTTCGTCGTGCTTTGCGTGAAGAAGACGTTGAATTCAAAGTTTACCGTAACGCAATCGCTCGTCGTGCAGCTGAAAAATTAGGTCACGAAGATTTCGCAAAAACTTTAGTTGGACCTAACGCATTGGCATTTGGTAAAGATCCAGTTGCTCCTGCTCGTGTATTAGCAAAATTCGCTAAAAATCATGAAGCATTAGTATTAAAAACTGGTATCGTGGATGGAGCTATGGTAGACGAAGCTACTATCCAAAAATTGTCTGCATTACCTAACAAAGAAGGTATGTTGGCTAAATTCGCATCTTGCTTAAATGCTCCAGTTATCAAATTTGCTATGACTGTTAAAGCATTGGCAGAAGCTAAAGAAAACGGATCTGTAAAAACAGAAGAAGCACCAGCTACAGAAGAAGCTGCTGCGTAATTAATTATAGGAGGAAAATAAAATGGCTAAATTAACTCAAGAAGAAATTCTTTCTTATTTAGAAGAAGCAACAATTTTAGAATTAAACGACTTAGTAAGTGCAATCGAAGAAAAATTTGGTGTAGTAGCTGCTGCTGCTGTTGCTGCTCCAGCTGCTGCTGCTGAAGAAGCTGCAGGACCTAGCGAAGTAACTGTTACATTAACAAATGTTGGTGGAACAAAAGTTGCTGTAATCAAAGCCGTACGTGAAATTACTGGTTTAGGATTAGTTGATGCTAAGAAATTAGTAGATGGTGTTCCAGCTGCTATTAAAGAAAACGTATCTCCAGAAGAAGCAGAATCAATTAAAGAAAAATTAGTTGCTGCTGGAGCTACTGTAGAAATTAAGTAATTTAAGCTTAATTAGTTATTAAAGCCTTTGTCCTTAGATGAAGGCTTTTTTCTGTTTATTTAATGAGTATGGACTTAAATGATACTATTATGATACTAAAAAAGACATCATTCTAATTGTGATGATGTCTTTTTTAGATGTTTATTCGTCTTTTAATATTTTTGTGACTGCATTATAGATTCCGTTATCGTATGTAGATGTTGTAGCAAAGTTAGCATAGCTTTTGACAAAATCACTTGCATTTCCCATTGCAACGCCAATATCGGCTTTCTTTAACATATGGATATCATTTGTGCTGTCCCCAAAACAGATGGCATCTTTCCATGTGAATCCTGTTTTTTCAAGAATCATTTCGATGCCTTTTGATTTATCATTATCAGCATTGAAGATATCGAAGCAGAATCCATCAGTTTTAACATTAATTAAATCGTTTCTTAGATTTGGATGAGTCTCCATGAATTGGTCAACTAATTTTTTATCTTTAGTAAGAACTACGGCATTAAAGGCTTTGTGTCTTAAATGATAAGATTGACTTGGATCGTAGAACAGTGAATCTAGCACATTGCAATATTTACAGAAGTCATACATTGGGTAAAAGTTATTGTAAATGTATGTAGCATCGCCAAAGTGAAACATTAGACCGGTTTCGTGTTTTTTGCTGAAATTGACTAAGTCATTCACGTTGTCTTGTAAGATTGGGTAGCTTCCGATTTCTTGAAAGTCTTTGTCTAGAATGTAACTTCCGTTGATCAATACATAATAATCAAATTGAACGCGTTGTAATATAAGTTTCATTTGATTTAAGGGACGGCCAGTAGCCGCACAGACAATATATCCTTTATCTTTTAGTGTCTGTATAGCGACTAATGCGCTTTCTTGAATAACGTCATTTTCGGTTTGGTAAAGTGTACCGTCCATGTCGAAAAATACAATTTTGTGTTTCATAAACTTACCTCTATTCATGTCTATATTATACTTTAATGAATGGGGAATGCGTATAAAAATTTATTATAAAAAAATCAATAAAAAAGAATTGACAAATCATCTTGAATACTGTATCTTAATATTGCATGCGAAAATAGGTTCTGGAAAGAGCCTATATTTAATGGATGGGCAAGACCCACCCGGCTTCGTTTGCTTGGAAATTGAAAATTTTGAAAGGAGGATCTTATGCCTACAATCAACCAGTTGATTCGTAAAGGTCGTAAGGCCAGTCAAAACGTTTCAAAGTCTCCAGCTTTGAACCGTGGTTACAACTCATTGCAGTCTAAACCAACAAACCTATCAAGTCCACAAAAACGTGGAGTTTGTACACGTGTTGGTACTATGACACCTAAGAAACCAAACTCAGCACTTCGTAAATATGCGCGTGTTCGTTTAAGTAATGGTATGGAAGTTACAGCTTACATTCCAGGTATCGGACACAACTTACAGGAACACAGTGTTGTATTGATTCGTGGTGGACGTGTTAAAGACTTACCAGGTGTTCGTTACCACATCGTTCGTGGAACTTTGGACTGTGCTGGTGTAAATGACCGTAAACAATCTCGTTCATTATACGGAACAAAAAGACCTAAGAAATAGATCAATCGTGAAAGGAGGAAATTAGATGCCTAGAAAAGGACACATTGCGAAACGTGACGTACTAGTCGACCCAATTTATAACTCTAAGTTGGTTACTCGTTTGATCAACAAAATCATGATTGATGGTAAAAAAGGGGTTGCACAAACTATTTTGTACAACGCGTTTGAAATCGTAGAAGTAAAAACAGGAAAAGCACCAATGGAGGTTTTCGAACAAGCTTTAGAAAACGTTATGCCTCAATTGGAATTGAAAGTTAGACGTGTAGGTGGAGCCAACTACCAAGTACCAGTTGAAGTAAGCGACGAACGTCGTTTGACTTTAGGACTTCGTTGGATCGTAAACTATGCACGTTTACGTAACGAAAAAACAATGGAACAGAGATTAGCAGCTGAAATTATCGATGCTTCTAATGGAACTGGTGCCAGTGTTAAAAAACGTGAAGACACTCACAAAATGGCAGAAGCTAACAAGGCTTATGCTCACTACCGTTGGTAAGAGAAGGAGTAAAGAAATATGGCTAGAGAATATGCTTTACACGAAACTCGTAACATCGGTATCATGGCTCACATCGATGCCGGAAAAACAACAACAACAGAACGTATTCTTTACTACTCTGGTGTAAACCACAAGATTGGTGAAACACATGATGGAGCTAGTACAATGGACTGGATGGAGCAAGAACAAGAACGTGGTATCACTATCACTTCTGCTGCTACAACAGCTCACTGGAAAAAAACAGACGGAACTGGTAAAGAATGCCGTATCAATATCATCGATACACCAGGCCACGTAGACTTCACAGTAGAAGTAGAACGTAGTTTACGTGTATTAGATGGTGCCGTAACAGTATTAGATGCCAAAGCAGGTGTAGAACCTCAGACTGAAACAGTTTGGCGTCAAGCTACTGAATATAACGTTCCACGTATTGTATTCTGTAACAAAATGGATGCTACAGGTGCTGACTTCTTAATGTCATGCAATACAATCATCGATCGTTTAGGAGCTAAATCTTGTCCAATTCAGTTACCAATCGGTGCTGAATCAGACTTCGAAGCTATCATTGATATTATCAAGAGAAAAGCTTATGAATTTAGTGGAGATTACGGTCGTGTAATTACTGAAATCCCAGTTCCAGAAGATATGGTAGATCTTATGGAAGAATACCGTGCTAAATTATTAGATTATTTAGCAGATTATGATGAAGATTTCATGATGCAAGTATTAGAAGGTGAAGAACCTTCAATCGAAGAAATCAAACGTGTATTACGTATTGCGGTATGTAATGGTGACTTCTTCCCAGTATTATGTGGATCTGCATATAAGAATAAAGGTGTTCAATTAGTATTGGATGCAGTAGTAGATTACTTACCAAGTCCATTAGATGTACCTTCAATTAAAGGTACTACATTAGATGGAGAACCAGATGTTCGTCACCCTGGTGATGATCAACCATTCTCTGCATTAGCATTTAAGATCGCTACAGACCCATTCGTTGGAAAATTATCTTTCTTCCGTGTTTATTCAGGTACTGCAAAGGCAGGAAGTTATGTATTAAACTCAACTAAAGATAAAAAAGAACGTTTCGGACGTATCGTTCAGATGCATGCCAATGCACGTAAAGAAATCACTGAAGTTTATTCAGGTGATATCGCTGCTGCAGTTGGTTTAAAGGTTACTACAACAGGTGATACATTGTGTGATGAAGATCACCCAATCATCCTTGAATCTATGGAATTCCCTGAACCAGTAATCGAATTGTCTTTGGAACCAAAAACTAAAGCTGACCAAGACAAAATGGGATTGGCTCTTGCAAAACTTGCAGAAGAAGACCCTACTTTCAAAACATATACAAACGAAGAAACAGGACAAACAATTATTGCCGGTGTAGGTGAACTTCACTTGGATATCATTGTTGACCGTTTACGTCGTGAATTTAAAGTTGAAGCAAATGTTGGACAACCACAAGTTGCTTACCGTGAAACAATTCGTCAGGCTGCTGATTGTGAAGGAAAATACATCCGTCAGTCAGGTGGTCGTGGACAATATGGTCACGTATGGATCAAATTCGAACCAAACGAAGGAAAAGGATTTGAATTTGTTGATGCTATCGTTGGTGGTAGCGTACCTAGAGAATATATCAAACCAACTCAAGAAGGTTTGGAAGCAGCATTGGAAAATGGTATGGTTGCAGGTTACCCAGTAATCGATATCAAAGCTACATTATTTGATGGATCATACCACGATGTCGACTCTAGTGAAATGGCTTATAAGATTGCCGCTAGTATGGCATTAAAAGAAGCTGGTAAGAAATGTAAACCTGCTATTCTAGAACCAATTATGTTCGTAGAAGTAACTGCACCAAGTGAATACTTAGGTAGCGTTATGGGTGACATTTCAAGTCGTCGTGGACAAATCACTGAACAGGAAGAACGTGGAAATGCCATTATCGTTCGTGCACATGTTCCATTATCAGAAATGTTCGGATATGTTACAGACTTACGTAGCTTTACTCAGGGACGTGGAAACTACTCTATGAAGTTCGACCACTATTCAGAAGTTCCAAAGAGTATTGCAGAAAAAATTATTAAAGAGAATTCAAGCGAAAACTAGTTGATTTTCGCTTGGTTCTGAAATACAATATTTATTGTATGAAATATGTTAGCATTTAGGAGGAAATTATAAATGGCTAAGGAAAAATTTGACAGAAGTAAAACTCACGTTAATATTGGTACTATCGGTCACGTTGACCACGGTAAAACCACTTTGACTGCTGCTATCACTACTGTGTTGGCTAAAAAAGGTCTTTCAGAATTGCGTTCTTTCGATTCTATCGACAACGCTCCTGAAGAAAAAGAAAGAGGTATTACTATCAATACTTCTCACGTAGAATATCAAACTGCAAATCGTCACTATGCTCACGTTGACTGTCCGGGTCACGCCGACTATGTGAAGAACATGGTTACCGGTGCCGCTCAGATGGACGGCGCTATTCTGGTCGTTGCCGCTACCGATGGTCCCATGCCCCAGACCCGTGAGCACATCCTGCTGGCTCGTCAGGTCGGCGTGCCCTATATCGTTGTGTTCATGAACAAGTGCGATATGGTCGACGACGAAGAGCTGCTGGATCTGGTCGAGATGGAGATCCGTGAGCTGCTGACCGAGTACGACTTCCCGGGCGACGACACCCCGATCATTCGTGGTTCCGCTCTGAAGGCTCTGGAGGCTCCCAACGATCCCGAGGATCCCGCTTACGCTTGCATCAAGGAGCTGATGGATGCTGTTGACTCCTACATCCCCAACCCGGATCGTGAGGAGGATAAGCCCTTCCTGATGCCCATCGAGGATGTCATGACCATTTCTGGCCGTGGTACCGTTGCTACCGGTCGTGTTGAGCGTGGTGTTGCCAAGGTTGGCGATGCTATGGAGATCGTCGGCATCAAGCCCGATCGCCTGAGCACCACCATCACCGGCCTGGAGATGTTCCGTAAGTCTCTGGACTTCGCTGAGGCTGGCGATAACATCGGCGCCCTGCTGCGTGGCGTTGACCGTGACCAGATCGAGCGTGGCCAGTGCCTGTGCCAGCCCGGCTCTGTTCATCCCCACACCACCTTCGACGGCCACGTTTACGTCCTGAAGAAGGAAGAGGGCGGCCGTCATACCCCGTTCTTCAACAACTATCGTCCGCAGTTCTACTTCAGAACCACTGACGTTACCGGCATCATCTCTCTGCCCGAAGGCGTTGAGATGTGCATGCCTGGCGATAACATCGACATGAAGGTCGAACTGATCACCCCGATCGCTATCGAGAAGGGCCTCCGCTTCGCTATCCGTGAAGGCGGCCGTACCGTTGGTTCCGGCGTCGTCATCGAGATCGACGAGTAATTTCGCCAAAAACCCATAAAGCAGCAGCGCCCGGCTTAGGCCGGGCGCTGCTTTTTATATTTATGGTGTGCTGCTGCAGGAGCGCCAGTTGTAGAAGCCAATGTGGGCATCGGTCCCTACAAACAGAACCGCGCAGCAAAACAGGTAAAACAATCTTCTCTTGATTGAGGTATTTATTTATAACACTCCGGCTTCAAAATGCCGATGTAGGGGAGGTTGCGGTAATAATTTGCGTAATCTAGGCCGTAGCCGACGACAAACTCGTCCGGAATCTCAAAGCCGCACATGTCAGTTTTATAACTCTCCGGGTGGCGTGATGCTTTGTCGAGGAACGAGATCGTCGTGATGGACGCAGGGTTCCGCGCGCCGAAAAGCTGACGCAGATACTGCATGGTAAGGCCGGAATCGATGATATCCTCGACAATGACCACATGGCGGCCGGTGATGTTGTTGTCCAGATCCTTGATGAGCCGGACGACGCCGGTGGACTGTGCAGACGCGCCGTAGCTGGAGACGGCGATGAAATCCATATCAATCGCGCAATTCATGCAGCGGCACAAATCAATGTAAAAAAACGACGCACCCTTGAGCACGCAGACCAGCACGGGACGCTTGTCTCCCAGCTTCGCGGTTAAGTCTGCGCCGAGCTGCTCGACGCGGGCGGCGATGGCTTTTTCAGTAAAAAGGACACGTTCAATGTCCTGTTCAGGCGTTCTGATGAGCATAAATTCCTCCAAAAAAGCCGGAAAACCGGCGTTGTCAACTTTTCCATTATAAACAGAGAAATACAATAAGTAAAATAGATAAACCTAATTGAGCATATAATTTTCGCTTATTATAAACATTATAAAACAGACATTTACAAAACGTGAAAAATCGCATATAATCGGCCAGGAATGAAAAGATAAAACAGAAACTGTGGTAAAAAACGGATAAGGAGTTTTGAATTATGAGCAACTGCGCGATCGTAGGCATCAACTGGGGCGACGAAGGCAAGGGCCGTATGGTTGACCTCATTGCAAGAGATTATGACATCGTCTGCCGGTATCAGGGCGGCAATAACGCAGGACATACCATCGTGAACGAATACGGTAAATTTGCCCTCCATCTCATTCCCTCTGGTATCTGCCTGCCAGGTGTTGTGAATGTGCTGGGCAACGGCGTCGTGATCGATCTGGAGAGCCTGTGCGGCGAAATTGAAGCACTGCAGAACGCGGGCGTCCCTGTCACGCCGGAGAACTTCAAAATTTCCGAGCGCGCCACCATCGTCTTCCCGTACCATCGTGCGCTCGACGGTCTGGAGGAAGCCCGTCTGAAGGATAAGAAATACGGCTCTACCCTGCGCGGCATCGCGCCGGTCTATTCCGACAAATATCAGAAGAAGACCATCATGATGGGAGAACTGCTGTATCCGGCGTATCTTGAAAAGCGGCTGGCCAGCATTCTCGAATGGAAGAACCTGACTATTCAGAATGTCTACGGGGCAGAACCCTACAAGCTTGAGGATATGCTCGCGTGGTGCCGCGAATTTGGCTCGAAGCTGGCGCCTTACATCTGCGACACCAGCAAATATCTCTATGAGGCAGAAAAAGCCGGTAAAAACATCATGTTTGAGGCCCAGCTGGGCGCGCTGCGCGACATTGACTTCGGCATTTTCCCGTATACCTCCTCTTCGTCCTCCAATGCAGGCTATGCCTGCGTCGGCGCCGGTATTCCGGGCAGTCATGTTGACCGCACGGTCGGCATTGTCAAGGCGTATTCCACCTGCGTAGGCGAGGGCCCGTTCACGGCGGAATGGTTCGGTGATGAGGCCGAACAGCTGCGCGTAGCCGGCGGCGAATACGGCGCGTCCACGGGCCGTCCGCGCAGAGTTGGTCCCATCGATCTGGTTGCCACGCGCTATGGCTGCCGTATTCAGGGCGCGACCGAGGTTGCGCTCACGAAGCTGGATGTGCTGTCTTATATGAAGGAGATTCCCGTCTGCACGCAGTATGAGGTAAACGGCGAAAAGACTGACGATTTCCCGTTCACTGCTGTCATCGACGAAGCGAAGCCTGTCCTGACGACTGTGCCCGGCTGGGGCTGCGATATCTCCGGTGTCCGCAAATATGAAGATCTGCCGCAGGCTGCACGCGATTACGTCGAGTATGTCGAAAAGGCCATCGGCGTGCATATCAGCTATGTTTCCGTCGGCGCAGGCCGCGACGAGATCATCTACCGCTAAAAGGAGCCACCATGAAACCGACGTATGAAAGCCCGCTGGCTTCGCGCTACGCCTCGAAAACCATGCTGCACCTGTTCTCACCGGATATGCGCTATGAGACGTGGCGCAGGCTCTGGGTTGCGTTGGCGCGGGCGGAGCACAATCTGGGCCTGCCCGTCACGCAGGCGCAGGTGGACGAGTTGGCCGCGCATGTAAGCCCCATCGATTACGATGTGGTCGCAGCGCGGGAAAAAGAGGTTCGGCATGATGTGATGGCGCACATTTACGCTTACGGCCTCGATGCGCCGGGCGCGAAGGGCATCATTCACTTGGGCGCGACAAGCTGCTATGTAACGGACAATGCAGATCTGATCCTTTACCGCGAGGCGCTGCGGTATCTGGAAAGAGAACTGAAGGCGGCCATGCGGAATCTGTGCGAGTTTGCCGACCGCTATGCCGCCATGCCCGCGCTTGCCTACACGCATTACCAGCCCGCGCAGCTGACGACCATCGGCAAGCGCGCGTCGCTGTGGTTACAGGATCTGATGCTCGACCTTGAGGAGGTGCAGGACACGCTGCGCGCGTTCCGTTTCCTCGGCTGCCGGGGTACGACCGGCACGGAGGCCAGCTTCGTTGAACTGTTTGACGGCGATACGGCGAAGATCGACGAGATGAACCGGCAGATCGCCGCAGAGTTTGGCTTTAAGCGCTGCTATCCCGTCTGTGGGCAGACGTATCCCAGGAAACTCGACAGCCGGATTTTGAACGCGTTGTCGTCCATCTGCCAGAGCGCTTGCCGCATGGCGACGGACATCCGGCTTTTGCAGCACGACCGGCAGGTCGAGGAGCCGTTCGAGGACAAGCAGATCGGCTCGTCCGCCATGCCGTATAAGCGCAACCCCATGCGCTGCGAACGTATCTGCTCGCTTGCCCGCTATGTGATCGCTGATGCGCAGAACGCGCCCATGACGGCCATGACGCAGTGGCTCGAGCGGACACTGGACGACTCGGCAAACCGCCGCATCAGTCTGCCGGAGGCATTTCTTGCAACGGACGGTGTGCTGCGCCTTGTGCAGAACGTCACGAAG
>OHVO01001071.1_pt1 | contig 10055 bp, 10 predicted proteins | sample 1579371 | NCBI WGS metagenome assembly OHVO01 (sample SAMEA3882557, study PRJEB24775) | human gut metagenome | biome: human-associated habitat; feature: intestine environment; material: feces | place: Netherlands | collected 2009/2010 | reverse complement strand
TATTCAACATGATACTGGTGAATTTTATATATCGATCATACTGTAATGAATGAACATAATCCGATATGGTTATCGCATATAGAGTGGTAACTATATCGGATTTTTCCGTTTTCTGCAATATTTGGTCGTTTTCTGCAATAAGGGTTGTGGGCAGTATGGGAAAATTATATATTGAGGGTGGAGGAGGCGCAGAGTGTGGTTGTAAGGTTTGCAGAGCATCTGGTAGATCAGTTTGAAAAAGAGGAATTAATGGATCATACGATGAGAGAACATTACATTTATGCAGTGGTCTCAATAATTGAACGTTTTTTGACGGTGGGATCAATAATATGTCTGGGATTTATTCATAAAAATGTGGATTTAACAGTTCTCTTTATGATCTTCTTTTTTTCCTTACGAAAAAGAACTGGAGGATATCATGCAAAGCATTATTGGCAATGTTATATTATGACAATAATTGTGTACATGACAGTTATGTATTTGTGTCATCATGTGCAGGAAGTGGCCTGTTTGATATGGATTCTGCTCGGAATATCAGTTGTGGTTATCAGCGTTATAGGCACAGTAAATCATCCAAATCTTGATCTGGATGCAGAAGAAATGCAGATATCGCAGAAATCAGCCCGATATGTATTGCTGATAGAATGTGGAATTTTATGTATAGCATGGTATCTTCGTATAGATAATTCTTATGTATATTGTATGATGCTTGCAGTCATACTGTGCGGCTTTCTCATGATACTGGCAAAATTATTGGAACAGGAGGTGAAGAGGGATGAAGCATGAAGTAAAGAAAAACATTCTGAAAGGTGCAGAAAAAATCGTAAATGCTGAGGTAAAAAAGAATAATGATACTACAGCCTGGTGTTTTGGATTTTTCCACCAGCCGAAAAGACCTAAGAAGATGTAGTAGATCAGAAATTGCATTATTGGGAGGTGTTTTTATGAAAAAGGACGAAATCTTAAATGCAAGCAGAAAAGAACATCGCAATAAGGACTTGGTTGAAATGGAAGTGGTATATCAAGCCGGAAGTCACGCAAGCAGAGTTGGTGCTTTAGTGTGTTGTTTGCTTTCGCTGTTATCTTCTGTGCTTGCTCATACTATGATTTACAGTCCGTGGGTTATATACTTCAGCATTATTGCAACACAATGGTTAGTTCGTTTTATCAAAATGAAGCGAAAGAGCGATTTGGTCTTGACTGTTCTGTTTTTTGTGCTTTCCATTTTGGCATTTGTTGGATTTGTTAGCCACCTTTTAGAGGTGAGAATATGAAAGAACAATTACAACTGAAAAATCACTTAAAGGAAGTTCGCACAGAAGCAAATCTTTCTCAAGCTCAGCTTGCAGAAATGGTGGGTGTATCAAGAAACACGATTAGTTCTATTGAAACAGGACAGTTTAATCCAACTGCAAAATTGGCTCTAATTCTTTGTATTGCATTGGACAAAAAATTTGAGGAACTATTCTATTTTTAGGAGGTCATTATGGAAAATATTATAATGTTGATTTTGGGAGTGTTCATATCTGTTGTGGGAATTGTAAATATCAAAGGCAATATCAGCACAATTCATTCTTACAATAGACGAAGAGTAAAAGAAGAAGATATACCGAAGTATGGAAAAGTTGTTGGAACAGGAACACTGATGAGTATTCCACGCACTCAGAGCCACACCGTCCAGCACTGAGAGCCACCCGTTCCATCATGTAGAGCCACCTAATCTATTAATCAGAGCCATTTATACACCTTCAGTTGTAAGATGTATTTGTAGAATGTTAAATTCTACAGATCTTGCGAATTGGAGGTGTTTTTTATATGCGAGATTTAAAACGAATTCTTGAACTTAGGTTTGAGAATCATTCCCAGCGTGAAATCGCTAGGATGCTGAAAGTGTCACGAAATACGGTTCGTGATGTATTTGATGCAGCAGATGCTGCAGGTGTCTATTGGAACACTGCTTACAATTTAAGTGAATCCCAAATCAATGAACTTCTTTTTCCATCAAATGGAATAGATGTTTCTTATGAACAGCCTGACTATGCATATGTGCATAAGGAGCTTTTGAAGGTTGGAGTAAGTTTGAAAATGCTTTGGAAAGAATATGTAGAACAATGCCAAAGTTCGCATAAGGTGTATCTAAAGTACAGTGCATTTTGTAGCAACTACTCAAGCTATGTAAAAAAGAACAAGCTTACAATGCATATTACACATAAGCCTGGGGATAAGATAATGGTTGACTGGGATGGTAAGACAATGAAGGTTCATGATCGTTCATTGAACCAGGATGTCACTGCTTATATGTTTGTAGCTGTGCTGCCATTCAGTATGTACTGTTATGTGGAGGCTTGCCCTCATATGGATTCTAAAAATTGGATCAATTGTCATATCCACGCATTTGAATATTTTGGTGGTGTCTCACGTATTCTTGTTCCTGATAATCTTAAAACAGGTGTTATAGAACACAAGAAATATGAAGATCCCGTTTTAAATAAGTCCTACCAGGAAATGGCAGATTATTATGGAATGGCTATTATTCCTGCACGCGTTAAAAAACCAAGAGATAAAAGTGCAGCAGAAGGATCGGTATTCAGTGTGGCTACAACAATAATTGGTAAGTTACGTAACCGAACATTCTTTACTTTTGAATCTTTGAATAAAGCTATCTATATTGAATTGAACAAATTAAATAATGAAGAATTCCAAAAGCGTGAAGGCTCAAGAAAATCTGTATATATGGATGAAGAAAAAGATTTTATGAATCCTTTGCCAGAACATCCGTTTGAATTGAGTGAATGGAAAATGGCAACAGTCCAAATGAACTATCATATTCAGGTAGAAAAAATGAACTATTCAACTCCTTATGAATATGTTGGAAAACGAGTGGAAGTAAAACTAACAAAAGACACTGTCACTGTGTATTATAAAAAGAATCAGATCTGCCAACATAAACGCTTATATGGTCATCGCAATCAATATTCTACTAATGAGGCACATATGCCAAAGAACCACCAATTGTTCCAGTGGAATAAAGAACGCTTTATGAATTGGGCTGCAACAATTGGACCTTCTACTGTTGAACTGATCAATCTTATGTTTAGTCGTTACAAAGTAGAAGAACAAGCCTACAAGGGATGTTTATCTATTTTGAAACTGTCTGATAAATATTCGCAGGCAAGATTAGAAAATGCATGTAAGTTGGCGCTTTCTCGCTTATCTAATCCTACCTATAAGAATATTAAGTTGATTCTAGAATCAGGTCAAGATGAAGCAAAACAGGAACCTGAAAATACAATAAATAAAGAAGATACTACGTATGCATTCACTCGTGGAACTGAATATTATGGGGGTAAAAAGTAATGAATCAAGAAGTATATGAAAAATTAAGAGAAATGAGATTGCCTATCATGGCTGAAGAATATAAGAATCAGTCAGAAAATACGGATACACAAAATATGACTTTTGAAGAAAGATTGGAAGCCATGGTCATCAAAGAATATGATTCGCAAATCAATCACACAGTTAAGCGCTACATCAAAAACGCCAACTTCTATGATTCAAACGCCAATCTACAGGATATCAATTATAAACCTGACCGTGAAATCAATAGAGGCTTGATAGAAGAACTGAGTACAAATGAATATATCCAGCAGAAACTAAATATTATTTTGATTGGTGCATCTGGGTCAGGAAAGACTTGGATTTCAAACGCTTTTGGAGTTAATGCCTGTATGGAAAGATACAAAGTTCAATATATTCGTTTACCAGACTTGTTTCAGGAAATTGAAGAAGCAAAGATTCAAGGGCATTACAAAAAATATATGAAGAAACTTTCCAAAGTTGATTTATTAATTCTAGATGAATTCTTATTAACAAACATCAGTGAAGGTGAACGAAACGATTTATTTGAAGTGATACAATCAAGAACTGATAATAAATCAACAATCTACTGCAGTCAATGGGCTCCTGAAGGATGGCTAGGCAAATTAGGTAATGGTCCACTCGCTGACGCCATTCTGGATCGTATTAGAAACTCATCATATACAATTCTTTTAAAAGGCAGATCTCTTCGAGAGGATTATTCAAAAATCAAATAATTAAAAAGAGAGTCATTTCAATAAGTTGAAGTGGCTCTCTTCATGGATTTAGTGGCTCTGAGCAATGGATTGCATGGCTCTGTACAAATGGATTCAGTGGCTCTATTTTCATGGATTGGGTGGCTCCGCCACCATGGAATATTCAATCTGACTTATTCGAAATGATACTAATAAATAGGAAAACAAAATAAATTCTAGTTTTCTTTCATGGTATAATTAGAGTCAAATAATGAGTTAGTAGGTGATAAGTGCATGAATGATTACAGAGGATTATTGATTAAGAAACAACGAAAAGAGTTAGACATATCATTAGAAGCTTTATCACATGGGGTTTGTTCTCCTTCATATCTTTCTAAAATTGAAAATAATATCTTGGTCGCAAATGATGATATATACAATTTGTTGTTTAAAAAACTAGGGATCTCTACGATGGATACAATTAAAGAGAAAAAAATTAAACAGATGTTGGATCTTTTCTTTAAATACTATATGTCATCGGATTCAAAAGTATTTAAGATAATGGATGAATTGTTGGAATATAAAGATGAGGTTGTGTCATCCTATTTGTTTGTTCAATATCAATTGTTTTTACTGTTTGCTGCTGAAATGAATTCTCAAATCAATATATCACTTGCTGAAGTGGAAGCGTATTATTCATACATGGATGATTCGCAAAGAGAATATTTTAATTTGTTTAGATTATCTTCTGGAAATATGGAACTATCTGATAATGAGGAATGGATATTTATACGAAGGTTGAAGGCCAAAGCCAATCTATATGCGTATCAAAAAAATACTTTTGCGGCATACGATCTGTACAAAACATGTTTAAATTATGCGATTGAATTAGGGAATAAGAAATTGATTGCGGAAATTCTTTGTTCATTAGGATGGCTTTGTCTTAATATAGATTTAAATCAAGCTGAAAAATATTATACAAGTGCAGCTCAGTATGACTCACAATATAAAATGTTGGCTTTTTTTAATCTAGGAGCAACTATGATACAGCATAAGGATTGCATGGAAAAGGGGAATCAATATTTAAAGAAAGGATTAAAATCATGTACGGATGACTTTTTTGCAGTCAAATATAAAGAAGTTTTATTTGTATATGAGATTCTAAAAGAAAATGTTGGAGATGCGAAAAAATTAATCAAAGAATTAGATGATTCTAAGTATATTGATGTTTTCTCTATGATGCTAAATGATGATTATCAATTGAATGTAGACTATCAGAATCGATTAAAAGAATTAAAAAATGATTCTTCTTTATTTAAATTCTTATTCATAAAAAATTGTGAATACTTGCATAAATATAAAGAGATTTGTGTCGCAAATGATTTTATATAATTTTTAGTTTGTGCAAGATTACCTAATAAATTGAACTTAATATAGACAAGAAACTCATTTATTTCTCAATGACAGTTTCTTGCCTTTTCTTTTGTCTTGAAAAATAATAGTCCTAAGGAAAAGGGGTTATTTATGTTTAAACTTGTTCAGAATCATAAAGTATTATATTTTATTTCGCTTATTCTCATTGTTTCATATTCAGTAGTGGATCTATTAAAATCCATCTTGATGAGCTATATATTTGATGATCATCTTCTAGATGCAATTTCAAGCCTTATAGTGATCGTATTGATATTTTTAGGTGTCTATTTAATTGTTTCCACTTTGCAACAATATGTAGTAGAGGTGTTGAAGAATAAAATACGTTATAGTCTTAATCAAAATTTGTATCAATCATATGCTTCCAGGAATATAGAATTGTTTCAAAAAAAGGATAGCAGTGAGATATTGAATGAATTTAATAATGAAGTGAATGTGGTGATTGATAATTATGTTTCTTCAAAATTAAATGTGTTCTCATTAACTATTTCATTGATATTGGGAAGTCTATATATCGCAAATCTAAGTGTAGAAATATTAATGTTTCTGCTCTTTTGTGCTTTTATAACAATTTTAATAAATAGTATTTTTAAAAACAGTTTAAAGGAGAATCAAATGAATTATTTGGATTCAATGAAGCAATGGCTTTGTTCTATTAAAAATCTGTGTCGTTGTTTTAATGATATAAAGATTTTAAATTTAGAAAAAGTATTTTGTGACGGTCTGGACCTTGAAAATAAGAATTTAGAACAAAGTACTCTAAAAAATAATGGATTTATAAAAATACTTACTTCGATAAATTCTTTTATTTCTCAAGCCATGTTTTTTTTGACATTGCTCTTTGGAATTGTGTTAATACATTATAATCGATTAACAGTTGGACAATTATTAGTAATTGCACAAGCTAGTAATATGGTGATCATGCCAATCGTTAATTATGCAAATCTTCGAAACATGATTCAATCTTCTAAACCGGTTCTACAAAAACTGTTGGATAATTCAATGTGCTATGAAGAAAATGAACCTATTGTTTTTGATGAACAAATTCATGACATTAAGATTAAGCATTTAAGTTATTCTTATGGTGTTCGTCAAATATTGGATTTAAATAATTTGGTAATAGATCAGGGAAAAAAGTATTTAGTCATTGGAAAAAGTGGAGATGGTAAGAGTACGTTTTTAGACATTTTAACAAAGCAGAAGAAAGCAGATGGCATTTATGTGAACGATAAGGATTTGAAGGATGTTCAATTTAGCACCTATGCCGAAAAGTTTTCTTTTGTGAATCAAAACAATGACTTATTACCGTTTTCCTTTGAACAAAATATTACTTTAGGAAGGAAAATGAGTAAATATTCCTTGAAAGAATTAGTAACTATATTTAATTTAGAATCAATATTTGATAAGGAAAGAGACAATCTTGATTTTGAACATTTGAATTTAAGCGGTGGAGAGAAGCAACGTATTTGTTTGGCAAGAGCTATATATAGAAATAAAAAGTGGCTTTTCTTGGATGAGGCTTTTTCTGCAATCGATAAAACAAATTCAGATCGAATACATCAATTCATTTTATCCAATCCAGATCTTACAGTATTGTCTAAAACACCTGTAATTTCCGTATAATTCGTGTCCGAATAATTTAAATACAATGTATTTTATTGTAGGAATGAAATCAGCACACCGGCAGCCACGGCAGAACCGATAACTCCTGAAATGTTACTTGCCATACAATATTGAAGCACATGATTTTTGGAGTCATACTTCAAAGCAATTTCATTAGCCACACGGCTGGCCATGGGCACAGCACTCAAACCTGTAGCACCAATCAGTGGATTGATTTTCTTTTTGGTGAAAAGATTCATCAACTTCACAAACAAGATACCACCGGAAATAGACAAGGCAAACGCCAAGAAACCACCTACCACAATGCCGATAGTAGTCCAGTTCAAAAATGCCTCCGTAGTCATTGTCGCACCGACTGACAACCCCAAGAAGATAGTTGCCGCATTCATGATACTATTTGAAGCTGCATCAAACAAACGTGAAGTATCACTACCTATTTCCTTAATCAAGTTACCAAACATCAACATACCAATCAAAGGCACTGCACTTGGCACAAACAGAGCGACCACCGTAGTCACTACAATCGGAAATACAATCTTCAGCACACGAAGATTCTTGATTTCTACCGAAGAAGGATATTTCTTTTCCTGTTCCTTCATATTGATACTCAATTCTTTCTTCGTACACCAGATTTTCACAACCAACGGAATGATAACGGGTACCAGAGCCATATACGAATAAGCGGCAATGGCAATCGGCCCTAGCAAATGGGGAGCCAGTTTAATAGTGGTAAAGATAGCGGTAGGACCGTCTGCTCCACCAATAATCCCCAATGAAGCCGCTTCTTTCGGAGTGAACCCCATCAAGATAGCTACCAGCAATACAGTGAAAATACCCAACTGTGCAGCTGCTCCGAAAATAGAAAGCCGCAGATTACGCAACATCGGACCAAAGTCTGTCAAAGCACCTACCCCCATAAAAATAATAGGCGGAAGAAAACCGGTCTTAATCAACATGTAGTAGATAAAGTTCATCAGGCCCAAGTCGTGCGCAATTTCGTGCAACGGCATTTCCCAGATGTTCTTCAGTGCTCCATTCACCATTACCATGCCATTCTCATCGGCCTGGACAACCCCCATCTCACCACCGGGAAAGTTAGCCAGCAACACTCCGAAAGCTATCGGAATCAGCAGCAGTGGTTCGTACTTTTTCTTGATACCCAAGTAAAGTAAGATGAACGCAATGGCATACATTATCAAGAATTGCGGCTCAGCAATAATATTGCTGAAAGCAGTCATATCATAAAGTCTTTCAAATATATCTTCCATTATACTATTTTCATTAATACGTCATCCTCTGAAACCGTGTCACCCGAATTAGCGCAAATAGCAGTTATAGTACCGTCATATTCCGCACGGATCGCATTATAGGTCTTCATTGCTTCGACGTAACAAATCACATCACCTTTATTAACCTTTTCACCCACCTTCTTCGGAGTTTCCTGGGCATTCTTTACTAGGAAGAATTTACCTTCCAACGGAGAAAGCACATCTTTCCCTTCACCTACCGGAGCAGGAGCAGTTTGTGCAGGAACTGCACCCGAAGCAGCTGTCAGCGTAGCAGGATCTACAGCACCATATGCCACTGTAACGCGATAAGGTTGCCCGTTCACATCCACCGTCAATACCTTGGTCTTGTTTTCAGCTTCGACAGGAGTAGTGGCATTCGCCTTCTCCTCACGACGTTTCTTCACATCTGCCAAGAAGTCTTCTTTCGCCTTTCCACTCTTATAAGCTTCATACTGGGCCGGATGCATGGCATACTCAAACAGTTCTTCGTCATCCTGTCCTTTATCCCATTGTTTTTCAAGCATCATCTTGCGATATTTTTCCAACTGGTCGGGATAATTGTCCTGAGGATTGCCATCAAAGAACTTGCGGCCTTCACGTTCTGCCTTTTCAATAATTTCAGGGGCCAGTTTACCCGGTAAACGTCCTGCTTTACCCAAAATCATATCCCAAATATCATCGGCAATCATTCCCCAACGTTCCTTACCTTTCTCCATAGCCATTACATTCATCATGGCAAGGTTCTTCACATACTGGCTAAACGGAGTTACCAAAGGAGGATAGCCCACACGCGGCCATACGTAAGCAACTTCATTGAACAACTTGATCAACAATTCATCCTGGGTCATAAACGGCAGGTTACGTTTTGCCTTATACTTGTTGATAGATTCCAGGTTCGTTTCAAGATCGGCCATCAAACTTCCCATCATGCCGCCCGGCAATCCCGGAGCAATCAGTAAAGAATTCATCAGACGGTTTTTGGGACTGATATATAAACCAAGGAAATCATCCATAAACTCCTGAATCATAGAACGCACTTTCATATACGCTTCCATATTAATTTCGGGCACTTTAAATCCGGCATCTTTCAACATGGCTTGCACACTAATCAAATCAGCATGGCCGGTTCCCCATGACAATGGTTCCATACCTACATCAATATAGTCGCAACCAGCCTGGCATACTTCCAAAATAGAAGCCATATTGAATCCGGGCCCCGCATGAGAGTGATACTGTATAGGAATATTTTTAATCTTCTTGATTCCGGCAACAATCTTTCCCAATGAAACGGGACGTCCGATGCCGGCCATATCTTTAATACAGATTTCATCGGCTCCGGCTTCTATAAGCTGCTTGGCCATATTCACATAATATTCCACAGTATGTATCGGAGAAAAAGTGATACAGAGCGAACATTGTGAAATCATTCCGGCTTCGTGAGCATAGCCGATAGAAGGGATAATATTGCGGACATCATTCAATCCGCAGAAAGTACGGGTAATATCTGTTCCTTGCGCGTGTTTTACTTTATAGAATAACTTGCGGACATCTGCCGGAACGGGACTCATACGGAGACCGTTCAACGCACGGTCCAGCATATGGGTCTGGATGCCTGCTTCGTGGAAGGGTTTCGTCCACTCGCGCACAGCTCTATTCGGAT
>OHVO01001067.1_pt1 | contig 10066 bp, 5 predicted proteins | sample 1579371 | NCBI WGS metagenome assembly OHVO01 (sample SAMEA3882557, study PRJEB24775) | human gut metagenome | biome: human-associated habitat; feature: intestine environment; material: feces | place: Netherlands | collected 2009/2010 | reverse complement strand
AGAGCGGTCCCGCTTTTGAAAGCGAAGAACACGAAAAGGCATGGCTTATCAGAACTGCCACGAACATTTGCAAAAATGTCCTGCGGCATTGGTGGCGCAGACACGAGAACATCGAGGATTTCTACAATCTCCCCAGCTCAGAAAATATCGAAACAGATGATATTTTCCAAGTGGTTATGGAACTCCCCGAAAAGTATAAGACCGTGGTCTATCTGTATTATTATGAAGGATATACCAGCGTGGAAATCGCAGGCATCCTGAAAAAGCCGCAATCGACAATCCGTAATTATTTGCACGAGGCTCGTGCCATCCTCAAAGAAAGGTTAGGTGATGATTTCGATGAAGAACAATAAAATCATTACTTCTTGGGACAAAATCGAACCGAGCGATTCTGCAAATGATCGTATGCTTTCTGCGATTTTAGAGAAGAACCGTTCTGTTCATGACAGAAAGGATAAGGTGAACTATATGTCACAGAGAAAGAATTTCAAAAAGTTCCTGATTCCAGTTGCCGCTTGCCTGGTAGCCATAGTCGCAGTAACAGGAATTGTTGGCAGCAATATGGGATGGTTTGGTTCTAAAGGTTATACTGTTAATCTTGCAAACGGTGACTCCATTGTCTATCACATCGGAAGTACCAACGTGGCAAGTATTCATGTCGGCTATCCCGTTTCATCGCGTAAACTGACAGATGCAGAATTGGACGCCATACTTCCTGAAACCACTGAACGAAGATCAGCCATCGGAACTTTCCGAGAGGAAAACGGGGAGCTGCTCCGAGTCGAAGGAAAACTCGGTGATGCGACAATCATATTTGCCCAGGATAATTTTCCAATAAGCGATGTGGTTCTGGAAGGAAACGAAAGCAGCTCATCGGTAAACGGAATTCCTGTCACTACGGGATACTTTGTTACCAGTCCCAACAGCAGAGGTGAGCAATCCGCAATATTCTTCGCTTCGTTCTCTATTGGAAATACGAATGTCTATGTGGAGTGTTATGGAGACAAAAGCGATGCAGATGCGGTAAGTCAAGAAACGGCAGATTTGATTTTCAGCATCATAACAAAAGGTGAGCCCGATTTTTCGGCTATTACAAAGTAAGACAGAAAAGCTCCCCACATCGGTTCAAAGTGAGCCGTTGTGGGGAGTAATCTTTATACTCGGATTTCCAATCCGTTATGGAAGGTAACCCGGATGTCATCTTTGCCGTAGACCGTGATGAAGTCGCACATTGCGTACCAGGTGCCTTCCTCAAAGTAATCGACCTGCTCCGGCAGCGACCGCAGCACCTTCATGAAGTTCTCCATCATCTGTCTCTGAGCCTGCCGCTTGGTTATCGCCGACTGCGTTTCATCCAGTTTTGCCTTTGCTGCATCGAATTTTGAAACGTCATATTTATCGCTCATCCTTTCGGAGTCTTGGCGTATGGTTTCTTTGGCTGCCGAGATTTCATACCGGCCGTGTGATTAACATACTTACAGAGTTGATATTCTATTGTCAAGTTACTTGGAGCTTTTATTCTCCTTACACTTGTATAGGGGTAGAAGTCGGATATTTAACAACCGTTTTTTATTGCAATTTTAAAAGTTTGTTAAGTTTGCATAAAATCCTACGTTTCTTTTTGTTAATGTTTTGCTGAGTGTTATGTAGAAAACAAGCCACCTCGTTTTCCGTTTTATTTTCAAAATATATTGCAAAGATCAACCTACGTTCATCCTCAGAAAGTTCATTCAGACAGCTATACAGCTTTTCAAATTTAATATTCTGTATCACTCTTCTTTCGACATCGTCATTTTCTGTTCGGAACTCCTGAAAGTTTTCAAGTTCTCCGTTAATGTTTCCTTTCAATGCAGAGAACTGGATCTCGTGCTTATAGAACGATTTATTGTTGTCATCTATATTCCATTGGGTTCTATTGTAATATGTGCGGATCTTTTCGCTTACTTCAATTTCAACGTATCTTTTGGTTATAGTGTCATAAACACTTACTATGTTTTTGCTCATTTTTATTCCTCCGTTTTGATTTTCTTGTTTTGAATCAAAACGAAGGCTTATGGATACTTGGCAATAAAACATTGCCAGTTTTTTAGAATGGGCATAAAAATAGACCTTTCTGCTTTTAAAACAAAAAGGTCTATAAAGAAAAAGGAGTATAACTTTCGGCTTTAAAAGCTTTTGTTATACTCCATATCAAGTTTATATCTATGTATTTAACTATATCGCTTTTTTCTAACAAAATAAACTATCGTAATAGTTATTCCAATGAATATGACAGAGGCTATTATAATGATCCACAGCCAAAAATACCCGATATGAATATTATCGACCTCCTGAACACTGTATGTGTTGCCAGCAACATCTTCAAGTGTAATTCCTACATTATGCCAACCTCCGTTAAGCGTAAACGACAGGCTACCTTCAGCTGCCGAGTAAGTAAAATCAATCGCTTTACCGTTATCATATACTTTACACCTTGTTTCATCAAGTAACTCGCTTATATTTGTAACAGTAATTGTGCGAGATTCGTTTCCATAATACCAATGCCATGATTTCAAATCATTAGGAATATTACACGAAGGCGGAATATTATCAATATGCATTTTGCCCAAATCGATCCTTCCGTTTTCATTTTTTACAGACAAATATAGTTCTGTATCTGTATCTTCTTGAAAGTTTTCCTTAAAATAATCTGACTTCAAAGTATATCTGTAAACACTTACACCATACATACTATTATCAGTCTGATCCTGCAGATCGGTATTCTTTTCTTCACCATTGTAATCTCTAAGAACTATATCGGTTTGAGAATTTGTTTTAGCAAGAACAACAATATCTATGTCGCTAAAATTATCTGGACGCTTGCTTATAGGTTCTCCGTTTTCATATTGAAATGAGTACCAGCCTGTTTTTTCCGCTGCATTGCTGTTTGAAATATACGCAAGAACATCGCTGTCCACGATTCTCATGTATGTGTTTGAATTAAGAACACTTTCGTTACCAGCTTTATCTACTGCTATTAGTTCCAATGCATAAACTCCGTCTTTAGAAAAATCAGGTAGAGTGAATAAATTCCCCTTAAATATACCCGCTTTATCTTTGTCAGAGTCAAGATATACACTAACAGGCTTTACTTCCGAAAGTTCTCTGCCATTTGTATACTCAGGCGTATAAACAGTAAGGACATACTTTATATGATCAAAATTTACGTCTGTAAATTCGACCGTCGGGGCTGCCTCGTCCTTTCTCTCATACGGATATATATCCAGAAAATTCAGAGCATTCTTTTCATCGACAAGAATACCATTTTTTGATGATACAACAGGAAGTGTCGTATCTATCTCGAAGATTTCTGAGCTTTTATAGCCGGGAGTATTTCCGGAGGGATCTGACGGAGATATTTCAACACGGTATACAGCATCATCATCAAATATAATTGAGAGCGTATGTGTATTAATATCATCAGACCAATCTGCCATACTTACCATAGAGTATGTGACATCAGTAAAATCATTCTCGTTATGCTTTGCTCCCGCATCCTTTTTCAGTATTTTCAAACCGACAAGGCTAGGATCAAAGTTGTGCTCGGTGATTTTAATAACAGCGGTTTTCTTAGTATTAAAATAATTGTCATTATCACGGTTTATAAAGTCGCTGAAATTTTCTTCAACTACAGGAGAAGTTTCATCAACATAAAATCTTTGTACTTTCTCATGATCAAGATTTACCCCTGCCGAATGTCCCCCCAGATCAGTACCTCTGATACCAAAAGTGTAATCACCTTCACTGAAAGTAATGACAGCTCTGTGTTCTGTAACAGATAGATCCTGAAAGCTAATATTCGGAACATTTCCGTTGTAAGTATTTTCAATTTCAGCTTGAATCAATCTTGCGTCAAAGTTTCTTTCAATTACATCGATCGTCATTACCGCTCTGTTTTCGGCATTGTAATAAATCGTATTATTGATTCCATTGTTAATATCCACATTTATAATCGGAGCAGTTTTGTCGATAGTGAATGTCTCACTTTGAACACTTTCATTTACATTACCTGAATTATCCATCGCGTCAAATGTTAATGTGATATCGTTATTATCTTTATCGAAAATAAATGTTTTTGTGATCTCAGTTACAAGATTTACGTCTTTTTTTACTATGACCCAGCCGTCGCCTATCTCGGAATCTACCTCAACGCCTGTCCCATCGATTTCAAGAACTCTTCTCTCAAATCCGTCGTTTTCGGACGTCTGATAATAACCGATTTCTCTGATGCCTGATTTAGTATCTGTTATAGTTACTGTTACGGCAATATCATCAGTAAAGAGCTTGTTTCCGTTTGCGTCGCTGTATCTGCTGCCGTCGATTTCGGAAATATTTATTTCAGGAGGAATATCATCCGCAACAAATGCTTTTGGAGTTTCTTCATCGGAATAATTTCCAACATTATCAAAAACCTTAACAAAAATCTGTCCCTTGAATCCCGCAGGAATATCTATATGAGCTATACCGTCGGAAATAATTACTTCTCCTGTTTTTTCTCCTTTCAGTTCTCCGTTATCGTAAGAAACAAGACGGTATTCTGCTTTGTTAAGACCGGATGAAGGCGCACTATCGGAAATAAGGATATTCGCAATGAAGTTTTTTTGGAAATAGTATCCATACTCAAGATATTCGATATATTCAGAAGTCTCACTGATATTATCGGAGGTTGCAGGAAGAAATTCAAAGCGATCTACGTTCGGAGATTTATTATCTATATGGTAAGTAAAGCTTTCTTTTGAATTGACATTTCCCGCATTATCTACAACGCTAACTTTAACTTCATATCTGCCGTCCGCTGATTCACCTGCAATTTCAGTAAAATAGTCAGTGTCAAAATAATAGGTATGTTTTTCATTATCTCTTACTTTTGCAATCTCAGTTGTCGAGATTTTTGGAATTATGGTGCCGTTTTTATCAGCAGTTACATCAATTCCGTTTACTTTTATATCTGCATTGCGAATGCCCGAATCCTTATCGTAAATAGTTATACTGATATCTTTATTGGAATTAAACCAGATTTGCTTATCATTTCGTACTATCCCGTCGCCTTTAGGTTTACTGATAGTGACTTTCGGCTTTTCAGTTTCGATAATAGCGAATACATTATCGGATACTCCTTTACCTTGATCTGCATTTTCTATATTGGGGCAGCTTAGGCTTTTTTTACCATATTTATCATATGCAGTAACTATAATATTGCTCTGAAAGACCTTGGTGTTTTTGGGTATTATGTAAGAGTAGGTCTTATCACTTTCCCTTGTCATCAACGCCTGCTCATCTATACCATTGTACTTAATTTTTACATTATCAATACCACTGTCATGAATATCATCACTAACTGATACCTTAAAAATCAAATCGTCATTTGAATATACTCCAAATGAAAGCACGTTCAGAATTTTATCTAAAGCAGAGCTCTTTTTCTCTACTGTAAACTTTTCTATAACAGGATTTTTACAATCTACATATGCAGTACACACTGCTAACTCACTGCAAGACCCAGCAACATTTGTAATTGTTCCTGATACAACATATCTATGTTTATCATCAATTTCTATGCCTGTTGTATCAGCAGTGACACAATATCCATGTTCATTACTTTTTATTTCATTCTCCGTAAACGTCTTTTTTATTCCGTTTATGTCCAACGTGATATCTTTAATACCCGAAACATCTGGTTCAGCGTCAACACGAAATTCTATGATTTGATCTTTGTCAAACCATTTATCACCATTAATATCAACTGGTTCAGGCCCTTCAATAGATGTTTTTCCTACAGGTTTCTTTGTATCAACTCCTATCACCATTACGGCAGGATAATTACCACAATTATTCCCTGCATTATCAGTTGTTTCTACCTTAATATAATGTATACCCTCAGAAAGTTTTGATATTTCTGTTGAAAAGCTGTAATCATTCTCCTGATTTTCAGAAAAACTTTTATCATCCAAGACATTAATTATTCCATTATGCTCATCAATAATTTTTACACTTGCAAGGCCACTGCAAACCTTATCGTTCTCATTAACGTCTGTCACTTTCACAGAAAATATGCTATCGCCTGTGTTGTACCAATATATCTTTTCTCCATTATCTTCGATTGTCGATGATTTAGAAGTATCAAAGGAGACTTCAGGCGGATCATGTTCAACTACGAGTGTATTCTCTTTCATTTCAGTTATTTGGTCTATTACATTGGCCGTATTAGAGAAACCATTTTTATCTGCGGCCCTTATGACCATATTATCGATCCTTGTGTTTTTTGAAATTACAAACACATACTCGTTCGCTGCATTGGAACTGTTAAGTTCTTCAATTACGCTGTCACCATTACATAAAGATACACTTCCAACGCCTGTAACATAATCCGTTTCAGATATATCTTTAGCTTCGACCACAAGTTCAATATCATCTCTAGCATAATTACCGAATTTCAGAAAATTAACGCAATCCGTATATTCTGCACTACCCTTTGTACGAAAGCCCTTGATTTCTATATTCGGAGGCTGGGTATCTCGTCCGTTTTCGACATTGCTGTATTTATATAGATCCTCATTGAAATTTCCGGCATTATCCGTAATTTTTAATTTTAATTCATAGGGATATTTTTCAATCGGTGCATCATCGTATTTTAATTTTACTGAAAAATTAACGTCTCCATTTGGCACTTTGGTATATTCACATTCTCCATTGTCATTTATACCGTATTTTACAAGTTTATTATCTTCTTTAAGATTCCAAAAATATTCTATTGTATCAATACCAGATTCACTATCTTTTAAAGTCCCTGTTGCTTCGACGTAACCTTCATTATTGTGATAAACGATCTGCATAGACTCAACTTTTGGAGAAATCTTATCCAGAATTAAAACATTGCTGCTTTCATTATCAAATTCGATATTAAGCTCTTCTTCGTTGCCTCTTCCTGCTTTATTTTTTGCATATGTTTCAAAACTACTTCTAAAAAACTTGCTGTCGGGCATTTTGATATTAAACTCTGCAGTGTAGTAATATACACCATTACTTTCTGTGCATAATTTTGCTGAACAATATTGACTATATCCATTTTCACCGTTTAAATATATTAATGTTTCTTGATCTACACCTGTCCCCTTGGCAGTAATTGTTAGCATCACATTATCATTACTTACAATTCCAAATGGAAAAGATCCCAAGAAACTATCAGATTTGACCTTTGATATTTTAGCACCTACAATTTCAGGACTACTGGTGCTGCAGCAATAACTATGTTTAAGCTCCTTGCTTATAGCCCCATCATTAACATTTCGTAAATAATACGAAACCTGTTTTTTATGATTAACTGTAGTTTCCTCTAAATCAACTATGATATAATTGCTAAAATTATTTCCGTCTAAACTTATTTCAAAACCGTCAGGAGCAGTTAGTTTCGCATGATTTGAATAATATGTTTCATCATTAAGTAAATATTTTTCTTCTGGAGAATATTCTTTGATCCTAAATTTGGAGCTTTCAGATATCTTTCCTATATAATTAGGATTATCAGACGTCTGTTCAAGGATAACATAATCATATTCGCCTATATTTTTCGGTTCACCCTGCACTGCGATTTTAACATTTAAATCCACATTACATTCTTCGGGTTGTTCAACGGTATATTCAAAATTCTCAGGGATTGCCTGACCATAATAAATCGATGTTTCTTTGGGAATAACTTTTAATTCTTTTGGGGTAATGTATGCGTATTTTTCTACGACATCATAGTTTCCTGAAAGTTTAAATTTATTCCTATCATTACCTTCAAGACAGAATTTTGATACGGTCACTTTTTTCTGTTCATCAGAAACATCTTTTCTCTCAAACTCCCCATTGCACGCAAGATAAACATCATATCCTGCAACTGGTTCCATTGTATTCGCATTTATTAGGGTCACATCTTCACAATGAACAATCGCCGTAAGTTTTCCATCATACTCCTTATCTTCAACGGTTATTTTATCGGCAAACCCCTCCTCCAAGAAAACCTCGATCGGGTCGGTACTGCCTTCAAATTCGGCTATTACAGACAAAGGGAAGCAATTCATAATTAAAAGCATTGCAATAAAAACAGACAGAAATTTTTTTCTCATTTTAAACACTCCATTCTTTTTATTACAAAATATATTTCTATGGAAAACAGTAATAAAAATAAATTTATGGAAAGAGCAAATTCATTATCTCTCCAGAAAGCCATAATAGGAATCAGTACAAAAACCGATATTAGAAATATAACTCCGACTATTTGTCTTGTTTTCGACTTCTTGACTTTAGTATACTTTTTACAGGTCACAAAGAGTATTATTTGAATAATTATTCCCGATATTGATCCGCCCCAGAACAACAAAGCGACAGCATATGCCGAAACAGATAGGTTATCATCAAAATCAAGAAATGGGATAATAAGCAAACTTGACGAAGAAATAAAAAAACAAGACTCCAGATATAATATTCAATACCCTTAACTTCATAATTATCGACCCTGTTTTATATTTTCATTCAACGCACCAGCCAATGCTTTGTAAAACTCGCCTTTATAACTGTTTCTTTTGTATTTATACAAATACAATATCATACCTACAATAAACGAAAGAACGGCTAGTGTTGCGGCAATCAGAAGAGGTCCTATTATCCACGGTGAATCATACTTCAAATCAAGCATATTTTCAACAGCAGTGTATTTCCCTGTTATTTGTAAAGATGCAAATAGCACAGCAAAAAACAGTACAGAAACTAATAATGCTTTAAAAAACGCACTTAGGACATAATGAATCAGCATATGCTTTTCAAAAAACTTTTTTGAAATACTCATAATATATTTCACCCAATTTCCTTTAAATAATTTTTTATTTCTCCTCTGGTAGTATTTTCATGTTCTGAGATCATTCTAATGCTTTCGTCATTATCCAACACATTTTTCAGCTTTATAACAGCATTTTTAAACGTATGATCGTCCTTGTATTTTTTCAAAGTTTCATAAGAACCAATAATCTCAGTCTTTCCAACTTCTGTGTTATAAATTGCTTTTGCCAACTCATATCCTGCACAGTTATACTCTGTATTGAGTTTCACAATGTCTGTTGAAATCTCCTTAAAATTCTTTGTATTGGCATTCTGCATCAATTCGTCGATATATCTACACATGTACTCACTATTTGACATCTTTCCAAGCAAATCCACAAGCATTGCCGCTTCCTGTTCGTCAATATCTCCGTCGGAATATGTAAACGCAGCTATCTTGGAATATGTATCATCCGTTTTGCCATTAGGGGCGGTTTTGATCAGGTCATTTGCTATAGTTTCAAGCTTATAAAATTGTGTAACGTTATAATCTGCTGTAAGGCTGTCCCATTTATCCTCGGCAATACCGAAACCTACCGCTCTGTAAATAATGGAGATCATCAAAAATGTAACGCATACGGCAAGCATAACACCAAACATAGTGAAAGCGTTTCTTACCTTGATATTTTCGGCTCTAACAATCGTAGGAGCAGAATTTTTGGCTTCTTCAATATCTGAAGTATTTATATAATCTTTCATTGTTCCTAGAGGTTGTCCATTCAATATTAGTATATGCTCTGCAATTTCATCTATTTGTTCATTTACTTCGTTATAGTATTCTTCTAATTTTGCATGAATTGTAAAGAAATCGTGTCCTTTTACATTCCAGTGGTAATTTTGCAATTTACGGTAAAACACATTTAAATCGCTTAGTAATTTGTTTAATTTTTCAATCATAATAAAACCTTCTTTCCATAATTATGGTATATTCCATACTCAAATAAATTTTTTCCAAATTACTATAAATTATTCAATTATGAAATATATAAAATTATGAAAAACATATTGACAAATCGTGTTTACAGGATAATAATGTAATTACTTTAATAAAACAATTTATAAAAGATCAAATAAAACAATATAAATAAGGAGGAAACAATTATGATAAAAAAGGAGAAAACAATTATGTTACAGCAGGTAATGACAAATCCAGGAGAAATTATTTTCAGAG
>OHVO01001064.1_pt1 | contig 10097 bp, 7 predicted proteins | sample 1579371 | NCBI WGS metagenome assembly OHVO01 (sample SAMEA3882557, study PRJEB24775) | human gut metagenome | biome: human-associated habitat; feature: intestine environment; material: feces | place: Netherlands | collected 2009/2010 | reverse complement strand
CGGGGCGATCCGGCCGGGCGCGGGGGCAGGGAAGACGCTGCCCGAGGTCGGGGATATTTTTATCACAGGCATTGTGAATGTATCGGGCAGTTTTGAGCAGCTTCTTCTGCAGACAACCCGGCTTGCCACGATTTTCCATATGGCGGAATCCATCTCGCAGGGAATCCTGCTCGCCTGCCGGGAACTTGAGGCGGCCGGGACAAGCGAACTTCTGCTTTAAGAAAAACTGCAGACAGCAAAACAGGCAGAGACTGCACCATTTTCCGGTGTGGCCTCTGCCTGTTTTCTTTTGTCATTTATTTCGAAAAATCTTATTTACAGAACTCTTTTACCTGCTCGTAAACGCCCTCGCCGTCGAGTTTGTATTTTGCAAGAAGAGCGACTGCCGGGCCGGACTCTCCGAAGACGTCCTGTACACCGATTTTCTTCACCGGAACCGGGCATTTCTCAGCCAGTGCGTCGCAGACTGCGCTTCCAAGTCCTCCGATCACCGAGTGCTCTTCTACGGTTACGACTTTGCCAGTCTCTTTTGCTGCTGCAACGATCAGCTCCTCATCCAGCGGTTTGATGGTGTGGATGTTGATGATCTTGGCATCAATGCCGTCTGCGGCAAGTTTCTCTGCTGCTTCCAGAGCGGAGCTTACGCAAAGGCCTGTTGCAACGATGGTGACATCCTTGCCTTCACGGAGAACAACGCCTTTTCCGAGCTCAAATTTGTAATCCGGTCTGTCGTTGATCACCGGCACTGCCAGACGTCCGAAACGAAGGTAAACCGGTCCGTCGTATTCATAAGCTGCTTTCACGCAGGCTTTTGCCTCTACATCATCTGCCGGGTTCAGGATGACCATGCCCGGGATGGTTCTCATCAGGGCGATATCCTCGTTGCACTGATGTGTTGCGCCGTCTTCTCCTACGGAAATTCCGGCATGGGTAGCACCGATTTTTACGTTCAGATGCGGGTATCCGATGGAGTTGCGCACCTGCTCAAACGCACGGCCTGCGGCAAACATCGCGAAGGTGCTTGCGAACGGAACGATGCCTGTGGTGGAAAGACCGGCAGCGATTCCCATCATATTACATTCTGCGATACCACAGTCGATGTGGCGGTCCGGATATGCTTTTTTGAACACACCGGTCTTGGTTGCTGCTGCAAGGTCAGCGTCAAGTACGATCAGATTGTCATGCTCTGCGCCAAGCTCAACCAGTGCATTACCGTAACTTTCTCTTGTTGCGATTTTCTTTACTTCTGACATAACGCTTCACCTGCCTTTTCCAGTTCTGCCATAGCAATTGCGTACTCTTCATCGTTCGGAGCTTTTCCGTGCCAGCCTACCTGGTTCTCCATGAAGGAAACGCCTTTTCCTTTTACGGTCTTTGTGATGATGGCGGTCGGCATGCCTGTTACGGTACGTGCCTCATCAAATGCAGCTTTCAGCTGATCGAAATCGTTGCCGTCCGCTACGTTGATTACGTGGAAGTTGAATGCCTCGAATTTTTTGTCGATCGGGTACGGGCTGTTGACATCTGCTACGTTTCCGTCGATCTGAAGTCCGTTGTTGTCTACGATCACAACGAGGTTGTCCAGATGTTTTGCTCCGGCAAACATGGCTGCCTCCCAGACCTGTCCTTCCTGGATTTCACCATCGCCAAGAAGTGTATAAACACGAAATGCTTTGTTCTGCAGTTTTGCACCGAGTGCCATTCCGACTGCTGCGGAGATTCCCTGTCCGAGGGAACCGCTTGACATATCAACGCCCGGGATATGTTTCATATCCGGATGTCCCTGCAGGTAAGAGCCAAGGTGACGAAGGGTCAGCAGGTCTTCTTTCGGGAAGTAACCTTTTTCAGCCAGTGCTGCGTAGAGTCCCGGCGCTGTGTGGCCTTTCGAAAGTACAAAACGATCGCGGTCCGGATCTTTTGGATTTTTCGGGTCCACGTTCATTTCTTCAAAATACAGATACGTGAAAATATCGGCTGCAGACAGAGATCCGCCCGGATGGCCGGCCTTTGCTGCATGAACGCCGCTGACGATCCCTTTGCGGATCTCATTGGCCGTCTTCTGAAGTTCTAACTTGTTCATGTCTTTTCTCCTTGTTTAGTTGGATCGGAATCAAAAGCTGGAAATATCGCTATTGTTCACTTCGTTCACAATACCATATTTCCAGCTTTTATGCAATCATGTTTAGGTCTTATTCGCCGAATACAGCTTTGTAGTCAGCCTGGAATTTTGCAATTCCGGCGTCGGTCAGAGGATGTTTGGTCATCTGTACGATTACGTTGTATGGAACAGTTGCAATGTCTGCACCAGCCAGTGCGCAGTCGGTTACGTGGATCGGGTTGCGGACGCTTGCTGCGATGATCTCGGTGTCGATGCCGGCTACGTCGAAGATCTCAACGATTTCACGGATCAGATCAACGCCGCGGGTGCTGATGTCATCGAGTCTTCCAAGGAATGGGGAAACATAAGTTGCACCTGCTCTTGCAGCCAGAAGTGCCTGGTTTGCGGAGAAGATCAGGGTTACGTTTGTCTTGATGCCCTCTGCGCTCAGAACTTTAACAGCTTTGAGTCCTTCTACGGTCATCGGGATTTTAACAACCATGTTTGGATGGATGGCTGCGATCTCACGGCCTTCTTTGATCATGCCTTCTGCATCTGTTGTGGTAGCTTTTACCTCGCCGCTGATCGGTCCGTCTACGATCTCGGTGATCTCTTTGATGACCTCTTTGAAGTCACGTCCTTCTTTTGCGATCAGGGACGGGTTGGTGGTAACGCCGCAGATAACGCCCATGTCGTTTGCTTTTTTAATGTCCTCTACTTTTGCTGTGTCGATGAAAAATCTCATGTTGTTTTTCCTCCCATATTCATACTTTCGTAAGGTTTCGGGGCCTGTTGTTTTCCGCAGAACGGCTCCGTTTTTCTGTTATCTCCAGTATAGATATGTTTGGTTTTTCCGTCAAGTCGGCCTCATTTTTATTAATTAATTTTATTTCGTTTATTAATTCTTCTATACTTATTTCACCTGGTATATCTTCACTAATAAAAATTATTCCTATATCTTTTTCTTTTTTCAAAATTTCTATAATTGCTTCTCTATATTGTATATTTTTATAAATAAATTTTATATTGTTATTTTTTTTTATGTTTTTTAATAATTTTTTATTTTCAATTGCTGTTATAGCTTTTTTGTTCATTTTTATCACCTTCAAGAATTTTCTTTTCTAATTCCGAACACTCTATTTTTGTTAATATATGATCTTCTCCAACAAACATTAAACATTCTCCTCTTTTTAATGACTTTATTTCAATTTTTTCTTTTTCTGATAAATTTGCAAAATCTGAAAGTATTTTTATATTTTCTTCTTCTAGTGCAAAAAATGTTTTTATACTTGAATTATTCAAAATACTTTTTCCATATGTTCCACTATCTAAACTAAAAATATCAGATATATCTTGTGTTATAGCAACACTACTTCCTCCATATTTTCTTATAGTTTTAAAAATTTTATATATAAAGACAAAGAGCAAACTTAGAACATGGATTCCAAGTTTGCTCTTTGTAAATATCGTTACAACGGTTTATTTTTTTTCTGTCAATTCTTCCTTGAGATGCTTCATTGCCCAATCGTGCTGGTTGCAAATATAATATCCGTATTTCTCAAATTCCTTAGAGCGATCATCTAATTTGAACAAACCATAGGCTAGATTATATTCAAAATTTTGTTCTGGTGTAGGAATATCAATTTTCCATTCAGGAATATTTAAAAGTGCTAAGGCATGAAAAAGTGAAAAGTAGTTGAAAGCAGCAGCAGTAGTGATATTAGGATAAATTCTGATGTATGACGGATTAGCTAATTCTTCCATAATTCGTTTTGCAATTTCATCTTGTATTTGTCGCATTTCTTTTTTAGTAAACTTTTTTTGTGGAAGTTTTAATGTAAGATAAAACAGATTGTCAAACTGGTTATAGTCAATACTATACCAGTATTCATTAGGAATGGCTTTTGGATAGGAAAGAGCTTCTGCGATTAATTTACAGCAACTTAATTCAAGTCCCATCCACTGAGCAGATTCAAGATTTTCCATAAATTTTTCCAAATTTTCTTTTTTAATCATCATGTTGTTTTCCTCCAATTGTAAATTTGTGACAGAAAAAAATCGACAAATGTCAAAGACATCATATATAGAGTATAACACTAATTTACATAACTTGCAAGAGTGACGAAAAATATTTTGGGCAAAATATAGACATTTGAGGTTAAGTGGTGTAAAATAATTAAGTATAAAATGGAGAAAAATAATGATAAGAATAAAAGATATAAAAATAAGAGAAGATTTATTAGAAGAAAAAGTATTAGAAAAAGCATTACAAAAAAATAGATTACAAAAAGAAGATGTGAAAAAATGGTATATTTATAAAAAATCAATAGATGCCAGAAAAAAAGAAGACATTTTCTATAATTATACAATAGACATTGAGTTAAAAGATAAAAATAAAGAAAAAAGATTTGAAAAAATTGAAGAATATAAAATGCCAGAAATAAAAGTAAAAAGGACAAGTAAAATTCAACCAGTAATAATAGGAGCTGGACCAGCAGGTTTATTTTCTGCATTAATCTTTGTTGAAAATGGAATAAAGCCAATTCTAATTGAAAGAGGAAAAAGAGTAGAAGATAGAGTAAAAGATGTCGAGGAATTTATAAATAATAGAAAATTTAACCCTAAATCTAATATTCAATTTGGAGAAGGTGGGGCAGGAACATTTTCAGACGGAAAATTAAATACTGGAAATTCAAGTATATATTCAAGAAAAGTACTCGAAGAATTTGTAAAATTTGGTGCGCCAAAAGAAATAATGTATGTTGCAAAACCACATTTAGGAACAGATAATTTAGTAAAGATTGTAAAAAATATTAGAGAATATATATTACAACAAGGGGGAGAAATCTTTTTCGAAGAAGAAGTTATAGATTTTGAAATAGAAAAAAATCAGATAAAATCTGTAATAACTCCAAGAAGAAAAATAGAAACAGATAGTGTTATATTAGCAATTGGACATAGTGCAAGAGACACATTTAAAAAATTGAATGAACTAGGAGTAAAAATTACGCCAAAAAACTTTGCTGTTGGGGTTAGAATAGAACATTTACAAAAAGATATAAATATAGCTCAATATGGAAATAAAACAAAATTGAGATTAGGGTCTGCAGATTATAAATTAGTATATCATGCCTCAAATGGAAGAACTTGCTATACATTTTGCATGTGCCCTGGTGGAAAAGTAATGGCCTCAAATTCAGAAGAAAGTTCAATTGTAACAAATGGAATGAGTAATTTTGCAAGAGATGGAGAAAATGCAAATAGTGCATTACTTGTCAATATATCTGTTGAAGATTTTTATAAAGAATCGCCATTAGATGGAATGTATTTTCAAGAAGAATTAGAGAAAAAAGCATTTGAATTAGGCGGAAAAAACTACAATGCACCAATACAAAGAGTTGAAGATTTTCTCGAAAATAAAACAACAACAAATTTAGGAAAAATAAAGCCAACATATATGCCTGGAGTAACATTTGCCAACCTGAATGAAATATTGCCAGAATTTGTTTCAAATACATTAAAAGAAGGATTAACAGAATTAGATCAAAAATTACATGGATTTGCTGAACATGATGCAATAATGACGGGAGTAGAAACAAGAAGTTCATCACCAGTACAAATAACGAGAGATAAAGAAACAATGAATTCAATTAATGTTCAAGGACTATATCCATGTGGAGAAGGTGCAGGATATGCTGGAGGCATTATGACAGCTGCTATTGATGGAATAAAATGTGCAATAAAAATAATTGAAAAAGAGTAAAATTATAATATATTTAATGAAAAAAATTCCAGCATAAAAAACAAAGAAAAAATCATTATAAGTGAGTATAAATTTGAAAAAAAGAGATATAATAAAATTAGCATATAAAATTTAAGAAATTTGAACCAAAAAAGTGTTGCAATAGAAAAAATTATATGCTAAAATATGTATAACAAATAAATAATTAGAACAAAGCAAAAACCCTGCGTAGTGCGTGTAGACAGAATTTTTAGAACCTACAAGTTTAAAGAGGGACCTTAAATCTTTGAATATGGCGTGCAAGCTTACACTTTAGCATTTGTAAAATTACATTTCGAGTAGTAAGAAGCCCATGAGTATTCAAGAAGGAACCCACCTGTCGAAGACAGGTCCTTAAAAATTCAATCAACTTACGGCTAATGTGGGGATTGCTTTTTTGTGTGTGTAAAAGCTTTTAAAAATTATAAAGAATTTCTTAAAAAGCTTTTCTTTTTTTGAAAAATATAATATAATGTATTTGCGATTTTAATATATTCAAAAGTGCTGATTCTTGCGAAAGGAAGGATATTTTAATGAAAGAAAAAAAGAAAAAAAATAAACAACATAGTAATTCAAATAAAAAAAATATGAAAAGTCAAAAAACAAATGCAAAAAATGCAAATAATAAGTTAATAGAAAAAGATACTAAAATGAAATTCAAGTATAAACATCCAAAATTAGCGATAACATTAAAAATATTATTGGTATTAATAATATTATTAGTTGTTGTTGGGACAGGAGTTATAATAGGACTTGTATATGGATTTTTTGGAGATGATTTGAAAATTGATTTATCAAAATTGACAATGATAGAAAATACAGTAATAGTAGATTCAAATGAAAACGTATTAGCAGAACTAAATGGAAAAGAAAGTAGAAAAATAATTACATTAGATGAAATGTCACCATATTTACCTAAAGCATATATAGCAATTGAAGATGAAAGATTTTATCAACACCATGGAGTAGATTTAAAAAGAACAACAGCAGCAATTCTTTCATTTGTAACACATTTTGGAAAATCAACAACAGGTGGAGGAAGTACAATAACACAACAATTGGTTAAAAATATAACACAAGATAAGGAAAGTAGTGGAATCAACGGAATATTAAGAAAAGTAAAAGAATGGGCTAAAGCATATCAAGTAGAGAATGAATTAAGTAAAAATCAAATATTAGAATTATATTTAAATTTGATACTTGTTGGAGGAAGAAACTATGGAGTTCAAACAGGAGCAGAATATTATTTTAATACAGATGCATCAAATTTAAGTATTGCACAATGTGCATTTTTAGCAGGAATAAATAATTCACCAAATGCGTATAATCCATATTCAGGAAAAGATAATACTGAAAAAATTAAAAAAAGAACAAAAACAGTATTAGGACAAATGAAAAAATGTGGATCTATAAATCAAGAAGAATATGATTCAGCAGTTGCTGAGGTTGAAGCAGGATTTAATTTTGAAAATGGAGTAAAAGGAAATGTTTATTCATCACATACAGATGCATTAATTTCACAATTGATAGAGCAAATTGCACAAGAAAAAAATATTTCTAAAACAGCAGCAGAAACATATTTAAATACAAGTGGATTAAAGATATATTCTACACAAGATGTAGATATTCAAAAAATAATGGAAGATGAAATGGCTGAAGATAAATATACATTATATGCCAAAGATGCAAAGGGAAATATTATAACAGATTCTAATGGAAATGAAATTGTAGCAGAAGCAGCAGCTGTTATAATAGAACCATCAACAGGGTATGTAGTTGGAGCTGTTGGACAATTAGGAGAAAAAACAACAGCAAGAGGATTAAATAGAATAAATAGTCCAAGGCAAACAGGGTCATCAATAAAACCATTATCAGATGTATTACCTGGAATTGAAGAAGGAATAATAACACCTGCTACAATATATTTGGATACAAGAACAACATTTGGAGGAACATGGACACCAAAAAATTATAATAGATATACAGGAAAAAGAACTGTTAGATCAGCATTAACAACTTCTCAAAACATCCCATTTATAAAAATACAAGCAGAATTAACTCCCCAAAAAGGTATTGAATATTTAAAGAAAATGGGAGTATCAACATTAGATGATGAAAAAGATAATAATTTAGCATCTGTTGCAATAGGAGGATTTACATATGGTATTAGTCCATTAGAAATGGCAGCAGCATATGCAATGATTTCGAATGATGGAGTATATATTAAACCAACATTTTATACAAAAGCTGTAGATTCTAATGGAAATATAGTATTAGAGCCAAACCAACCAACAGAAAGAGTATGTTCAGTACAAACAGCATATATAGTAAAAGATTTAATGAAATCTGTAGTTAATGATTCAGCAGGAACAGCAACATATACAAGAATTAGTGGAATGGATTTAGCAGCCAAAACAGGAACAACAAATGAAGATAAAGAGAGATGGATGTGTGGATTTACAAACTATTATTCATGTGCTGTATTATATGCTTTTGATGAACCAAGAACAATTACAAAATCAAGTAAACAATCATCAGGTTTAATATTTGCTAATATAATGAAAGAAATACATAGTGGATTAGAAAAATCAACATTTAAACAACCAGACGGAATTGTTTCTGCACGAGTATGTAGAACAAGTGGAATGTTAGCTTCAGATAAATGTACAGATACATATTCAGAAATATTTGTGGAAGGAAAACTACCAGAAACTTGTGATGCACATCAAGGAACATATACAATTTGTACAGAGTCTGGATTATTAGCAAATCAATATTGTCCAGAGTCTTCAAGAAAAGTTAGAGAGACTGGTTATGTAATAGAAAAAGAAAGATTAGATTTATGGAATACATTAGAAGGAAGGGAGAGTGAAAACTCTGCACCAACTGAATATTGTAATATTCACAAAGCACCAGAGGAAAAGCCAACAGAGAGTACAAAGCCAACAGAAGGCACTAAACCATCTGAGAGTACAAAACCAACAGAAAGTACAAAGCCAGCTGATGATACATCAAGTACAAAACCAACAGAGAGTACTAAGCCAACTGAGAGTACTAAACCATCTGAAGGTGAAACTACACCAACTCCAGATCTACCAGAAGAAGATACAAATACTGAAGAATAATAAGAATTTTTGCCTCACAATATGTGGGGCAAAAAGCATAAAATAGAATAGAAAGGAAGGCATATATGGATATTTATTTTTACAACACATTAACAAAACAAAAAGATTTATTTAAACCAATTGAAGAAGGAAAAGTTAAAATATATTCTTGTGGACCAACAGTATATAAAGATGCAACAATAGGAAATATGAGAACAAACTTATTAAATGATACATTAAGAAGAGTTTTAAAATATAATGGTTATAATTTAAAACATGTAATGAATATTACAGATGTAGGACATTTAGTATCAGATGGAGACGAAGGAGAAGACAAAATGTTAAAATCTGCTAGAGAAGAACATAAAAGTCCTTTAGAAATAGCAGAACATTATACAAAATTATTTTTTAGAGATTTAGAAAGATTAAATATTGAAACTCCTGAAGTTGTATGTAAAGCAACAGATCATATAAAAGAAATGTTGGAAATGGTTCAAAAAATAATGAAAAATGGGTATGCATATGAAACTTCTACAGCTATATATTTTGATGTTTCAAAATTAGACAAATATGGTATTTTATCAGGAATAAACTTAAATGACCAAAAAGCAGGAGCAAGAGTTGATATAGATCCAGAAAAAAGAAATCCATATGATTTTGCCTTATGGATAAAAGCACCAGCAAATCATTTAATGAAATGGGATAGTCCATGGGGACCAAGTTATCCAGGATGGCATATTGAATGTTCAGCAATGAGCACAAAATATCTTGGAGAGGAATTTGATATACATACAGGTGGAATTGATTTAGTACCAACACACCATGAAAACGAAATTGCACAAAATAAAGGAGCTTGTGGCAAAAATCCAGCACATTATTGGATACATGGAGAATATCTATTAATAAATGGTGGAAAAATGTCAAAGAGTCTTGGAAACACATATTTAATAGATGATATAATTGCTAGAGGATATAGTCCACTTGCATATAGATTGTTTAATTATTCATGTCATTATAGAGGAAAATTAAACTTTACATGGGAAGGAATTGAATCAGCAAATACATCTCTTATTCGTTTAAGAGAAGGATATCAAAAACACTTAAATGGAAATTC
>OHVO01001063.1_pt1 | contig 10107 bp, 8 predicted proteins | sample 1579371 | NCBI WGS metagenome assembly OHVO01 (sample SAMEA3882557, study PRJEB24775) | human gut metagenome | biome: human-associated habitat; feature: intestine environment; material: feces | place: Netherlands | collected 2009/2010 | reverse complement strand
GCCTTTCTACGATTCTTTACAGGAAAACGAAGAAGCCTTCGGATTTTACTGTTTACATCCCGCTTGCTACTGTCCCCATGCTTGATCGGTGTATAATCAGTATAGTATATGCTCCAATCATCATATGTCTTTATACATTTTAAGAAAGCGCGGACATACTCCGGTTCATACACATCATCCTGATGAGCAACAGTTACATAATCTGTCTTTGCATGATTATATGCATAATTCCAGTCTGCCTGTATTCCCTGTCCCGCTTCTTCGTTTACATATACAGGAATATGATATTTCTCACCAATATTTCTGATATGTTCATTAGGCGTTGATGTATAGATTTCGATATTTGATCTTACAGTCTGTGCTACCAATGACCGGATACATTCTTCCAGATATGGTGACTCTTTATAAGCACAGACAACAAATGTGTGATTCGTCGAATGTCGCATTACTATATACTATTTATGGAACACTATATGATCTCTAAGTCACTTAATGATCCATTCCTTTCTTTTAATTCATTTATCATTTTAATGCAAACAGGCATGGAATACAACTAAAACGTCATATTCCATGCCTATTCTATTTCTTTATATGATACATATCTACATCTCTGTTATTCGCTAACAGTTACTTATGCGATATCTTCCATCATATATTTATTTCTTTGTAATATATCCCTGTGCCTTCAACAGCTCTGCGCAAAGAACAGCACCACCTGCTGCACCTCTGACTGTATTATGGGATAAACCAACAAACTTCCAGTCATATACAGTGTCTTCACGAAGACGGCCAACGCTGATTCCCATACCGTGTTCAAAGTCAACATCCATTGATACCTGTGGACGATTGTCTTCTTCCAGATACTGGATAAACTGCTTTGGTGCGCTCGGAAGCTCAAGTTCCTGAGGAACGCCCTTATAGGATACCAGTTTTTCGATCAACTGTTCCTTTGTAGGATTCTTCTTGAACTTAACAAATACAGCTGCTGTGTGTCCGTTTAATACAGGGACACGGATACACTGACATGTGATAACCGGTGTTGTTGCAGGAACGATCACACCATCCTCGATCTTACCCCAGATACGAAGTGGTTCCTTCTCTGACTTTTCTTCTTCTCCACCGATATATGGAATGATATTTCCAACCATTTCCGGCCAGTCCTTAAATGTCTTACCTGCACCTGAAATTGCCTGATATGTGGTAGCAACTACCTCATATGGTTCAAACTCTTTCCATGCTGTAAGAACCGGCGCATAAGACTGGATGGAGCAGTTTGGTTTTACTGCTACAAAGCCTCTGGTTGTTCCAAGTCTCTTCTTCTGGAAATCAATGACCTTCATATGCTCCGGATTGATCTCAGGTACTACCATAGGAACATCCGGTGTCCATCGGTGTGCTGAGTTGTTGGATACTACAGGAGTCTCTGTCTTTGCATATGCTTCTTCGATCGCCTTAATCTCTTCCTTTGACATATCAACTGCACTGAATACGAAATCTACAGTTGCAGCAACCTGTTCTACTTCATTTACATTATGAACGATGAGCTTCTTAACGCCCTCCGGCATCGGAGTATCCATTTTCCATCTGCCGCCTACAGCCTCCTCGTAGGTCTTGCCTGCGCTTCTCGGGCTTGCTGCTACAGTAACCACCTCAAACCACGGGTGATTCTCCAGAAGAGAAATGAATCTCTGACCAACCATTCCAGTTGCACCTAAAATGCCGACTTTAAGTTTTTCACTCATAATAAAACTCTCCTCATCTTGTGTCCCTCTATGGCACACATTTGTCTTTTCTGTAAATACTATACCAATTTTTCGGAAAATGCAAGCATTATCTTAATTTTTTTCAAGATATTCCTTATTCTGAGCGATCACCTGCTCCATAACAGATGGTCCCGGTGCACCAAGAGTTACTCGTTTCTCCACACAGGTCTTCATACTGATCGCCTCGTAGATATCCTCCTCAAAAACAGGGCTGATCTCTTTGTACTCGGAAAGTGGAAGCTCATCCAGGGAGATTCCTTTATCCAGGCAGAGAAGAACCAGTCTTCCTACGATACCGTGGGCATCACGGAACGGTACGCCATGGTTTACCAGATAATCTGCGGCATCTGTTGCGTTTGTAAATCCTCTCTTTGCGCTTGCCTCCATATTTGCCTTATTGAACTGCATGGTGGAAACCATACCTGTAAACAGGGCGATACATCCCTTTACAGTATCAATGGCATCGAACGTAAGCTCTTTATCTTCCTGCATGTCTTTGTTATATGCAAGGGGAATTCCCTTCATAGTTGTAAGGATAGATGTCAGTGCACCATAGACACGGCCTGTTTTTCCGCGGACAAGCTCTGCGATATCCGGGTTCTTTTTCTGCGGCATGATGCTGCTGCCTGTGCTGTATGCGTCGTCAATTTCAACGAAACGGTACTCGTTGGAGTTCCACAGGATGATCTCCTCGGAAAAACGGCTCAGGTGCATCATAATGGTAGAAAATGCGCTTAAGAGCTCGATCACATAATCTCTGTCAGACACGGAATCCATGCTGTTTCTGGTAGGAGCATCAAATCCAAGAAGCTCTGCGGTATAAGCACGATCCAGCGGATAAGTGGTTCCTGCCAGTGCTCCGGCTCCAAGAGGACAGGTGTTCATTCTCTTACGGATATCAAAGAGTCTGTCACGGTCTCTCCTAAACATCTCAAAATATGCGCCTACATGGTGAGCCAGAGTTACCGGCTGTGCCTTCTGGAGATGGGTAAATCCCGGCATGTAGGTGTGTACATTCTCTTCCATGATCTTCTGCAGGGCAAGAAGAAGGTCTTTCAGCTCTTTGTCTGTCTCATCGATCTCGTCGCGGACATACAGTTTCATATCCAGAGCCACCTGGTCATTACGGCTTCTTCCTGTGTGGAGTTTCTTTCCGGCGTCTCCGATACGGTCGATCAGGTTTGCCTCCACGAAACTGTGGATATCCTCGTACTCGGATGTGATCTCAAGTTTGCCCTCTTCCACATCTTTAAGGATTCCATCCAGCCCTTCTGTGATCTGATCTTTTTCTTCCTCTGTCAGGATTCCCTGTTTTGCAAGCATGGCAACATGTGCCTTGCTTCCGCAGATATCCTGTTTATAAAACTTCTGGTCAAAAGAAATCGATGCGTTAAAATTGTAAACCAGCTTGTCCGTTTCTTTTGTAAAACGGCCTCCCCATAACTGTGCCATAATATTCTTCCTCACTTTTCTTTTTTGCGGCAGAACTGTCTTCTCCGGGCGGACATGAGATCCGCCTCCCGGACGTCTGCACTTTTCTGTGTTAGTGTATCATATTTTTATGGAAATGCAAAGTTTTTCATACTTATACATACCATAAGTATTTTATACTGAGCATTTTTTTGATATAATAACCCCACGGATAAAATGGATAAACCGGAGGTATTTAATATGAGTATTCTTTCAGATGCAGCACATGAAAATATGATAAATTCAGAAGCTGCTGTAACATATATTTTAAAAGCCCTGTTTTCAGATGTGTTTAAGTTTGACGGTACAACGGAAGTCATGATTTCCGAAAATATCAAGCGAGGATGTCCTCATATATGGAAGGATCCGAATTATCGCATAATATCAGATAAACTGTTTCACTGGTGGTTGTCTGATATGCCATATATTTATCTGGCTATGCTGGAAGATCAAAAATTTGTACCCGTATTATACGAAAATCTGAAAAAGATTGTCGAATATGACAAAAACCATTCTTTAGATGCAAGAGTATATGATGAAAACAAAAATGTTTTCTCTTCAAAATTATGCACAGGTACTGTTTTTCATGTTGATTTTACAAACTTCAATGAAACTCTGTACAAGAAATTACTTGCAGATCTGGAAAGATCCATGCATGCTTTAGATGATATCCGTGACCGGGTTGATGATTTTGTAAACGGCCTCTCCCCGTCCAAACGCCACCAGATTTCCTATATTGTCTGCAATTTCATGTACCTGCTGCTTGAATTGATGCATAATGATGATATATGTAACTGGTTTGAAGCAATCAGTAACTATTATCAGGATATGGCCCATGCCCATGCTGCAGTCTATGAGGAAGCATGTGATAACCCTGATGATTTTGCATAATGCTAAATACAGGACGGGAGATATTTTTTCCCGTCCTGTTTCTTTTTACGAAACTGTATTGTTTCTTCTTAATCCCCGGAATTTTCCAGGACTCTTTTTCTGTCTCTTTCCTGTGCTTCTCTTTTTGAAAAAACACAGCCGCAGTAATTCTGTCGGTACAGATCGTGCTCGTGGGACAGCTCAATGGAACGCTTGTAGCCATTCTTTTTCTTGAAATCCGAAGTCAGATGTGGCACTTTATAGATTTCTGCCAGCTCCTCACCGATCTCATTGATCTTCTGTGCATTTTTCAGCGGGCTGATGCTTAAGGTTGTGGTGAAATAATCATATCCGCCCTCCTTCGCCAGTTTCGCTGCCTCTTCCATCCGCAGACGGTAACACTTAAAGCACCGCTCTCCTCCTTCCGGAACATCCTCCAGTCCTTTTGCCATCTCATAAAATTCCTTCGGGTCATACCGTCCCTCCACCAGAGTTACCGGATGGACAAACTCCATCTCCCCGATAAGACGCCGAATCTCAGCCACGCGGTGTGCATATTCCTCCTCCGGTGCAATATTGGGATTATAAAAAAATATGGTGATCTCAAAATACTGCGACAGATATTCCATCACATAACTGCTGCAGGGTGCACAGCAGGCGTGAAGAAAAAGTCTGGGCGTTTTTCCCTCTTTCTGAATGTTTTCGATCAGTTTATCAAGCTCTTTCTGGTAGTTTCTTTTATTCAATGTTTGTAATTCCTTTCTCTCTGACTGTTTGGCGGCAGGCACCGGCGTCTCCTTTTCTGCCATGCGCCTTCTCCTGTTTCAGACATATGATAATATTATACCATTATCTACAAAAAGGAGGCAATATCCATGAATCCCATCCTGAAAGTACGGGATGTGTGTCTTTCCTATCACACATTGTCCGGTGAGACACCTGCCCTTTCTCATATATCCTTTGACCTGATGCCCGGCGAATTTCTGTCCATTGTAGGACCCTCCGGCTGCGGCAAATCTACACTTCTCAATCTGATCGCCGGCCTTCTCGCCCCGGAATGTGGTTCCATTACTCTGGATGAAAAGCCGGTATCTGCCGGCAGTACCGCTGTAGGATACATGCTTCAGAAAGATCATCTTCTGGAGTGGCGCAGTATTTACAAAAATATTCTCCTTGGCCTTGAAATCCGTAAAGAACTCACTCCCGAAAAACTTTCTCATGCCGAAGAACTTCTCCGGATATATGGTCTTGACCGTTTCCGGGATGCCAGGCCCTCTCAGCTTTCCGGCGGTATGCGGCAACGTGCCGCCCTGATCCGGACCCTTGTGTTGAAACCGGAACTTCTGCTTCTGGACGAACCATTTTCCGCGCTGGATTATCAGACCCGCTTAAATGTCAGTGATGACATTGGAAAAATTCTCCGAAATTCCGGCAAACCTGCAATTCTGGTTACTCACGATATCTCCGAGGCCATCAGCATGGCAGACCGGGTACTGATTCTTTCAAAGCGTCCTGCCACTGTAATAAAGATCGTTCCCATTGATCTGGATATCAATAACCGTACTCCGCTTTCTTCCCGAAATGCTCCGGATTTTAAAAAATATTTTAATCTCATATGGAAGGAGCTCAACGAAAATGCCTGAAATTTCCAGACATCAGAAACAATATCTTTTACAGTATAAAAAAGAAAAACGTCTGATCTTCACAGCACGAATTCTTCTCTTTGTCCTGTTTATGGGACTCTGGGAAATGTCTACCAGATGCGGATGGATTGATTCCTTTATTTTCAGCAGCCCTTCCCTCATCGGAAAAACCTTTCTTTCCATGTGCAGGGATCAGTCTCTGTTTTCCCATATTGGAGTTACTCTGACAGAAACTCTTGTCAGTTTCTTTTTTGTTGTAATCCTGGGCGTGGGAACTGCCATTCTTCTCTGGTGTTCTCCAAAGACTTCCAGAATCCTGGAGCCTTACCTTGTGGTACTGAACAGTCTCCCGAAATCTGCCCTTGCACCTCTTCTGATTGTATGGCTGGGTGCCAATGAGCGAACCATTGTAGTTGCCGGCATGTCCGTGGCTATCTTTGGTTCTGTTATTAATCTGTACTCCGGTTTCTGCCAGGCAGATCCGGAAAAACTAAAACTGATTGAAACTCTGGGAGGCCACAAAAAAGAAAAACTGACAAAAATCATTCTGCCAGCTTCCCTTCCTCTGATCATCAGTGTTATGAAAGTAAACATTGGTCTCTGTCTGGTGGGTGTTATCATCGGCGAGTTCATCGGTGCCAGAAAAGGTCTCGGATATCTTATCATCTATGGAAGCCAGACTTTTAAACTCACCTGGGTTCTTATGTCCATTATGATCCTGTGTATTATTGCCATGGGACTGTATGCAGTGCTTAATCTTTTGGAAAAATATATACAAAAGCGATAAAATGGCAACTTACAAATTCTTAAAACAAAAAACACGCTGCCAGTTAAATACTGTCAGCGTGTTGTAATTCTGTTTTATTTTCCCATAAAATCTGTGCAGAATTCTTCCCACGGTACCGGTCTGGAATAATAAAATCCCTGAATTTCATCACAGTCCAGTTCCCGGAGAATTTTTACCTGACTGGCCGTTTCCACCCCTTCTGCAAGTACCTGCATTCCCAGACTGTGTGCCAGGGCTATGGTATGGCGGATCACTTCTTTTCCTCTCGGATTTTCTATGTAATCAATCAGGCTCTTGTCCAGTTTCAGCGTATCAAAGGGCAGCTGGTTTAAACTTGTCATGGAAGAATATCCGGATCCAAAATCATCCATATGAAGTTCAAATCCGGCATTTACCATCTTCTCTGTAAGCTCCTTAATCTGCACATTATAAAGAGCTGCTGTCTCTGTAAGTTCAATAGGCACTGCGAAAAATGGAATACCATTCTCCTCTACAATATGTACATAACGCAAAATCATATTTTCGTAGTGGATACTTGCCCTGGAAAGATTCACCGAAATAGGGATCAGCTTTTTCCCTGACCTCATAAGTGTTTTCTGAATCTCACATACTTTATTAAACACATATTCATCCAGGCGTACAATCAATCCATCCTTCTCATAAAGTGGAATAAATTCACCTGGAGATACCATAGAGCCATCTTTTTTCTTCCATCGTACAAGTGCTTCCGCACCTGCGATTTCTTCTGTTACTACATTATATTTAGGCTGGAGATAAACCACAAATTCTTCATTGCGGATAGCTTCATCAAACTCATTTTCCATCATCCTGTCACGGATATGTTTCCGCCCCATCTCCTCATCATAAAAAGCAAACGAATGCTCATAGTCATTCTGTATACTCTTCATGGCAAGAAATGCCCTGTCACAGATCAAAGTCAGCGGTAATGTCTTATCCACATTTTCATAAATACCATAATTCACAGCCAGATTTGAAATGGGAGCCCTCTCTGCAATCCTGTGAATAGCAGCTTCCACCTTTTCTTCTGCAAGGTTCAGATCTCCATATACAATAGCTACAAACTGATCTCCACCATATCTGGCTACCATTCCACTGTGAACCTGTTTTTTGTATGCATCTCCGAGATATGCCAGAACCTGATCTCCTGTTTTTTCTCCGTAGGTACCATTAATCCACTTGAAATTTTTGACATCTGCCACAACCACATGAAACTTCTGGTCATTTTTGACACGCATCAGTGTCTTTGCATGATGAAAAAATGCCTGGCGGATATAAAGTCCCGTCAGCTCATCGTATTCCAGTGCAGACAAAACAATCGCAGATTCCCGAAGCTTGATTACACTGTTGATCTTTCCCTTCACAATCCGGACATTGTAAGGCTTCCGGATAAAGTCAACGGCACCCAGTTCCAGACAGCGAACCTCATCTTCCGGGCGGTTACTTCCTGTTATTACAATTACCGGAACAGAAGAAAGCATTACATCATCCCGGATTCTGTCCAGAAACTGAAATCCGTCACAGATTGGCATACTCACATCCAGAAGAATTGCAGAAATATCACGGTAATTTTCTCCCAGCAGCTTCAGTCCCTCTTCTCCGTTAACCGCAGTCATAACTTCATAACTGTCTTCCAGGAGCTCTGCCAGAAGTTTCCGGTTCAGTTCATTATCTTCTATTATAAGAAGCTTTCTTCTGGACGATGGTCCGCCTGGTTCCAGAATTGATTCCATTTCACTGTGTTGAATATCCATATCTTCATTGGCAAAAGCCAGAACAATCGCCTCAAAATCATCTGCCTTCCCAATTCTTGCACATTTTACATAGTAATAAAATAATGTGTAATTCCGTCCCTTCTCACCCTATAGTGGATCATAAACTGGGAAACCTTTTTCAGACGCTGACAGATTTTGTCAAAATCCAGCATCTGCCTCATTCTGGTCTTATCCTCAGACGCAACATTATCTTCTATGTAAATGTCCACTACTTTTTCGTAAGGTTCCTCACGGATCAGGCTTTCACTTACTCCACCAAGTACAGGATTATGAAAACGGAATACCTGTATTTCATGTGTGGCACAGTTTACAGAATAAATATTGCTGTAGTCCTTGCCCAGCACATTGATGATTCCCAGCAGCAGAGGATTCTCTCCATTATTGGTAATTCCTCTGTATGTTTCTTCTGTTGCTTCTGCCGCCGAAAATATCATCGCATGTCCCAGTTCTCCGGACTCCAGCTGAATTTCCACTGCATCAATGGATCTCAGAACCTTTTGCTTCGTTTCCAGATAGTTCTTCGGACCTTCAATACCGTTAACAACCGGGCATTCCGCACATGGATTCTCTTCATGCATCAGACATCGATAACACTTTTCTCCCTTTTTCAGCTCCGGGTATATAATTTCTGCCGCATGGTTATAGCTGACTATATTATAATCTGCATCTATTACATACATTCCCGACGCATTCTTGCCCACTTTTTTACACCTCCAGGACCCTTGTACTTTTCTGCTTCCGGTTCTCTCCTGTCCATACTGACAAAAAAATGTTTCTGGGAAATTGACAGAGACTTCTGTCGTGACACCTCACAGATAGATCAAAATGGTCGCCAAAATTTCATAGTTATGCAATAATAATATACTCTTTTTACAACAATAGCAAACATTTTTTCATATAGTTCTCCGTTTTTCCCATATTTTTCATATGATTCCAGCAGATTTTCGCAATCTGCTTCGCTGTCTGCTCAGCTTATATAGATGTAACCAGCAATCCTGCATTTAAAAGTGTTACAATTCCCGCAATCGTCCATAAGGTTACCTTTAATCTGGTACTGTTGGCATATTTTCCCATAACTCTGGTGGACGATGTAAGATATATCTGTGTAAAAACAGTGATGGGCAGCTGCATTCCCAGGAGCATCTGCGAATAGATCAGTCCATCAAAAGGTGAACGGACCAGAAGAATCAGCAGCGCAGCGGGAACCATTGTTATCAGTACACCCTGTCTGGTTTCTTTTGTACTGATATCATATGGTTTATTAAAAATTCCCGAAAAAATAGTCCCGCCTGCCATTCCGGCTGTAATACTGGAAGAAAGACCTGCCAGAAGAAGTGCCAGGGCAAAAATCACAGAGGCTCCTTTGCCCAGAAGCGGAGTCAGCATATTTCCCGCCACAGACAGATCATTAACTGCGCCTTCCCCTTTTCTGTAAAAAGTCGCCGCTGCCATCAGAATCATTGCACTGTTGATCGCCCAGCCAATAATCATGGAAAAAAGCGTATCCTTAAACTCATATTTCAGCTGTTTCTGAATCACCTCTTCCTCTTCCAGATTCCACTGCCTGCTCTGAATTACTTCGGAATGAAGGAAAAGATTGTGCGGCATTACAACTGCTCCCAGGACACTCATAATCACAGGCATGGAATTTTCCGGGAAATATGGTTTCACCCATCCTGACACTGCCGCCGGCCAGTCAATATCTGATATACCAATCTCAACCAGAAAAGAAAAACCAATCAGAGAAACAAACAATATAATCAGTTTTTCAATTTTTTTAT
>OHVO01001062.1_pt1 | contig 10109 bp, 10 predicted proteins | sample 1579371 | NCBI WGS metagenome assembly OHVO01 (sample SAMEA3882557, study PRJEB24775) | human gut metagenome | biome: human-associated habitat; feature: intestine environment; material: feces | place: Netherlands | collected 2009/2010 | reverse complement strand
ATGAGACAGGCACCGTTCTGATGGTCGGAGACGGAATCGCAAGAGCCAGCGGTCTTTCGAACTGCATGGCAGGCGAGCTGCTGGAATTTGAGGATGGAAGCTATGGAATGGCACAGAACCTCGAGGAAAACAGCGTATCTGTCGTTTTATTCGGTTCCGGCGAGAACATCAGCGAGGGACAGCTTGTAAAAAGAACGGGAAAGGTTGTTTCGGTTCCGGTCGGAGAAGGCATGATCGGACGCGTTGTCAACGCGCTCGGCCAGCCAATCGACGGCGCAGGCCCGATTACGGCAGCAGAGTACCGTCCGATTGAAAGCCCGGCACCGGGCATCTGTGAGAGAAAAGGTGTTAATCAGCCGCTGCAGACCGGTATTAAAGCGATCGATTCCATGGTTCCGATCGGAAGAGGTCAGCGAGAGCTGATCATCGGAGACCGTCAGACCGGAAAGACAACGATCGCAACCGATACCATTCTGAACCAGAAAGGCAAGGATGTGATCTGTATCTATGTTGCCATCGGACAGAAAGCTTCTACCGTTGCAAAGGTAGTTTCCAATCTTGAAAAATACGGTGCAATGGAGTATACAACCGTATTCTCCGCAACAGCCAGCGACTGTGCACCGCTTCAGTATATTGCTCCTTATGCTGGTACTGCTCTTGCAGAGTATTTCATGTATCAGGGTAAAGATGTACTGATCGTATATGATGATCTTTCCAAGCATGCAGTGGCATACCGTGCGCTGTCACTTCTGCTTGAGCGTTCTCCGGGACGTGAAGCTTATCCTGGTGACGTATTCTACCTCCATTCCAGACTTCTGGAGCGTTCCAGCCGTCTGAGTGAAGAGGCAGGTGGCGGATCCATCACAGCACTTCCGATCATTGAGACTCAGGCCGGTGATGTATCTGCATATATTCCTACAAACGTAATTTCCATCACAGATGGTCAGATTTTCCTGGAAAGTGATCTGTTCTTCTCAGGTATGCGTCCGGCAGTCAATGTTGGTCTTTCTGTATCCCGTGTTGGTGGTGCGGCACAGACCAAGGCTATGAAGAAAGCTTCCGGTAGCGTACGTATCGATCTGGCACAGTACAGAGAAATGGAAGTATTTACCCAGTTCAGTTCTGATCTGGATGAGGCTACAACTGCACAGCTGAAATACGGAAGCTGTCTGATGGAACTTCTGAAACAGCCTCTTTGCAGTCCGTTAAGTCTTCATCAGCAGGTAATTACTCTCTGTGTTGCAACTCACAAGCTGATGGTCGACGTAGAAAAGAAAGAGATCAAGAAATATCAGAAAGACCTTCTGGAGTATTTTGATAATGTATATCCAGAGATCGGCAAAGAGATCGAAACTACAAAACAGCTCTCTGATGAGCTTGTAGAGAAAATCGTAAAGGCGGCAGAAGAATTCAGAGATAAGAGCAGGTAGGTGTTGATATGGCAAATGCAAAAGAAATACAGACTCGTATGAAAAGCATTCAGGACACCATGAAGATCACCAATGCGATGTACATGATTTCTTCTTCCAAGATGCAGAAGGCCAAGAAGATCCTGCAGGATACGGAACCATATTTCTATAATATGCAGGCTGCCATTGCCAGGATCCTCCGTCATATGCCGGACATCCAGCATCCTTTCTTCAGTGAGCGCCATCTTGTTCCGAAGGATGAAAGAAAGGTAGGTACCATTGTCATTACAGGTGATAAAGGTATGGCTGGTGCATACAATCATAATGTACAGAAAATGACAGAAGATTTCATGGAAGAGGTACCGGGATATCACAAGCTGTATGTCCTTGGTATGGTAGGGCGTCAGTATTTCGGCAAGAGAGATGTGGATATGGACGGCAGTTTCCAGTATACAGTACAGAAGCCGACTATGCACAGAGCACGTCTTATCACAGAAGAGATCGTACGGGCATTTCTGGAAAGAGAGCTGGATGAAATTCACATTGTTTATACCCAGATGCAGAATGCAATGGCAATGGAGAATGTGAATATGCAGCTTTTACCGCTGAAAAAAGCCGACTTTAAAGTGGGTCAGGTTCCGGCAGATATTTATCAGGAGGAGATCGAGTTATCTCCGTCTGCAGATGTGCTTCTGGATACTATGATCCCCAACTACCTTACAGGTGTGATCTATGGATGTCTTGTAGAGGCATATGCCAGTGAGAACAGTGCGAGAATGACAGCAATGCAGTCCTCTACAGATAGTGCGAAGGCGATGCTGAAGGATCTTTCCATTCAGTATAATCGTGCACGTCAGGCTGCGATCACCCAGGAGATCACTGAGGTTATCAGCGGTGCTAAAGCACAAAAAAGGAAGTGATGACTATGAATAAAGGTAAGATCGTACAGGTTATGGGACCTGTTGTAGACGTTGTTTTTGAAGACGGACAGCTTCCGGATATCAAGGATGCCCTTGAAGTCGAGAACAACGGTAAGAGATGCGTTATGGAGGTGTCCCAGCACCTTGGAAATAATATCGTACGCTGCATCATGCTGGGAGCAAGTGAGGGCTTGCAGCGAGACAGAGAAGTAACAGCTACCGGAAGCGGTATCAAGGTTCCGGTTGGAGATAAAACACTTGGTCGTCTGTTCAACGTTCTTGGAGATACCGTAGATGGCGGTGATTCCCTGGACGGTGAAGAGCATTGGGTCATCCATCGTGATCCGCCTTCATTTGAGGAGCAGAAACCGGCAGTTGAGATCTTGGAAACAGGTATCAAGGTTATCGATCTTCTTGCTCCATATGCAAAAGGTGGTAAGATCGGTCTGTTCGGTGGTGCCGGTGTTGGTAAGACAGTCCTTATCCAGGAGCTGATCCAGAATATCGCTACCGAGCATGGTGGATATTCTATTTTCACCGGTGTCGGTGAGCGTTCCCGTGAGGGTAATGACCTTTGGACAGAGATGAAAGAATCAGGCGTTCTTGAGAAGACAGCCTTAGTGTTCGGACAGATGAACGAGCCGCCTGGAGCACGTATGCGTGTTGCTGAGACAGGACTTACCATGGCAGAGTATTTCCGTGATCAGGAGCACAGAGACGTACTTCTTTTCATTGATAATATCTTCCGTTTTGTACAGGCAGGATCAGAGGTTTCCGCTCTGCTCGGACGTATGCCGTCCGCAGTAGGATATCAGCCGACTCTGGCAACTGAGATGGGTGAGCTTCAGGAGCGAATCGCATCTACCAAGGAAGGATCTGTTACATCTGTACAGGCAGTATATGTACCGGCCGATGACTTAACTGACCCGGCTCCGGCAACAACATTTGCCCATCTGGATGCAACAACAGTTCTTTCCCGTAAGATCGTTGAGCAGGGTATTTATCCGGCCGTAGATCCGCTTGAGTCTACTTCCCGTATCCTGGAGGCAGATATTGTTGGTGAGGAACATTACGAGGTTGCACGTAGAGTACAGGAGATCCTTCAGAAATATAAAGAACTTCAGGACATCATTGCTATTCTTGGTATGGAGGAGCTCTCAGAGGAAGATAAGCAGACAGTATTCCGTGCAAGAAAGATCCAGAAGTTCCTTTCCCAGCCATTCCATGTAGCTGAGAACTTCACCGGTATCAAAGGTAAATACGTACCACTGAAAGAGACCATCCGTGGATTTAAGGCAATCATCGATGGCGAGATGGATGATTATCCTGAGAATGCATTCTTTAATGTTGGAACTATTGATGACGTAATTGCAAAAGCAAAAGCCGAGGAGAACCGGCAGTAAGGAGCGGCTATGAGTGAGACATTTGGCCTGGAAATTTACGCCAGCAATAAACTGGCTTATGCAGGACGTGCTCAGAAGCTCATTATTCCGGCAGTGGATGGTGAGCGGGGATTTCTTGCTCATCATGCGAATGTCGTAGAAGCTATCATTCCCGGTGAGATGCGTTTTGCGGATGCAGAGGGCAATGAGCATATTTTTGCGGTGAGCAGCGGATTTGTTGAGATGATCAACAACCGTGCCAAGCTGTTCTGCCTCAGCGTAGAGAGCCCGGAGGAGATTGATATCCGCCGTGCACAGGAAGCCAAGGAGCGTGCAGAAGAGCAGCTTCGTCAGAAGCAGAGCATTCAGGAGTATCATATGAACCAGATGGCTCTTGCGAGAGCGATGACACGTCTTAAAGTAACACATAAGCAGTAAAAAATATATTACAGAAAGCACCTGTTGAATAGTAAAATAAACGTAGATCATAAGTTGGTTACGTTTATGACCATGTGACAGAGCGGAATGAGAACAGCCGCTTTGTACAGAGAATATTCAAAAGGTGCTTTTTTATTATACTGATATAAAAAAGCCAGAGTATGCAAAGAAAAAGGAGGAGAAAAAATGAAGAAAGGAAGAGCAAAAAAATTACTGGGTATCTGTATATTTCTTATGGGTCTCATGATCTTTTCCGTACTGCCAGTGCAGGCGGCAGCACCCAGGATGTATACAATTCAGCCGGGAAAAACCTGGACAAGGTATGATATTACCGGCGATGGAAAGAAAGACAGGATTAAGGTTGTCCGGAAAAAAAGTCAGTATGATGGGTGCTGGAACGGTGCAGATATTTATGTAAATAATACAAAAGTCTGTGCAATAAATAAAGCTTTTATGGATATGTCCATTCGTATTATTACATTATCTAATGGAAAACCTTTCCTGTGTCTGAGAGGTGGTACGGATAATGATATCAGTGTATTCCACGGACTTTATCAGTACCGTAACGGAAAAATCGTTCAGGTTGTAAATTTCATTAATGAAACATATGGACGACCGGCAAATGAAGCGAAAATTTACCTGAGTGGTAATACAGTTCGTGTAAGAACGGAGGCTATGTCATATTCTCTTGGATATTGTACAACAGAATTTACATACAAATATCAGAAAGGAACATTACTTCGTACATCCAATTACGGAAAATATATAAAACTTAATGCTGCTAACAAGAGAACAGGACTTTTTGCAGCGGCAAAGAACATACAGGCGTACACAACTCCCACTTCCGGAAGTAAAGCATTTGTGATCCGCAAGAATACGGGTGTGAAAATTCTGAATTTCTGGACCGCTGGGAATAAGATGTATATCCGTGTAAAAAATGGTTCCAAAACAGGCTGGATCAAAGCAGTAACATTTAAGGAATCACAGGGCTATGCAGGGTCACCGCAGTTTTCCAGGGTTATGTATACAGGCTGATGAAAATAAAAAGATCCGTTGTCGGAAGACTTCGGATCTTTTTTTGAAGTTACTGATTATTCAGAGGAAGAGGTATCTTTCTTATTTTCGGAAAGGACAGCATTTTCAGAAGGAATACTATTTTCAGAAGAAATATTGTCCTGAGAAGAAAATGTCTCAGGATTTTTTTCAGCAGCTTCTGAATTATCATCCGGGGAAGCTATTTGCTGATATGGATGGTACGGTTCCCAATAATGCTCATCTTTATTTTTTTCTTCCTCCAGTTTCTTTTTTTGTTGAGTGAGCAGATAAATACCTGTAGCAATGATACCGATAGCAATGGCGATCTGAGGAAGACTGTTGCAGATATTGTATACATAGTCTTCCAGATCATACGGTACAATGAGGTACAGAAGACTTGTGAAACGACTCCACAGAATACAGATACCAAACAGGATCAGGATCCAGGCAGTTGTATTTCGATGCTTCTGTAAGAATTTTCCGATATCACCGGAAAACTGATCCATGTGAAGAATGTAATTATCATCTACAGAATAAAATTCTTCTTCTGACAGTGACTTCAGATTATGGACATTGAAAAAACTGTAGAACCATATCACAGGGAGAAACATGGCCAGCCATCCAAGGCCGGTAATGGAAGCCAGCGCAATTGCTCCCCAGAACAGCAGCATAATACTGATTCCCTGTTTTTTGAATCCCATATACATTTCTCCGGCACCGGGGATCAGGGAAAAGATAAATACCCAGAAACCATGTTTTTGTTTTTTCATATATTTACTTGCCTCCGTTTATAATTTTATTCGTAAGATCACTCAGATTATCACTGATATTCTGAGAATTTTCACTGAGCTGGGAACCTACCTTCCTGGAAAGCCGGCTCAGATTGAAACCAATGTCAAGGGATGAAGATATCTTAGCTTTTGTTTCCGGTGAAGTATGAAGAGCTGTAAAATCTGTCTGCGATACAGAAAAAAGCATGATCAGCGTAACACCCATACCCACTGCAGTACGTAAGCCTGTGCAGAGAAGCTTCATCCAGTAAGCAGTTTCATGTATTTTTCTGGAAGTTTGTACTTCAGGAGAAGCTGCTTTTTTCAGAATTTTATCCTGAAGATAGGCAGGAGCATGTTCAGAAGAAGTTTCCTCATCCTGAAGCAGCTGTTCCAGGCAGAAATCACATTGATCTATATGTTCCAGAAAATGGATCATTTCGTCTGTATTCATAGCTCCGTCTTGAAATTTCTGTAATTTATCCTGTGGTATATGCATCTAATCACTCCTTTCCAACAGTGCCTTCAGCATAGATCTTGCACGGTAGATCTGAGTCTGGACTGTCTTTGTATTTTTATTTTGTGAAGCTGCAATCTCGGCTGCAGTTTTTTCTTCACAGAAATGAGCGGTGGTCACTTCTCTGTAGGGACTTTTCAGATCGGAACAAAGCTGTCGGATCCGATTCTGGAAATCTTTGTCCAGACAGGCCTCTTCTGGGGAGAATTCTTTATCACGGAGCTGTTCAAAATAAGTATCCTCTGTGGGAATGGTACGTCTGCCGGCAGCCTTCAGGTGATCCAGGCATTTTCGGATTGCAATCTTGCTGAGCCAGGCTTTTTCGTAGGTACCGTCAAAACGGGAGAGATTTTTGTAGGCGGAAAGAAAAACATCCTGTGTCAGGTCTTCGGCGTCAAATGGATTACCCACCGATTTCAGACAAATGGAAAATATTAAATTTTGGTATGTATGAATCAGATATTCCAGATATTCTTCCCGTGTAATGAGATCAGCTCCTTTCTCTGCCCGTTCACTTATTATAACGCGTAAGACAGAGATAAAACTTCAGTTTTAAAAGCAATTTTTTGAAAAAAATAGAATTCTTATAGCAGGGAACCCCAAATTGGTCTATACTATAAAACGTCAAAGCAGAGATGCAGAAAGGATGAGACAGATGACAGAGACAAAACGCTTATATTATGAAGATGTATATAAAAAAGAATTCACAGCCAAAGTCCTGGAGTGCAGAGAAGCAAAAAAAGGCTTTCACATTATTCTGGACGAGAGTGCCTTTTATCCGGAAGGCGGCGGACAGCCAAGTGATGCCGGATATCTGAACGACGTGAAAGTGAAAGAAGTACATGAAAAAGATGGAGAACTTCTTCATTATACAGATAAACCGCTGGAAGCAGGAACAGAAGTACAGGGTCGTATCGACTGGGCAAGAAGATTTGATCTGATGCAGCAGCATTCCGGTGAGCATATGGTGAGCGGACTGATCCATGAGGCTTACGGATACGATAATGTAGGGTTCCATATGGGAAGCGATACTATTACGGTAGATCTGAATGGTCCACTGGATGAGGCACAGCTTGCCGAGATCGAGCGGAAAACAAACGAAAAGATCTGGGAAGATACGGAGGTTAAGATTTTATATCCTACAGCAGAAGAATTGGAAAAAATTGATTACCGAAGTAAAAAAGAACTTACCGGCCAGGTGCGTATTGTGGAATTTCCGGGCGTGGATATCTGTGCATGTTGCGGAACCCATGTGACACATACCGGAGAGATCGGTATGGTGAAGCTTCTTTCTGTGGAAAAATTCCGTGAAGGTGTCCGTATTGAGATGATCTGTGGAAAACGTGTTCTGGATTATCTGAATATGGTCAACGATCAGAACCATCAGATTTCTGTAAAACTTTCCGCAAAGATGGACAAGACCGCGCAGGCAGTGGAACGTCTTCAGGAAGAGAATTTCCGCCTGAAGGGACAGGTTGGCCAGATGGTGGATGACATGTGCCGTAAAGAGGCAGAGCGCTATGCAGGAAGCGGAAGTGTTCTTATCTTTATGGACGGAATGGATGCGGACAGTGTGCGGAAACTTGCGGATGCCGTAACACAGACCTGTCAGGGCTGCTGTGCGGTATTCTCCAAAAATGCAGATGGAAGTTTCAAGTACGCAATGGGTGAAAAAGACGGCGATCTCCGCCAATTTACAAAAGAAATGAATGCAAAATTAAACGGACGGGGAGGCGGAAAGCCATTCTTTGTACAGGGATCTGTACAGGCAACAGAGGAAGAGATTCGAAGATTTTTTGAGCAGTGATGAAAATGTTTGGAGAATGTCATGCACATATATTTCTTAACGGCTACGATTACCGGAAAGCCGTTGAGACACAGAAAAACGGGCCCCAGGATGCGCTGATCCGAAGTCATCTTAAGGAATATCAGAAAAGAGGAATCCGTTTTGTAAGAGACGGAGGAGATCATTATGGTGTTTCCAGAAGAACCGCACAGCTGGCCGGTGAATATGGAATTGATTACCGCACGCCGGTTTTTGCCATTTATAAAGAAGGGCATTATGGAAAAATTGTCGGAAAAAGTTTTTCGAATATGAAGGAATATCACCGCAGGGTTCTGGAAGCTGCTGAGGAAGGGGCAGATTTTATCAAGATCATGACGACGGGAATCCTGGATTTCGCGACAAAGGGGCATGTGACCAGTGAGCCGCTTTCCAGGGAAGAGGTTTTTGCAATGACAGCTGCGGCGCATGATGCGGGGCTTTCTGTGATGGCGCATGTGAACGGCGCACAGGCTGTGATGGATGCGGCAGAGGCAGGCGTGGACTCGGTTGAACACGGGAACTTTCAGAATGAAGAGAGCATCTGCTGTATGGCAGAGCATGCAACAATCTGGGTGCCGACAATTGTGACGGTTTCGAATCTTCTGGAGAACGGCAGATATCCGGCTGAAACGCTGGCGTGGATTTTTGAGACGCAGAAAAAAGGTCTGCAGCTCGCATTTGAAAAGGACGTTGTGCTTGCGGCGGGAAGTGATGCCGGCGCATACGGCGTACTTCACGGAAAAGGAATCCGGGAAGAAGAGAGTGTAATGCGAAAAATCCTTGGGGCAGAAAATGGGCAGGAGCTGGAAAAGCGGCTTGCGTTTGGAGAAAAAAAGCTCCGGGAAAAGTTCTGAAAATTTTCTGCGTTTCAGGCTTTAGAAAAAATTTAGAATTAAACGGGCAGACAATGCTTGCGTTTTCGCCCGGACTGTGGTAAGTTTGAATTACTTTTACAAGAACTTTAGAGAAAATGAAACAGGGATATTCTGAGACAGAGGGTAAATGCTATCCTCTGTTTTTTGCGTGCAAAAATGACTGTCTGGATATCCGCATCGACGGAAGGGAGCAAATGAAAGCAAAAGGAAAACTGGGGCTGCAGGGCTTTCTTTCCTTCCTTTTTCTGGCGGCGGGATGGTATCTGATGCAGTATTTCTGCGCCTATGTCGTACTGTCCGGGTCCATGGAACCGGAGATCCCGACGGGATCTGTTGTGGTTGTGGATGGACGGAAGAAGGAATGGAATCCGGGGGATGTGATTACCTACCGGAGAGGAAATATGGTGGTGACACACCGGATCGTGGAAAAGAGCGAGGAAGGATACTGTACTAAGGGGGATGCCAACGCGGAGGAAGATGCAGGCATCGTTTTGGAAAAACAGGTGATCGGGAATGTGATCGTAGCTCTTCCCTGGCTTGGCTTTGGTATCATCTGGCTCCGGCAGAGAGGAACACTCTTTTTTCTGGCCGTGGGAGCGGTGATGCTTTTTACAATCCGGCAGCTTTGGCACGGTAGAAAAATCATGCAGGAAAACAAGTTATAAAAAGAATTAGCAAAATTATTTAGGAAAACAGGAGGAATTGATCTATGAAAAAACAGCGGAAAATCGTATTCTGGGCAGCATCACTGCTTCTGACAGGAGCCCTGGCAGCGGGCGGAACACTGGCGTATCTGACGGATAAGGATTCTGTGACGAACCAGTTTGTTGTAGGAAAAGTAGATATCGAAGGAAATGAACCATCGTACGCACCGGATCCGGACGGAAAGACCAATCATATTGTGCCGACCCAGGTGATTCCGAAGGACCCGCGTATCA
>OHVO01001054.1_pt1 | contig 10173 bp, 5 predicted proteins | sample 1579371 | NCBI WGS metagenome assembly OHVO01 (sample SAMEA3882557, study PRJEB24775) | human gut metagenome | biome: human-associated habitat; feature: intestine environment; material: feces | place: Netherlands | collected 2009/2010 | reverse complement strand
AAAAGTATTTTTACATTTCACAGAAACTCAGTGTGTTATTTTTTTAATTCATCTTCATAATACATATTCCATTATAATCTCTCACATCTTTTTTTCAACAAAAATGGCCCTGCCACATATGTAGCAAGACCACTTCTGTCAAATACTATTTTTTCTTCCTCTCCATATCCTCCGTCATCGCTTTCTGCTGCGTCTGTTTCTTCCCCTGCTTTGCGACTTTCTTCTGGTTGAGCCGGAGCTTGGCGAGTACGGATTCTCTTGGTTTATCTTTGTCTTTTACCTTACGGACGTTGTTCATCAATCCGTCAATCATGTTGTAGTTGGCTTCTTCTGCCATCTCCGCACTGCGAAGATATTCTCCGTTATCCATGACCTTCTGCCAATTTGCCAGCTCTGGTTCTTTTTTCTTCTGTTGTGGCTGCTGTTCCTGTCCGATTGGTGTTGACGTTTGTTGCTGTGGCGGTGTTTCCTGTTCTTTTTCTTCCTGCTGTTTTATGAAATTTTGAATCTTTTCTCTTGCCTCGGCATCAAGTCCGTTATAATTATCATTCATAACAACGGCACCATCATCACTAAGAACCACATAGGCAGCTCTCGGTCCGTATTCTTCGTGTTCCATCAGAAACCATTTTCTTTCATTCATCAAAATGTAATCAATGACTTGCCATGTTCCCTTTTTTCCTTCGATAGTATATCCCTTTGTGTCAACATCCAACTTTGTATCCGAAGAATTTTTCATCTGGAAGAAATCTGAAACAATGATAAATCCATCTTTATCTACATAGTAGGCGGTCGTTTTTCCATCATCAGTAAGGACAATGACATCACTGCATCCGATGGAGTGACCTTTAAAGTTCTTCGGTCGCTGTTTCTGCAGGCGTGTTTTTATATCCGCCGGAGTTTCCCCCGGCCGGATTCTTCCAATATATACCTGCTGATAATTTTCTGCCCTGACCTCTTTTCCTTCACTTTTTAATTTGGCATAAGAACGGAAACGGACATTTCTGTACTCTGGTGCTTCTTTCACCTGATATACTGCACACTGACTTGTGTTCATGCTTCACTCTCCTCCATCAACTCTAAATCTTCTTTATACTCTTCCAAATCCATGAGGAAAACCTCGTAGCCTTCATCGCTCATACAGAACAGTTTTCTTATTGTTTCGCAGACCAGCATAATCATTTCCGAATCTCCTGCAAGAAATGGTATAACCCGGTCGATTGCTTCCATAGTATCAATTCGGTTGCCCTGATCAAGCATTGCAGTTACTATACATTCTTCCATATCAAAATTCATAGACAGATCCATCATAATTCCATATCTCCCTTCTTATGTTCGTTATTTTTTTCTTGTGCTTTTTCCTGTGCCTTTACTCTCGCCTGATAGTCTTTTAAAGACTGCAGAACAGATTTTTTAATGCTTCCTGGTTCTCTTGTTACTTTCTTCTCTGCATTTTTTTCAACATCTATATTTTTTCCTGATTGTTTTTCGGATAATTCTTCCGTAATCTCTGCCTGCTTATTCTTTTTATCTACAAGATATTTTTCCATATCATTGATTGCTTTCTGTACCAATGGGCTTTCCTTATAATGCGGAATCATATCTATCAGTTCCCTGTCTACTCTATCCCAGCTCATCAGTTCGTATTCTCCAGAATAATCTTCATCCCCATCCTGCAGATCAAAGCCAATACCTTTGCCTCCATGCATTCGTTCTGCCGGAATACTTTCATAAATTTTAATCGCTTCTTCTAGCGTGAGATTATTATGGTATTCCCCCATGACCGGGAACTCCATGCACTCTGCTACATAAAAAGTAATCGTAGCTTCTGGCTGTTCCTGTTCTGGTTGTCTGGTAAAGATAGAAAGGGTTTCTGCTTTTTCCAGACGGGAAAACAGTGAACGGGCAGTTATCACATCACTGTCTATATCAGATTCTTCCGATACTTCAATCAGCCAGTCCTTTAAACACCCTGTTTTCTTATTCAGAATGTCCTCTGTGATTTTCTCCACCTGTTCTTCCCTGTTCTCAACGGTATCTTTATATTCGTAAGTGTCATATTCATAGCTGAAATTATCCAAATCCACTGCCAGCTTTTTGATTTCCTGTTGATCAAGGTAAGTATCTGCTTCCTTCATATATTCTGCCAGAGTAATTCTTTCTTCAGCGATAGGATTGATGTCCACCTTAATACCTGCCATTGCTATACCATGAGCATTTAATTCATTAAAGAAACTATCCTCCCGTATATTGCCACGATAAGAAAGCACTACATCAAGGTCAGAATCATTTCTGTAAAGTTCCTCTCTGCTTCTGGAACCATGCACCCTTGCAGCAAGCAGCTCTACTTCATTTTCCAGTCCCATTTCTTCCAGAATACCCTGTGCATGATACAAGACACCTCGTTCCACTTCTGCCCTGCTAAGACCATTTAATGCTACTTCATCTCTCCCAATCTCAGAAGTCGCACGAAGCTCACCTGCCTGCAGTAAGTCTTTGGAATGTTGGATGGTCATTGCCTCAAATTCTTTATAGTCTACTTTGACGCACTCCATATCATCCATTCTTTCACTTTTTAAGATTTCATAAGTAGCTTTCTGAACAGATACTTTGGGATCGTCATAATCATTGGAATGGATTTCGTGCAGGTCAGAATCATAAAAAATATAAAAATAGCCTTCTTCCGTTGCCTGTACGGTCAGATACCCTTTGCTCTTGGTAAACTGCATTACAATTCCCTCACAGGTATCCACTGCTCTTTCCCTGTCATAATCCTCAAAAATACTTGGTGGACAATTCTTTAATAACTGTGCCAGCTGCATCTGCCGTTCGCCTGCTTCTTCCACTTCTGCCATCAAATCCTCATAATCAACGGGAACTGCATTTTCCAGGGACATATCTTCATCTTCCAAAATATCTTCCATTGCCTGCCGCATAGAAACATCAGGATTATCATAGGCACCGCCGTCGATCTCATCATAATCCAAAGCATAAAAGGTATAATCATAGCCTTCCTCTGTTCTCTGGATTTCAAAATACCTATCGTCAATCTTATATGCCAGTTCATCCGGCTCCAGTTCCGGCATAAGTCCCTCTACAGAAATCCCTTTCTCCTGCAGATATTCTGAAATAGCTTCCAATGCTCCTGCATCATACCCATTCCAGAGATCTTCTGCAATAAGCTGACCATGTTCCGATACGATAATCCCTGCCACATCTGAACCATACTCATCATGTTCCATGAAAAAGAACCTCTCCCCTGCATACTCTCTTTCATCCACCGTATGCCAGGTTCCCGCATGTCCATCTGCTTCAAATCCTCTGGTATCTGCTGTAATGGTGACTTCCGCTTCATCTAATGCCTGTTCAATCTTCTGCATCCGGGTCTCTGCCCTTGCCATATCAATAAAACCATCTAACACTGCTGGATGGCTTTCTATCACATAATCCTGATTCAGATTCTTCCCCTGATTGATATTTTCCGGGATTTCGATATGTTCTGCCCAGTCTTTGTTCTGTCTGGAAAATCTGCCATCATAAGAAAGTTCCCGAAGCGTATTTGCCATAACAAACGTCATACGTTCTTCTCCAAACTGTTCCAGCACTTGCGTTGCGGCATCTTCCTTTAAATGCAGCCCATCAAAATTTAATGCGATTGCTTCCTCGATTGCTTTCTTACAATCAATATTTAACTTTCTGGAATCCAGATAAGCATCTACATCCCGTTCTTCCATTGCCTGAGCAAGTGTTCCTTTATAGACTGGCGGATAAGCTCTGGTGTGATTATTTTCCAGCATCTCCATTCTCTGCTGTACAAAGTCCGGAAGGTCCTCAAAGCCGAAAGAGTCCACATAATAAGCCTTTGTCTCTGCCGTTCGGTTTATAACAATGACATCACTTACCGATAAGGAATGTCCATGAAAATCGTTCGGGCGGTTGATATTAAATCTCTCAAAAATATCATCTAATGTGATCGTTGGTGTCCATGGAGCCGCATACACCATCCTGTAGTCTTTTCCATCAATGCTATAGCCTAATTTTTGAGCCGATTCAAAACCCATAAACTGATAAGTATGCTCTCCACCAGTATTCATCTGATAGATTGCAAAACGACCGCTTTCTCCATGAAGAAGCAGTGTTTCATCAATCTTTTCTGCACTATCCTGTTCCAGTTTTTCCTTTCTGGCTATCACTGCTTCTCTTTCTTTATGTATTTCCCATTCCGTTTTCGTAATACCAAAGATACCATCATGTCCCAGGATCACATTTTCTGTTTCTGCAAGAATCTGTCCTGCCTGCTCTGGATTGTCTGGATTTCCATGTAAGAGAAAAACTTCCGCACCCTCACGATACAATTCTACTGCCCTGTTTTTTTCAAGAGGATACATATGCTCCAGTCGGATTCCTGCTTCGTGCATTTCTGTAAAACCGATTCTTCCATCTGGAAAGTTATCCATCTGTGCCTCTGTTTCATGCACAAGACTTCTCATAACTTCACTTCGATCACCCCGATTCGCTGTCAGCATACGGTTTACCAGTCCCAAAACTTCGTCTCGGTCATCCATCTTATAAGCAAAATTGACGATAAGGTTCCTTTGGGATTCCGTAAAATTTTCATGGCTGGCGGTTTCTGCAGCTTCAATCAGTCTATGGGCATACTGCATGGTACTTTCCCTTTCTTCTGGAAGCTCTGTGGTTGGAAAGTTCGCTCTTGCTGCCTGGATCACTTCATGTACTAAGTTTGCACCGGCTTCATCATAAGATTCCCGCATATCCCAGACCAGATCATTCAGTCTTTCTATCTGTCCGGGAAAGGTTTCTGCATATTCCGTTACAAATGCTTTCTCTTCTTCTGTAAAAATTGTTCTCGGAAATTCCGCTTTTTCCACCAGCATTTCTGCCTGTTCTTTCGGTGTCTGCTCTGAAAAATAAGCACTGCCTGTATCTACATCATACGCTACATCAAAAAAGTGAATCGGATAATTTCCTCCCACTCCATCACTTGCATACAATACTGTGATTACTGCACCTCTGTCCTCCAGAAATTCTTCCAAAGATTTCTCATCCTCTGAGATTTCTTTCTGCTCCAGCCGACTGACATATTCCTTCACATTCTCCTGCAACTGTTCTGCTGTCATGTTCTCAACCAGATTATACGCATATTCTGAACCCATGCTGCCTGAAAGATGCAGAATCACATCCTCTCTATGGAATGTTTCTCTGATTGGTCTTTCCATTTCCAACTCATGCATCTTTGTTTCAATATTTTCAATAATTCCCGCTGAAGTTTTTCGGATGGTATCCATAGACGCTTTCAGTGTTTTCATGTTCTGACTTTCACACCAGCTTGCAATATAAGTAAAAGAATATTCCGAAGTATCCAGTCCAAAATGACTACATACAATATAAGCAATACTTTCTGCTTCTACTTCTTTGGCTGTCTTTCCTTTTATAATGCCATCTGCATCCATTACATCATTGTCATGCAGAATTGCATGGGCAACTTCATGGACACCGGTTTTCATGGACTGGAGATTACTCATTCCTGTTTTAATCGCAATATATTTTTCTGTCTGATGATAATAGCCTTTTGCCTCCCCGTCTATTTCCATAAACCGTACTGGTACCGGTGAAATATCCTGCAATGCTTCCATAAAAATATCATAAAACTGCACGCTTCCCGTCAGCTCCGGTACATCCAGTTCTGCAATCGGTTCTCCTTCTGTCTGGCTGACATCAAATACTGTCGCTACCCGAAATCTTGGGATTACCATTTCTACAATCTCTGTTTCCGGCTGTCCGTCCTCGCCAATGATTGGTTCCTGTGTATCTGGATCAATCTTTTCTATTTCCTGTTTTTCTTTTACTGGCGTCGGTGCAATAATCTGGATTCCTTTTTCACCCCGTTTTACATGACGGTTAAATTTCTTCTGCCATGCCTGATAACCTGCCACCAGTGTCGCATCCGGTTTCTGCATCGTAATCAGAAGAGTATTGTTGAAACTATAATTATGAAATTTTGACATCGTATCCAGATATTCTGTATAACGCTCTGATGTAAAAATTTCCTTTACTCCCTGTTCCAGACGCTCTGTGATTTCTTTTAATTTTTTATCTGTTTCTGCCATAGTTTGTCCTCCAATTTTGAATTTATCCCGCCAGAAAGTTCTCTGACGGGACATTATTTATAACTCCTGCTCGTGACTTTTCTTTGGTTTCGGTGTACCAGTCTGCTCCGGTGCAAGCTGTCTTGCCTTTTCCTGTTTCAGACGTTCCAGTATGGACGGCTTATGAACCTTGTCTGCTGTTTCCTGCAGATTCCTGTCTGCATCCCGGACTTCTTCTTTTCTCGAAGAATCCCTGTCTGGAATCTTTTCTGTACCAATATCCTCATCTGCCAGAATTGTTTCATTCCCTTTTTCATCCATGTTGAGCAAAGCATTTAACTCCGATAAACGCTCCATTTTCTCATTCAGTTCCGTTTCTTTTGGAAATGGTTTTTTTACTTCTTCCTGTGCCGTTGCAAGCTGCTGTTGTACTGTCTCTAACTTTTGCTCACTCTCTGCCAGTTTCTTATCAATCGAAGAAAGGGCATTATGAATACGCTGGATATTTCCCAAAGGGTCTTTTCCTATTTCAATTTTGTAGGAACATTTTCCCTTTATGGTCAATTCAAAGGAATTTGCAAACAGATTATATGATGCAGATAAAGTAAATCCATGGTACTCTCCTACTTTTCCTCCTGTGGTGACTGCCTTTAATCCTGCACAGGCAGCTATCATAGCTTCGCCTGCTTCTTTTTTGTCTGTATAGGCAACATTCCCTATATTCATAGAAAAGCTGTCATTATCCTGCAGATCAACATTCTTTACCACACTGACATCAGACTGCATTCCGGCAATCCTCTCTTTCAATGCACTGATCTGAACTGGATAATTCTTTGCAATATCTGATTCCAGACGATAAATCTGACTGGTGTGGTTAGCCTTCAAGAGCTTTAATTTACTGACTTGAACATCCAGATCCATTTTTTCTTTTATATAGGGATTTCCTGTTGCAAGGGCTTTGATCTCTGCATAAGAAAGTGCAGTATCATCCACATCTTCACACGCCCTGACTGGTGACTTACTGGTCATAATCTGAGAAATAAACTTCTGTTTATTTTCCAAAATCTGGTCGAGTAGGTCAGCGGTATTACTACCGCTTTCCCCTCTAAGAACCGTGCGTGAGAGTTTCCCCTCACACGGCTCAAGCACTTATAAGCCCTGCGTTAGCAGAACCAGTTCATCAACATTTTTCGAGTAATGAAGTTCTCTGTGGCAATCAGCATGTAATAAGACATTCGTTTCTTTAAAATCTGCTCCCACTTCCGTATGGATTCGGAATCCCCGTTCCACTGTGATAGGTTCACCACAATGCGGACAAATGCCTTTCTGCATTTTGTACAGTGCATTTAATTTTTTCCTTCCATTGATTTCTCGAAGCATTCTCTTTGTGTCTCTGTCCTCAAAATATTCTGTGAAACGCTCATCAAATGGTGTCGCTTCTGATTTTGTTTTCAGCCACCTTACTATTTTAGTATCAGTAGCATATATCAGATGTAATTCAAATGAGTCTGCCATATTTACACTGAATGTCCAGTTCCTTGTGCCGACTCTCCTGAAATATTTCTTTGCTATCCATTTGTGGCTTTTCTTCGGATGCCTACGTTTACACCATCTCCACAGACATCTCCATACATCGAAATCAAACCTGTCAAACGCCTGCGAGGAGACATTATACTTTTGGAAATTTACCCATCCTCTGATGACCGGATTTAACTTTCTTATCAAATCTTCCTGCTTCATAGATGGATTTTGCTTTATAATCCCCCGTATCTTATTCACAATGGCTTTATAGTTCTTTTTGGATGGTTTTGTAAGAAGCTTGTCTTTATACCACCGTATATTACATCCGAGAAAATCAAAACCATCTTCGATATGGGTAATCACTGTCTTTTCTTCTGACAGTTCCAATCCTCTCTCTGATAAAAATTCCCGGATAATCGGGAGAACACCTGCTTCCAAAAGCTCTCTGCTTTCGCCTGTGACGATGAAATCGTCAGCATAACGTATAAAGTTCACTTTTGGAAAATATGCTTTTCCATCCCTTTTAGTTTTGTGGTATTTCTTCCTAATCTGGACTTCCAGACCATCCAACACCATGTTGCAGATAGTTGGTGAGATAGCCGAACCCTGTGGGCTGCCGAGGTCTGTTGGAAATAATCTTCCGGTCTCGACATACCCGCTTTTTAACCATTTTCGCAGAATATCTCTGTCCATTGGGATATGGTTCAGTATCCATTCGTGACTGATGTTATCAAAACAGCCCTTAATGTCTCCTTCCAGCACCCATTTAGGGGATTTTGCTTTATTCAGACAGGTAAAGCACTGTTCGATTGCATCCTGTACACATCTCTTTGCTCTAAATCCATAGGAGTTAGGGTCAGCAGTGATTTCCGCAATCGGTTCCAGTGCAAATTTGTACAATGTCTGCATCGCTCTATCCTTCATACATGGGATACTGAGCGGCCTCATTTTTCCGTTCTTTTTCGGGATATATACCCTCTTTAACGGTAATGGTTTATAGCCTCTGCGTTTTAAGCTGAGAATTGCTTCATATTTCAGTTTGGGAGTAGACCATAAGATTTTGTCTACACCTGCTGTCTTTTTGCCTTTATTACTCGTTACTCTTTTTACAGCTAAAGCACGTCCGTAGAAAGAGTGTGTAAGCAGCCATTGCAAAGACTTTACTTTGCCGGTTCTGCCCTGTTGATGAGCCTTTACGATACGCATTTGCAGTTTTTTAACGTATGCATTCGCTTTGTTCCAGTCGATGCTGTCCCATGCCTTTGCAACGTCAGAAGTCGCACACATTTTCATGTTCATTTGCCTTACTCCTTTCAAAAATTCTATAAACTCTCTCGTAATTAAGCACCATGCGGAATTCTGCTCCCCTTTCGGGTGGGGCAAATTTTGAACCCCTATCCGTCCTCATTACAAGGTCGGCATTCGCTTCCTCCGCAATCCTTTACCCGCATTCCCAACGGCTTCCCTTACGGTCCACTTGCCTTTGCAGGCGAGAATACGGGCTTGACACGTTCCACTTAATCAACAATCATTGATAGTTTAGGTTCCACCTCTACTCCGGCAGTCTTATGTCCGTGTATTCCTATCGTGGAGAGGAATATCCAACTGCACACCTTTTGGTTCAAGCCTGTCAGCTACTTTGGCTTGTTCAGCCTTAACGAAGCTTACGGTGATTCAGTTAATTAACCATGCTATCAGAAAGCCTGCACCCTAACCGCCTTGTAGCTGGCAGTTTTGCTTCTCCCTCACGGGATTTGCTCCAAATAGGGTTCCATTTATATCCGCTTCCGAACAATGCCATTACTGGCAAAGCCGGGGATATTGGCTTCATCCAACGGAATGGATGGTTTGGTCGGAATTACCGCCAAACAGTTAAATTAAGCGACTTCGTGTCGCACCCACATGTAGCTGTCGAATGTGGATTCTGTTACATATCGGAATATATGAACCTTTTTATTATGATTTCCCTGGCGGATAATACGCCCTTCTCTCTGTTCCAAGTCAGATGGTTTCCAGCCAATATCCAGATGATGCAACGCAATCAGACGATCCTGCACATTGGTCCCGGCACCCATCTTTGCTGTAGAACCAATCAAAAAACGAACCTGCCCGGATTTCACTTTTCCAAACAGCTCCGTCTTTTTTGCTTCTGTATTTGCATCATGAATAAAAGCAATCTCTTTTTCCGGTACACCTTTTTCCATCAATTTCTGCTTCAAGTCATCATAAACATTGAAGCTGCCATCGCCTTTCGGGGTACTCAAGTCACAAAAAATCAGCTGTGCCGATTTCTGTGCTGCTGTGTCTTTCCAGATCTCATAGCTTTTCTCTGCACAGACTGATATTTTGCTTTCTGGATTGTCTGGCAATAATTCGTTCACCAAACGCTGATCCAATGCTAATTTTCTTCCATCATTGGTAATTTTCAGCATATTATCAACCGATGCATCTACCCCTCCGTTTCTGACAACTTCTGCACGTTCCCCCAGACTTTCTACGATTTCTTTCTGCTGTTCCGTTGGTTTCAGCACCACTGTTTCATATT
>OHVO01001053.1_pt1 | contig 10175 bp, 6 predicted proteins | sample 1579371 | NCBI WGS metagenome assembly OHVO01 (sample SAMEA3882557, study PRJEB24775) | human gut metagenome | biome: human-associated habitat; feature: intestine environment; material: feces | place: Netherlands | collected 2009/2010 | reverse complement strand
CCGGTGGTTATAATCAAGGTGGTGGATACAATCGTCCCTATCGTCCCCGTACGGCTGATTATAACCCGAATGCAAAGTATAGTCTGAAGAAACAGATTGAATATAAAGATATATTGACCGATCCAAATGAGCCGATTCGTCTGAACAAGTTCTTGGCTAATGCAGGTATATGTTCCCGTCGTGAGGCTGATGAGTTTATTACAGCAGGTGTAGTCAGTGTAAATGGTGAAGTGGTAACCGAATTAGGTACTAAGATCAAGCGTACTGACGAAGTGAAGTTCCATGACGAACCGGTAAGTATTGAACGCAAAACTTATATTTTGTTGAATAAACCGAAGGATTGTGTGACTACTTCTGATGATCCTCAGGAACGTAAGACTGTAATGGATTTTGTGAAAGGTGCTTGTAAGGAGCGTATTTATCCAGTTGGGCGTTTGGATCGTAATACTACCGGTGTATTACTGTTAACTAACGATGGTGATTTGGCTTCCAAGCTGACTCATCCTAAGTATTTGAAGAAGAAGATTTATCATGTATATTGTGATAAGAATGTAACCAAGGCAGATCTTGACCAAATTGCAGCAGGTGTGACATTGGATGATGGAGAGATTCATGCAGATGCCATCAGCTATGCATCGGAAACAGACAAGTCACAAGTCGGTATTGAAATCCATTCCGGAAAGAACCGTATTGTGCGTCGTATTTTTGAATCCTTGGGATATAAGGTAATCAAGCTGGACCGCGTTTATTTTGCTGGCCTGACTAAAAAAGGTTTGCGCCGCGGTGATTGGCGTTACCTGACTGAACAAGAAGTGAACATGCTCCGCATGGGCTCATTTGAATAATAAACAATAAAGAGACAAAACAATGGAAAAAATTAGTAGAACAAAGATTGTTGACCTGCTGAAGTGCCGTGATTTTGGTGCGATGGTCAATGTAAAAGGTTGGGTTCGTACCCGCCGCGGTAGCAAACAGGTAAATTTTATCGCCCTGAATGACGGTTCTACAATAAATAATGTGCAGATTGTTGTTGATTTGGCAAACTTTGACGAAGAAATGTTGAAGCAGATCACCACCGGTGCATGTATCAGTGTGAACGGTGAGTTGACCGAATCCATTGGCTCTGGTCAGGCAGCCGAAGTTCAAGCGCGTGGAATCGAAGTATTAGGTACTTGTGATAACACTTATCCGTTACAGAAGAAAGGTCATACGATGGAGTTTCTTCGTGAGATCGCTCATTTGCGTCCCCGTACCAATACATTTGGAGCTGTATTCCGCATCCGCCACAACATGGCTATCGCTATCCATAAGTTCTTCCATGAACGTGGTTTTTTCTATTTTCATACACCTATTATCACAGCATCCGATTGTGAAGGTGCGGGACAGATGTTCCAGGTTACTACCAAGAATCTTTATGATTTGAAGAAAGATGAAAACGGAGCGATTATTTATGATGATGATTTCTTTGGCAAACAAGCCAGTTTGACGGTTTCCGGACAGTTGGAAGGTGAATTGGCTGCTACTGCTTTGGGGGCTATTTATACATTTGGACCTACATTCCGTGCAGAAAACTCAAATACAACACGCCATGCCGCAGAATTCTGGATGATCGAACCGGAAATAGCTTTTGCAGATCTTGAAGATGACATGATGCTTGCAGAGTCAATGCTTAAATATGTAATTAATTATGTGCTTGAGAATGCACCGGAAGAGATGAAATTCTTCAACCAGTTTGTGGACAAGGGACTGATTGAGCGCCTGCGGGGAGTTGTGGATGCGGACTTTGCACATGTTACTTATACCGAAGCTATCAAACTCTTAGAAGAGCACAATGATAAATTTGAATACAAAGTAAGCTGGGGATGCGATTTGCAGACCGAGCATGAGAGATATCTTACGGAAGAAATTTTCAAACGCCCTGTTTTCGTAACGGATTATCCAAAAGAAATCAAGGCATTTTATATGAAGTTAAATGAGGATGGAAAGACTGTTGCTGCTATGGATTGCCTGGTACCGGGAATCGGAGAGATTATCGGAGGAAGCCAGAGAGAGGATGACTATGGTAAGCTGAAAGCACGTATGGACGAGCTTGGCCTGAAACCGGAGGATTATGATTTCTATCTGGATCTCCGTAAATATGGTTCTACACGTCATTCCGGATTTGGTCTTGGTTTTGAGAGATGTGTAATGTACCTTACAGGTATGGGTAACATCCGCGACGTAATTCCATTCCCGAGAACTGTAAAGAACTGCGATCTTTGATCACAGACCTCAGAGAGGAACTGACAATAAGTATTGACTATGTGTAACTGATACACAGGGGAGAACATCATGAGATTTATTCATCTTGCAGACTTGCATCTGGGAGCTGTTCCTGACAGGGGATGCCCATGGAGCAAAGAGCGGGAGGAAGAGATCTGGAGCACTTTCCGCCGGGTTATTGCGGGTATCCGCGAAGACCCGGTGGATTTGTTATTTATATCCGGAGATCTGTTCCACCGTCAGCCGCTTATGAGAGAACTTAAGGAAGTGAATTATCTGTTTTCTACTATTCCGGATACCAGAGTGTATCTTATGGCAGGAAACCATGATTTTATCAGCCGTGATTCTTTTTATCGTACTTTTGAGTGGAATTCCAATGTGACTTTTTTCAAAAACAGAGAACTGACCTGTGTCAAGGACCCGGAGCTGGATGTCTATGTGTATGGACTCAGCTATTACGACCGTGAGATCAGAGAAGGCCTGTATGACAAGGCGGTACCGGTGCAGGAGGAGGGAATCCATATTCTTCTTGCACATGGCGGAGATGAGAAACACATTCCGCTTAGTGCAGCTTCCCTGGCAGCAGCAGGCTTTGATTATGTGGCACTGGGACACATTCACAAGCCACAGATCCTGATCCGCGATCAGGCTGCTTTTTCCGGAGCTCTGGAACCGATAGACAGAAATGATACCGGAGAACATGGATATATGGAGGGACGGGTAGTAAACGGTCGTATCCGCACAGAATTTGTACCTTTTGCCTGCCGGTCTTATCAGCAGCTTGTGATGCTGCTTCATGAAGAGACGACACAGATATCGCTGGAAGAGGCTGTGAAATCTCAGATATTCCGCCGGGGAGGGCGTAATATTTACCGCATTATTCTGCAGGGAATGCGTTCGCCGGATCTTCTGCTGATTCCGGAGAAATTAAAGAGTCTGGGTAATATTACCGATGTTGTGGATGAGTCCTGGCCTGCATATGATCTGGAAGAGCTTTATAAACGCTACAGTGGTACGCTGATCGGTGATTATATCGGCTATTTTCTCGCAAAGGGCAGAATGGATACGGTAGAAAAAAAGGCACTGTATTATGGTCTTCAGGCATTGCTTGAAACCGGAAGCAGGCGGTAAAAGGGACAGCACGGGAGGATAGCGCAAGATGGTTATCAGACGTTTGAAAATAAAAAATTTTGGGAAGATCCGGAACAGGGATATGGAGCTTATTCCCGGGATCAATGTGCTTTACGGAGAAAACGAGAGCGGTAAGACAACGACGCATACATTTATACGATCCATGTTTTACGGTGTCCGCAGACTCCGTGGCAAAGCTGCACAGAATGATACTTATACGAAATATGAACCCTGGGAAAATCCTGCCGAATATGGTGGGATCATGTGGTTTACAAGTAAAGGAAAGAATTATCGCCTTACAAGAAATTTTTATAAAGAAAAGAAAATGGGAGAACTTCTCTGTGAAGATGACGGAAGCCTTGTGGATGCGGAACAGGGAGCTCTTGAGTCTGTTCTCGGAAATGTAAGTGAGGCGGTCTATGATAATACCGTATCCGTGGCACAGCTGAAAAGTGTTACCGGAAAGGATCTTGTCCGTGAATTGCAGAATTATATGGCCAGCTATCAGGGAACCGGCGACAGCTCTGTTGATATGGGACGTGCCATGCAGATGTTGAAAATGTCCAGAAAAGGATATCTGACAGAGGCGGCCCGCCGTAAAAAAGACCTCGAAAAAGAAAAAGAAAAAATTTCTGCAAATATAGAGTATATCCGTAAAGAAATCAGGGAGCTGGATGAAAAAAGAGACAGGATCACGCAGCAGCAGGATGGAATGAATATGGGAACCAGAGATAAGAGTACCGAAGATCTTCTGGAACTCCGGATCGATCGGGTAAAAAGACGACGGGAGCTTAACGGGGCGGTTCTGGCAGTTGTATTGCTGGCAGGTATTGCCGGAACCGGATGTCTGGCCGCTTTTTCCAGCCAGCTGATCCTGAGTATCCTTACCGGTGTGCTGACAGCGGGGATAACGGTAGCTGCTCTGTTCTTCCGTGTTCGTCTGAGCAGGGAGCTGAACAGGAGGGAACGCCAGAGAGAACGATGGCTTTCCAGACACGATGAGCTGACCTGGAACCGGAACAGTCTGGACAGTGATCACGAAGAAAAACATACTGCACTTTCCAATCTTCAGGCAGAACTTCAGGAGTGTGAAGAGAATACAGAGGTACTTACTCCGGAAGAAACAGAGATTCAGGCTTTAAATATGGCTATGGAAACGATAGAGGCACTTTCCGGGAATATTACAGATCAGGTGGGAGTTCGCCTGAAACAGCGCACTTCACAGATCTTAAGTGAGATTACGGGAGGAAAGTACCGGGAAGTTCTGATGGATGAGGAATTACATATGTCTGTGAATACCGGAGAGAGGACGGTTTCCATTGAACGTCTAAGCAGAGGTACTCTTGAACAGATCTATTTTGCCCTTCGTATGGCGGCAGGTGAACTTTTCTGCAAAGAAGAACCGTTTCCGGTGATCCTGGATGATGTGTTTGGGATGTATGATGAAGAACGTCTTGCAGCAGCTCTTCGCTGGCTTCACAAAGAAGAACGACAGGTGATCATAAGTACCTGCCACAAGAGAGAAATGGAGATCCTGGATAAGGAAGGAATTCCATATCAGAAACTTCCCATGTAGATTTTTATGAAATTTTATGGAATATATGGCAAAGCGGGGAATAAATATCCGCTTTGCTTTTTTTATGCAGAAGTCAGGTGGATATTCGTAAAAGCCACAGGGGACTTACTTGATTTGGTTAAAAAGCGGCTGCGTTTCCAGCGGATCAGTCTGTGATCCTGAAAATGCAGCCGCCTGTAAATTATTATTTATTTCTCATACTGGCTCATGTAGTTTGCTACACAGCGTTTAATTCTGTCTACCGGATTCAGGAGGTGGCTGACAGAAGTATCATGATTCAGGGTATCAATGATCAGTGCGATGTATTTGCTCATATCACAGCTGATGTAGTATGGCTTCTCAAGAAGCTCCGGTGTCTGGTAAACCAGGTTGGTAGTGAGGAGTTTGTCGAAGTAGCCTTTTTTGTAAGCATCATCGAATTTATCAAGACCGTCTGTGAAGAATCCGAATGTAGAGCAGATGTAAACCTTACCTGCACCTTTCTCTTTCAGGAGAGAAGCGATTTTCAGGATTGTATCACCGGAAGAGATCATATCATCGATGAGGATCATATCCTTGCCTTCGATCTTCGGTCCGAGGAATTCATATGCAGCGATCGGATGACGGCCGTTTACATATTTTGAGTAATCCAGACGTTTGTAGTACATACCCATATCAACACCCAGAACGTTGGCAAGATAGATTGCACGGCTCATGCTTCCCTCGTCCGGGCTGATCGTCATGAAATGATCCTTGTCGATGTGGAGACCCTTTTCATTTTTAAGAAGAGCCTTGATGAACTGGTAGGATGGCTGTACAGTCTCAAATCCGTGAAGAGGAGTTGCGTTCTGTACACGGGAATCATGTGCATCAAAGGTAATGATATTCTCAACACCCATATCGATCAGCTCATGAAGTGCATTGGCACAGTCAAGAGACTCTCTTCCGACACGTTTGTCCTGGCGGCTCTCATAGAGATATGGCATGATCACATTGACTCTGCGGGCTTTTCCGCCGACAGCGGCGATAACACGCTTCATATCCTGGAAATGATCATCCGGGGACATAAGATTCGTGTAAGGTCCGATCGGATAGGACAAGCTATAGTTAGTTACATCTACCATAACGTAGATGTCATCACCGCGGACAGACTCATTGATGGTACATTTACCTTCGCCGGAGCCGAAACGTGGAGTCTTGGCATCGATGATGTAAGAATCACGTTTGTATCCCTCGAATGCGAAGGAATCCATTCCAGGATACTGTCTTTCGGCACGCCATTTAACCAGCCAATCGTTCACCTTCGCACCTAATGAGCTGCAGCTCTGAAGGGGAATCAGTCCAAGTCTTCCTACCGGGAGTGTGGAAAAATCTTTTGTATTTACCTGTGCCATTTTAATTTCCTCCTAAAAATATTTTCTGTATACGGATGTCCTTCCCGATCAACGATATCATCTGATAGTTGCTGGCAATTCGGGAAAATGTTCTCTCGGAATAGGTATCCGAGAAATTTTTGAGCGTCAGATTCGTGGAAATGATCGTGGATTTCCTGCGCATGATCCGCTCATTGAGACAGAGAAAAAGCTGTGAAGATACGAAGCTGTTGGTAAGCTCCGTTCCCAGGTCATCAATGATCAGAAGATCACAGTCATAGATCAGTTCCTCATCCGTGCCGGTATCTTTTCTGGAAAAAGAATTTGCAGCCATCATATCAAAAAGATCATAGGCTGAAAAGTACAGGACGCAGTGTGTGGATCTGAGAAGCTCCCGTGCGATGCAGTGTGAAAGAAAAGTTTTTCCAACACCGGTATCGCCATACAAAAACAGGTTTTCAAATTTATGGTCGAAGTTCTGCACAAAACGCTGTGCAGTATCATAGGCCCGTCTGGCTGTTTCCAGGGCAGACAGTCCTGTGGCTTCGTTTTTTATTGTAGCAGAATAATAGTCAAATGAAAAGCTGTCAAAATTTTCTTTTTCGAGAATTTCGTTCAGATTGGACTGTGCATAGAGCAGTTCGATCTCGGCTTTCTTGAAACAGGTGCATTTTTTGCTGCCAATATAGCCGGTGTCCTGGCAGGCAGGACAGGTATAAGGCATCTCCAGATAATCTCCGGGGAAGCCGTTGGCAACAAGAAGGGTGATGCGCTCATCGGAAAGTTCCTGAATGGCGGCTTTCAGATCTGCGGTACCCTTTTCTTCTCTGTTCAGGAGACGCCGTACTTTATCAGCACTTAATGTAGCCACCTCGTCATCAATTTCCTTCAGGCGGGGGATCTTTCCGTAGGCCTCGGCAGTGCGTTTCTCCAGAATCCGGTGATTCTGTGCCTGCCTGCGGCTGTATTCTCTCATTATAGTATCATACTGAAAATTCTGTAAAGGCATAAAAAGCTCCTTCCAGTTTCTGTTACTGGTTATTTAAAAGACGTTTCTCATATTCTGTAAAATCATAATCACGCTGGTGAAAGTTATTGAAGCGGTTATTGCTCTGGGACTGAGCCGCAGGCTGCTTCTTACGGGAAACTGCTTTCTCAAGCTGACGTTTCTTGTGTTCGGCATCCAGAAGCCGGACATCTTCCAGCGTATGTACGTTTTTCTTTTTCCAACCGGAAAGTATTTTGTCTGCATACTGGAAACTTGGCTGGCCGGTGGAGAGAACAGTACGGCTGCAGGCTTCCTGGATCAGTTCCAGATCAAAGCCGTAGGTCTTACGCCAGGTATCGATGTAACTGATCTCATTTTCTACAGGATTACGTCCACTGATTCCCATTGCTTTCAGGATCGTGTAATAATCTTTGGAAAAACGGGAGCTGGCATCACGGGCCATTTCAACTGTAGTGACACCGTCCCTGGTCCAGGCAAGGGCAACAGTTTCGATATAACGCATGCTCTTGCGGCCCCTGGAAACACAGTATTCCACCAGATATTCAATAAGGTCTGCGGACATATGGAGCTCATCGTAGAAGAAAAAAATCTTCTGCATTTCTGTAGGAGTCAGCGTCTTGGCCAGATATTGTTCGGCAATATAAAGCAGCTGACTGACCTCTTCATTCTGTTTCAGTTCGCTGATGTGGTCAGGTGTAAGGCTGCGGATGTAGTCCGCAGAGGTTGAAAGTTCTGAAGAAGTACCGCCGGAAACAGCAGAATTACTGGAACTGAGGGAGACATTTTTTGGGGCTGAACCGGTAAGAGCCACAGGCTGTGAAATGCCGGCTGCCATCTGGGCGGAAACTGGCGATGAGGAAGTTCCGGCGGTGGAAAAAATGTTCTCACTGGAAGCACTGCTTTCCATATGACCGGCATCCGCAAAAGGTTCCAGTAAAGTGATTCCGGAAAGCTGTCGGTCTGTGGTATAAGTTAATGAGAGTATTTTCTCACCTTCCCAGTATTTCAGTGCACGGAAAATATCCCTTTCTGTGCAGAAAAGGCGATCCGCCATATGCTCCAGACTGAAAGAAGAAGGAGAAGAAGATACTGCCCGGAGAAGATAGATATATACTTTCACGAATTCTCCATTGGCGCGAGGCATGAAATTGTCAATAAAACGATTGGAAAGAATCGTTACCTCCAGTTCAGAGGAATTCTGAAGTGAAATCAGGCTCATGATCAGCAGCTCCCTTTCTTTGTTTTCTTCAATGGTCATGTGGTATTTAAAAGTCCGCGTTTGCTAAAAAGGATTATAGCACAACCACTTTTACTTGAGAATAGTTTATTTTCACAGAGGTTGTGCACCAATTAGCATGTGGAAAATGTGGAAAATGTGGATAACCTTGAGGATAAAATTATTAGCAACTAATAAAAACCTCGATTTTACAGGGAAAATGCGGTATTTGTGGAATTTGGCCGTTGAATTATGTCAAGTGGGTTATGCACAAAAAAATCCACATGCCAGGCACGTCTGGAATGTGCATAAGCATGTGGATAATGTGGATAACTATTTTCCGAGGAGGTGTTCTCCAATGTTTACAACGTCTCCGGCGCCCATAGTTATCAACAGATCACCATGTGCACAACTTTTTAAGAGGAAGCTCTCGATTTCATCAAAAGTCGGGAAATATTCGCAGGGGGTTCCAAGTTCCTGGATCTGTTTCTGGAGATCCTGGGAAGAAATACCAAGATCGTCTGTTTCACGTGCGGCATAAATATCAGCCAGCACAACATGGTCAGCCAGAGTCAGGGCTTTTGCAAATTCAGGAAGAAGAGCCTTGGTACGTGTGTAGGTATGAGGCTGGAATACACACCATAATTTCTGATGTGGGTAATTCTTCGCTGCATGAAGAGTAGCTTCAATTTCTGTCGGATGATGTGCGTAGTCATCAATGATGGTAACGCCGCCGATCTCGCCCTTGTACTGAAAACGACGGTCTGTACCTGTAAAGCTTCCGAGGCCTTTGACAATTACATCATCCGGAAGTTCCAGAAGGCGTCCTACGGCAATGGCAGCCAATGCGTTGGAAACATTGTGGATGCCCGGTACACGAAGGTAATAGCTGCCGATTTTTTTGCCCTGGAAGAGAACGGAGAAGGAAGGATGTCCGTATTTATCCCAGGTGATATCTGCGGCTGTATAATCTGCCTCATGCTCCAGACCATAGGTGAGAACATGACATGGAAGGCCACGGGTAATAGTCTCGTATTCCGGTGTATCAGCATTGATGATCAGAGTTCCGTCAGACGGAAGAAGCTCAGCAAATTTCCGGAAGGAATGACGGATATCGTCAATATCCTTGAAGAAATCCAGATGGTCCGCATCCATGTTCAGAATGACACTGATTTTCGGGAAGAAGCTTAAGAAGCTGTTGGTATATTCACATGCCTCTGTAACAAAAGTTTCAGAATTTCCGACGCGGATATTTCCGTGGATAGCAGGAAGGATTCCTCCTACACTGATGGTAGGATCACATTCGCCCTCAAGAAGGATGTGGGAAACCATGGAAGTTGTGGTGGTTTTTCCGTGGGTACCGGAAATGGCGATCGGTGTATCGTAGTTACGCATGATCTGGCCGAGAAGTTCCGCACGTGTGAGCATTGGGAGCCCTTTTTCTTTTGCACAGGCAAATTCCGGGTTGTCCGGATGGATCGCTGCTGTGTAGACAACCACATCGACATCATCTTTGATATTGGCTGCACGCTGTCCGTAGTAGATGACGGCACCACGTTCCTCGAGTGTACGTGTAAGAGGACTGGCTTTGGCATCGGAACCGGAGATACGGAAGTTTTCCTCAAGAAG
>OHVO01001051.1_pt1 | contig 10190 bp, 12 predicted proteins | sample 1579371 | NCBI WGS metagenome assembly OHVO01 (sample SAMEA3882557, study PRJEB24775) | human gut metagenome | biome: human-associated habitat; feature: intestine environment; material: feces | place: Netherlands | collected 2009/2010 | reverse complement strand
CCGCTGTTCCCGCCGCCGTCAGCACGTCTCCGGAGATAGGCTCCGTGGTGGGCACCAGGCTGACGCCGGCCCGGGGCAGCAGGTCCCCCGGCCACAGCAGCCGCACCGCCACAATGGCCCACAGGCCATAGTGCGCCGCCCGGGGCGCTTTTTTCAGCACCACCCGCAGCACCATCACCAGCAGCACCAGCCACCCGGCGGTAACCGCCCGGTTCAGAATGGTCAGAAAAAGCTGTTCCATGGTCAGTTCTCCTTTCCGCTGTCGTCAATAAGCTGCTGCAGCTGCCGGACCTCCTTTTCTGAAAGCCGCCGCCCCCGGGCAAAGGCCGCCACAAAGGCGGGCAGGGAGCCCTCAAAGGTCTTGTCCACCAGCTGGTCGATCTGGCTCTGCTGCACCTGCTCCTTCGTGACCAGACTGGTCACCACGGCGTTTTCATTTTTCACCACGCCCCGCTGGCTCAGCCGCCGGATCACGGTATAGGTGGTGGCCTTGGACCAGCCCAGCTGCTCCTGGCACAGATGCACCAGCCGGGTGCTGTTCACCGGCTCGTGCTCCCACAGGATCAGGCAGAACCGGTACTCACTTTCAAATATCTGGGGTACGCTCATGTCACGCTCCTCCTTTTGGGTTGAATCCGTTAAACCTTACAATAAGTTTAACAGATTCAACCTCTCCTGTCAAGGCTTTCTGCAAAAATACAGCGCCGCCCTACAGAAAAACAGGGACGCCCGAAGGCGTCCCTGTTCCGGACTCGATATGGGTAAGCTTTCCTTGGGAAAACTTACATAGCGGCGATGATCTCCACGATCTCCTGGCCAATGCGCTTCTGAGCCTCCACGGTGGCGGCGCCGATGTGGGGGGTGCAGGACACCATGGGGTGACTATACAGAGCCACATTGCTGGCGGGCTCGTCGGCGTACACGTCCAGACCGGCGGCGCGGACCTTGCCGGACTCCAGAGCGGCCAGCAGGGCGGCCTCGTCCACGTTGGTGCCGCGGGAGGTGTTGATGACCACCACGCCATCCTTCATCTTGGCGATGTTCTCGGCGGAGATCAGAGCGCCGCCGTCCACAGCGGGAGCGTGGACAGAGATGAAGTCGGACTGGGCCAGCAGCTCATCCATCTCCACATAGGGGATGCCCAGCTGCTCGGAGATCACGGGCACCTGATAGATATCAAAGGCGATGACCTTCATGCCGATGGCCTTGGCCATCACGCCCAGGTGCTGGCCGATGCGGCCGAAGCCCACGATGCCCAGGGTCTTGCCCTGCAGCTCGATGCCCTTGCCATAGGCCTTCTTCTCCCACTTGCCCTCGCGCATGGTGTGACCGGCGATGGACAGATACCGGGCGCAGGCAAACATATGACCCATGGCCAGCTCGGCCACGGACTGGGAGGAAGCGCGGGGGGTGTTCTTCACGGTGATGCCGTTCTCCTCGGCATACTTCACGTCGATGTTGTCCACACCCACGCCGCCGCGGATGATCATCTTCAGCTTGCCGCCCTTGGCCGCATCAATGTGCTCCTTGCGGACCTTGGTCTTGGAGCGGACCACGGCCACGTCGAAATCCCGCAGAGCAGCGCCCAGCTGATCGGGCTCATAGAACTGCTCGACGACCTCGTGGCCTGCCTCGCGCAGCTGCGCCATTGCGGTCTTGTCCATTCCATCAGTTACGAGAATACGCATGATAAAATCTCCTTATATTTGTTCTGTGAAATAAGGCGCGACAGAATATGCCGCGCCTTGTAGGTTTTCTTATTTGCCGTAGTTGGCTTCAAAGTTCTTCAGGAATTCGACGAGGGCTTCCACGCCTTCCTTGGGCATGGCGTTGTAGATGGAAGCGCGCAGGCCGCCGACGGACTTGTGGCCCTTGAGGTTGTCATAGCCGGCTGCCTTGGTAGCGGCGACGACTTCCTTGTCGAGATCGGCAGACCCGGTCACGAACGGGATGTTCATGAGGGAACGGAACTCAGGCTCGACGGTGCCCTTGAACATCTTGGAGGAATCCAGGAAGTCATAGAAGACCTTCGCCTTGTCGAGATTGCGCTTGTGCATCTCTTCGAGGCCGCCGATGGACTTGAGGTACTTGAAGACCTTGCCGCAGCAGTAGATCGCCCAGCAGTTCGGGGTGTTGTACATGGAGCCGGCGCCTGCGTGCGTGCTGTACTGCAGGTAGATGGGCAGATCCTTCAGATCGTCACGGATCAGATCCTCACGGACGATGACGACAACCATGCCGGCGGGGCCGACGTTCTTCTGCACGCCCGCGTAGATCATGCCGTAGTCGGACACGTTGCAGGGCTTGGACAGGAACATGGAGGACTGGTCGGAAACAAGCACATGGCCCTTGGTGTTGGGCAGCTTGTTCCACGTCACGCCGTGGATCGTCTCGTTCTCGCAGATGTAGACGTAATCGGTGTCTTCGGGGATATCCAGATCGGAGCAGTCGGGAACATAGGTATAGTTCTTGTCCTTGCTGGAAGCGGCGACGATGACCTCGCCGACCTTCTTGGCTTCCGCGATGGCCTTCTTGGACCATGCGCCGGTCTCGATGTAGACGGCCTTGCCGTTCTTCATGAGGTTCATGGGGATCATGGAGAACTGGAGCGTTGCGCCGCCCTGAATGAACAGGACCTTATAGTTGTCGGGAATGCCCATGAGGTCGCGCAGATCCTGCTCGGCCTCGTCGATGATCTGCTGGAAAACAGGGGAACGGTGGCTCATTTCCATGACGCACATGCCGCTGCCGCGGTAGTTCATCATCTCGTCGCGGATCTCCTCCAGCACGGGTTCCGGCATCATTGCGGGGCCGGCGGAGAAATTGAATGTACGACCATATTTCATGACTCTTTGCCTCCTGAACGTTGTGTTGTTGTTGAATGGAGTTGTTTCCTGATTCCAAGTATATACCTTCCGCATCAAAGAATCAACCCATTTCTCAAAAAAATTTATCGAAACTCACAAATTTTTAGCAAGCTGCATAAAAAGCCGGACGTTTCCCCCAAAAAACGGGAAAACGCCCGGAAAACGACAAGATTCAGAACCCCTTATATTTCTTTCTCGTAGCCAGACCGCCGCGGATATGGCGTTCGGCTCTGTTCTGGTCGAGGATCTCCCGCACAGAAAGATACAGCGCGCGGTTTGCCAACGGCAGCCGCTCAGAAAGATCTTTATGCACAGTCGATTTGGAAAGTCCGAAGTGCTTTGCCGCCTGCCGAATGGTGGCGCGGTTTTCGATGATGTACACAGCCAGTTCCCTGGCTCTGGTGAGTAAGTCCTCTGTCATACGGGCACCTCCAGGCTGTGTATGCTATTGGAGTATATGCCTGCGGGCAGAGACGTATGAATCCGGTATCCGCAATCTGCCGCTTATACGATCTGAAGAATATCCCCCTTGAGATACAGCGACTGTTCGGAGGCGAGGCTGGCTGGGTGGTCCCGGGACTGAATGAGCGTTTCAAGCAGTCTTGCGTCGCGGCCTGCGTCCTGCGCGGCCTCACGAAGCATTTTGAGAAACAGTTCCGGCGTCATGAACTGGCTGCATGAGCAGGAGACAAGATATCCGCCGGGCTTTACAAGCTTCATACACTGCAAATTGAGTTCCTTATAGCCGCGATAGGCATTTTCCAGCGCCTTGCGGCTTTTGGCAAACGCGGGCGGGTCGCAGACAACGAGACCATACTGCCTCCCCTCCCGCACATACTGCCGTGCAAGATCAAAGACGTTGGCGCAAGTGGTCGTGACGATATCCTGCACCCCGTTAAGCGCCGCGTTGCGCCGCACAAGCGCCAGCGCATCCTCGGACACATCGACTGCCTCAACGCTTTTCGCACCATAAAGCGCCGCGTGGATAGAGAATCCGCCCGTGCAGCAGCAAAGATCAAGCACGTCCTGTCCGGGTGCGTAGGGCTTTAACCGTCCACGGTTTTCCTGCTGATCGAGAAAATGCCCGGTCTTCTGGCCGTTTGCGATCGAAACGAGCATATCCGCGTCGTGTTCCCGGATCACAAGTTCCTCCGGAACCGCGCCGTAAACGCACGCTTTGATCTGCGGCAGGCCTTCTTTTTCGCGCACAGGCAGATCGTCGCGCTCATAAATGCCGCGCGGAGCGAACAGTTCTGCCAGAATCGAAATCAGTTCCGGCTTCCACCGCTCCAGTCCCAGGCAGGCGATCTGGAAGGATAAGCAGTCCGCAAATTTATCGACCGTCAGCCCCGGCAGTCCGTCGGACTCGCCGAAGACGACGCGGCAGGAATCGGAAAAGCCCAGCGCCTGCCGCGCGCGCCACGCCGCTTCGATCCGGCGGACAAAAAACGCGCGATCGATCGGTTCATCTTCATCCCGTGTCAGAACGCGGACGGCCAGCCGGGAGGCGGAATTGAAAAAACCGCGCGCGGCAAAGCGCTGGCGGCTGTCCAGCACGTCAACGACACAGCCGTCCGTGCAGATATCGTCCGCCCAGTCGAGTTCATTGTCATAGATCAGACGCTGCCCCTTCAGAACGCCGGCTTCCTCGCCGCGCCGCAGGCAGACCTTCGGATATTCCATAATTTATACCTCCAGCGTATAGCGCTCACAGGCGTTGATAATCGTCGTGTCCCCGCGCCGGAGCATGCGGGCAATGTCGCGGCCATACTCCATATGCACATGACCATGGATGAAATAGCGTGGCTTATACCGGTCGAGCAGCGGCAAAAACGCCTCGAAGCCCATATGCGCGTAATCGTCCCCGTCGCCGACGCCCCGTACCGGGGCGTGCGCCACCACGATGTCCACGCCGCCTGCCCGGCGGATCTTCCAGCCGAGCTTCCAGATGCGGTTTTTCATCTCGCGCTCGGAATATTGATTCTTGCCGCCCGAATACAGGCGGCTTCCGCCCAGCCCCGCAATGCGCAGGCCGTTGAACACGACCAGCTTATCTTCAATGCAGTCGCAGCCCTCCGGCGGACGCCTGTCATAATTGCCGTCGTGGTTGCCGCGCACATAATAAAGCGGCGCGCGGCCAAGCGTAGCCAGAAATGACAGATACTCCGCCTTCAAATCGCCGCAGGAGAGCATGAGGTCGTACTCGCTCAGCCGTCCCGGCTGGTAATAGTCCCAAAGATAGGGGCTTTCTTTATCGGCAAGCAGCAGAAGCTTCAAAGCAGCGGCCCCCTTTTCTCCGGCTGGAGCGTCTCGCGGTACAATCCCAGCAGACGCACCATCGGCTTTGCCATCGGCAGCAGATCGTCATACTGCGGGATGCTGCCGCGCACATTGGCGCACAGCCAGTCCATATGCAGAATTTCCTCCGGCGGGAGCCAACGATCGCCGTTGTTTCGCACGGTGCCTGTCTGGTCGGTGATGTGCCGGTGGAAGGGCGCAAGTTCGCCGTGAATCAGCGCAGCGCGCAGAATCTGCACCAGTTCGCGCGGGCCGTCCGGCAGCGCTTCCATCATCCGCACGTCCACCGCTGCGTTTGCAAAGCCCCACCAGTAATTAACCGCCGCTGCGGCGCTCAACTCGTCCCAGCCGCCGCGCAGGATGCTGCGCGCCAGCCGGATATAGACCTCGCCCCAGTTCCACACCGGAAGCGCGGTGCAGACAGGCCCTGCCTCCTGCGCCAGACACAGACCGCGCCAGTCCGGGCTGTCGCCCGTCCCTGGCAGGTCGCGTGCGCAGATCATACGCAGCCCTTCCTGCGCAAGACGCGCAGCAGGCGAAGATTCACAGCACGACCAGCGCAGTTCAATCCAAGCGCGCGGATTTGTCAGCTGCGCACCGAGAGCAAAGGCGTTGATTGCCGCAGGCGTCCCGAAAATCGGTCCGTCGGCCACATAGCCAATGCGGTCGTCCACCGCCAGCGCACCGGCGATCACGCCGAGCAGGAATTTCGCCTCATAAATGCGGCTGTAATAGGTCCGGACGCCTGGGTACGGCATATCGACCGAGCAGTTGAGAAATCGGATCCCCGGGTATTTGGGCGCAAGTTTGCGGCAGGCGAAGATCAGCGGCACAGTCGTCGTGAAAATGACCTGTGCACCGTCTGAAACGGCCTGCTCCAGTGCGTCCTCGGCGCAGGGATAGTCCTCTGCAAGATAGGACCTGACCAAGACGGTGTCGCCGAGTGCCTGCTCCAGCTGCTGCCGTCCCTTGTCGTGCTCCCGGATCCACGGGCTTTTCTCCGGTGCACATTCATGCACAAACGCCGCGCGGAGCGTCCCGCCGGGGATCATCCGCCCAGCAAGCAGGCCCAGCAGGCCGGAGCCGGACGCTTCCGGCTCTGCATCGGTCTGCATTTCAATCTTTCCGCCCCGCGCGTAGGCGGTCAACTCCGTCCAGACCGCGCGGATGGATTTTTCCAGTTCCGCAGGCCCCAGTACGCGCAGATCGCCCAGCGTATAGGTGTGCAGCCACACCAGCAGTGCCTCCGCCGTCGTGACCGGCGGCTCCTGGCTGAGTTTGTAGTAGGCCGTGCGGAAGGTATAGAACGCGGTCAGAAACGCGCGTTTTTCCCGCTCTGACCAGACATGGTCGGCATCGAAGCCCAGCGCGGCCTGCAGCTTGGGATAGTCGCCGACACGGTTGAAATGCACCTGATACAGGCCGCAGAGCCCATAAAAGTGCAGAAATTCATAATAGACCCGCACTGCCGGGTCGTCGGAATAGACCGGCAGGACGCGCGTGACATAGGCACGGATGGTCGGCGCGTCAAAGCTTTTGAGGACACTCACGCGCTTGTTGCCCTCCTGCACATAGAAGCTTCCCATGTATTCAAAGCACCGGATGGGATCCGTGATGCCGGTGTCGCCCAGATGCGCCTCGCAGAGTGCGACCCACTTTCCCGCGAACTCCGTTCCAAGGTCCAGCAGCGGCATAAAATTCGCCGCCCTGCCGTATTCGTGCCGATGATCTGCGCAATGGGGATATCCAGAACGCCGAGATCCACACGGCCGGCCACCGCGCAGTCGCGCAGCCGTTCCTCCAGCACCTGCGGATACGGATAGCGTCCGCGGTGCACACACTCGCGGTAGCATTTCTGTCCGGCCTTAAGCGCCTGCCGGAACTGCTGAATCGCTTCCTGTCTGCTCATATCAAGCACCTCCCTCTTTGGTTTTCGCCCCTATTTTCCTACGGCATATGAAAAAAGTCAATCAGATTTTCCGCTGCCCGCTATCCGGCCAAAACAGATTTCACGACATTGATGACTCCCGCGCGTACCATTATCAGAATTGGGCTCAGCTTTGTTTTGCGCAGCAGCAGCAAGCAGCCTGCAAAAAGCAGCAGCATCGTCCAATTTGTCTCGGCAAGCGTCACCGGCCCCCCATCCCAGAAAGCATTTACCAGAAGCAGCACACCGGGGAGCCCAGCAAGCTTTGTGCCGACGAAGGTCGCCGCGTTCACCGCGATCGGACCGGGCGTCATTTCCGCAATGGTCACAAGATCTGCAAATTCCTGTACGCTCAGCCAGCCGTTCCGGGCAACAAGCTGCTCCTGAAGAAGCGGCATCGCCGCGTAGCCGCCGCCGAAGCTGAACAGGCCGATCTGCAGAAAACTCAGAAAAAGTTGCAGTGTGATCATCTCCGGTTCCTCCTGCGTGCAAGCAGCGTCCGGACAATACTGAGCACAATACAACAGAGAATAATGCAAACGACGTTCACATGGAAAAATCAGGCATCCAGAAACGCACCAAGCATGATTCCTATCGACACGGTATTTTTCTGCCGGACGGCATCCGTCCCCATATCCCACACCACAGACGCGATGACCGCACCAACGCCTGCCTGCATACCAGCCAGCAGCTGCGAAAGCAGGAGATTGCTGCGGAAACGCTCATATAAGAACGAAAGGACTGTAAGGATGAGAAACGGCGGAAGAATCGTTGCGATAATTGCAACCAGTGCGCCAGAGATCCCCGCAAGCTTATACCCTACGACGATCACACCGTTCACGGCAATCGCTCCCGGCGCGGACTGCGCAATGCGATCAAATCCAGCATTTCATCCTCTTCGATCCAATGGTATTCATCCACAAACTTCTTTTTCATGAGCGAGACAATCACATATCCGCCGCCAAACGGGAATGCGCTGAGATACAGCGTGGAGAAAAACAGCGTCCATAAGGCAGATTTCTTTTTCATGAAATCCCCTCCCGCCAAGAGTATACCGCATTTCGACGCATAATGAAAACATTATTTGCAATCCATAGAAAGAACGCGTTCAAAAGCACCTGGCATGGCACCGAATCACCTGCGTGCGGCCAAATCCCCGCGGACTTCCTGCGGCTCTCATTTTCATGCAAAACAAAAAAGCCATTCCTTTCGGAATGACTTTTTGTTTTGGCGGAGATACGACTGTCAGCTATTATCGGTTCGTGATATCGCACGTTTTTACCTGGTCATTTCTGTATGTGGAAAAGAAGCGTCTGTTACGCGTATCGGACAACAGCATGATCGCTTTTATTGTCTCATCTTCTTTTTAATCCGATTAGCCCGAACTGCTTATTCTTCTTCCGGGAAAACAACGGCAACCTTGCCGCACTTGCCGCTGGCCATCAGTGCGTAAGCCTCGTCTGCGCGCTCAAGCGGGAACTCATCGGCGATGAGGTCTCCCGGATGGATACCCCAGCGAACCAGATGCTCAACCAGTTCCATCATCCTCCAGGTTGAGGTGACCCATGAGCCGTAGACGGTTTTCTGTGCGTGCATCATGTCCGGGCTGGGATTGATGGTCAGAGAGTTCCCCTCGCCGACAAGAACGACTCTCCCCCAGTCCCTGGTGGCACGAATTGCGGTCTGACGGCCTGCATCAGATGCAGAGCAGTCGATGGCACGTTCGACACCGTGTCCGCCGGTCAGTGCGCGGATTTCTTCCACCGCGTTATCGGACGGGCGGACGATATGATCAACAAGACCCATGTCCTGCACCATTTTAATGCGGTATTCGTTCATTTCTACACCAATCAGTTTCTCCGCGCCCATTGCCCTGCAGAGCATCAATGCGGCCATACCAACTGGACCGAGACCGACAACCATCACCTCTGACGCCGATTTTTTCGATGGTCTCATAGACAGTGCCGAAACCGCAGGAGACAGAGGCTCCATCTTTATAAGTCAACTCGTCTGGAAGCGCAATTAAGTCCTTTTCGTCACAGAGTATATAGGGGGCCATACCGCCGTTTCTTTGCCAACCATATGCCTGACGGTTTTTGCTGGTGCAGGCGATGGCGTAACCCATGCGGCAGTTGTAGCACACACCACAGCCGGAGATACTGCCGCTGGGGCTGCTCTGCGTATTATCGACCATTACATTGACAATCTTTGAGGCTCAAATATGGAAGATAAATTCTATCCTTGCAGCGATTGCGGCTGACGGCAGTTACGGCACCGGGTGAGGATGCTTATTCCCGGCACCTGCTGCTGACAACTTACGCGCATCAGACCGTGCGTGTCGATGCTGACATTGTGATTCCCCCCGGCGGTATGGTCATGATCACAAGCCCTCATGGGGTCGCGGGGGCAGTTAAAGTGCGTAAACTGCTCCCGGATGGAACACTCCGCTGCAAGCCGCATAAGAAAAAGGACAAAGTTTGATCCCACACGCAAGATGGCCGCGTGTGGGATTTTTTAACCTCATTTTTCACTTTTCAAAAATAGCGAAAACACTTGAAACTTCAGGAAAAATATTTTTATCGAAACTCAAAAAGCAAACGAAAAAGTTCTGAAAACACTTAGCGGAAATATGTGGAATAGGACGATAGAATAGACTTTTTCAAAAATCCCATCGCCCTCGCCTATGGCGGAGAACCTCGCCCAAATCAAAATGCTCTGGGAGGGCGCATATTACGGCATCCTTGCCTCGGTGATCGGCGCAGCGCCGGGCTATGTCTGCTGCATCTTCGTCGGCGCGGCACAGACAGACACCTTGCAGCCATCCCGCTGTGTGCCATTTCCAGGATGCGCATTGCGGACTCCATTGAAACGGTAGAATAACATACCGCTTGACAAAACACATCCCGCAATATATAATAACGATGCGTTATATATAACGCATCGTTATTATATAGGAATGGTGCTTATGCCGGCAGTCAGAAAAGTTTCAAAGGAACAAATTATCGACGCTGCGGTGGAGGTACTGCGTGACAACGGCTTTTCTGCCATCAATGCCCGCAGCGTCGCCAAAAAACTGGGCTGCTCCACGCAGCCGATCT
>OHVO01001047.1_pt1 | contig 10203 bp, 6 predicted proteins | sample 1579371 | NCBI WGS metagenome assembly OHVO01 (sample SAMEA3882557, study PRJEB24775) | human gut metagenome | biome: human-associated habitat; feature: intestine environment; material: feces | place: Netherlands | collected 2009/2010 | reverse complement strand
TAGAACACCAGCCTTCCAAGCTGGATACGTGGGTTCGATTCCCATCACCCGCTTCTCTGAAAAGAGAGCATGTGTCTGTAGCTCAGCTGGATAGAGCAACGGCCTTCTAAGCCGTGGGTCGGGGGTTCGAATCCCTTCGGGCACATTTTTATATTATATGGTGGGTATGGCGCAGTTGGCTAGCGCGCCAGATTGTGGCTCTGGAGGCCGAGGGTTCGAGTCCCTCTATCCACCCTCTTCTTTTAGATTGCAGGCTTTGCAAGAGTAGGTTTTTAATGGGCTATCGCCAAGCGGTAAGGCACAGGACTTTGACTCCTGCATTCGTTGGTTCGAATCCAACTAGCCCAGCTTTTTTATTTTATATGGGCCACTAGCTCAGTCGGTAGAGCACTTGACTTTTAATCAAGTTGTCGGGGGTTCGATTCCCCCGTGGCTCACTCTTTGGCAGATGAATTCATCTGCTAATTTTTTATTCATACATATGCGGGTGTGGCGGAATTTTCGCGAAAGCTACAAGCCATGCCAGCTGGAAGTAACGAGACCGATGGGAGTTTGCTCACAGGAGGTCGCAGTTACGACAGATGATAGGGCGACAGCCCGTGACCGAAGTAAGCGCAGCTTACGGAGGGGCATGGATTCAGCTTTCGTTCTTTCATATTATAATATATTAATTTCACAATTCACATGCGGGTGTGGCGGAATTGGCAGACGCGCTAGATTTAGGTTCTAGTGGGCAACCCCGTGCAGGTTCAAGTCCTGTCACCCGCATTCCATAAATAAGCAAGAGTTCAAACTCTTGCTTATTTTTATCTCTGTTATCGCGCTATAAACGTATTCGGATTATTCTGTATCATCCCACCATAATTCGATGCCGGTGCTGCTGCCCCTTTCGGCACCAGAAAGATCTGGATTCCTTCCAACCGGTATGCATATCCTGCGGTTCCGGAAGACTCTCCGTTCTTCGCCCAGCCAAGCCATCCAAAATGCTGCGCATGCACCCGGTAATAGATATCATAATGCTGTGCCATCTCACCGGTAAGCCGGATCTGGATTGCCTCCAGACGTTTCGCCTGACCGGAAGTTCCTGACATCGCACCATCCTGTTTCCAGCCGTTCTCCCATCCATAGCTCTGGATGTGCGTTCTGTACTGCACACTACCGGAATAACCACAGTTTGACAGCTTGATATTGATTCCTTCCAGCCGTTTACTCTTGCCGAATGTACCGGAGCAATCTCCGTTCAGCTTCCAGTTCTGCCATCCAAATGACTGCACATGTGTCTTGTACATGACATTCGGCTGATTGTTGTACCCCGGAATCACAATACTGTTTGACGATGTTCCATTTACATACGCTCTTGTACGATACGCAGAGCCGGATGCATTCACGCCTGCATAATTCACAGATGGCGCTACACTGCCTGCAGGCAGGACTACAATTTGGATTCCCTCGAGACGTTTCGCCAGTCCAGCTGTACCGGATGGTTCGCCGTTCTTCGCCCATCCAAGCCAGCCAAATGACTGTGCATGCACCCGGTAATATACGTCATATTTACCGGCATCAGCACCGGTAAGCTGAATCTTAATTGCCTCTAACCGCTTGCTTTCCCCGCTCGTTCCATTCGCCTCTCCATTGTAGGACCAAGGAAGCCAGCCATAGGTCTGACAGTGCGTCGTATACTGAATCCCAAGATTGGAATCGTTCTGAATATTGATTCGAATCGCCTCAAGGCGCTTCGCCATCCCCGATGTGCCTGCCATCGTTCCATTATATCGCACGTCCTGCCAGCCAATCGACTGCACATGCGTACTATACGCAACAGACGCAAGCTTCGAGATTGCAGCACCGCCTTCAGTATAATCACATCTGGAACAGCCGATTACCCGTTCCCTGCCATCATTCTGATTCGTCGGTGCAACCCGTTCGGATACAACTCTGGTCATGCTATGTCCAAGTACCGGAAGCTCCTCTGTCCTTGTCTGCTTACAGCCAGCCGCTGTACATCTATAAGTCCGAATCCCCTTCTGTGTACAGGTTGCTGCTTTTGTCACAGTTCCCGCATCCCATCTATGCTCCGTATGTTCTTCCGCATAAGAAACCTGAAATGTGAACTGTGTCGCACTTCCTGCTGCCTGCAGACTCACATCGAGATCGCCGTATGACCAATCCATCTGATTGATCGCATAGGCAGTTATACCATTCAGTATTCCGGAATAGCTTGGCGGATAACTGCTGTTATCTGCCGCAATTGTAAATGTCGTCTCACGCGCATCAAGCTTTGCCTGTATCCGCGCCCGGTACGCTTCTGCCCACCTTGCCGCATCTCCATTTCTTACAAGGTAATTATTCGCAAGACTTGTCGAACGCGTCTGGTACCCGGATGTCGTATACATATCTGCATGATGTTCATGCGCAATCGCCATCAGTTCATCGGTCAGGCCGAAATACATATATCTCTGGTCAAAATCATACCAATGCGCCGATGTATCATCCCACGTGCAATCGACCTGATACCACTCGCCGTCTAACTTCACGGCATTCCATGTATGATTATCTGCCCGGTCTTCGATTCGTTCGTTCGGAATACCCGCAGCCGTCAGAAGCTTCGCATACGCCCGCTGGTAGCTCTCGCAAGTTCCTAACCCTCTCGTCAGAGCACCTTCTGCGGAACACCACGCAAGCGTTTTGTCGTACTCCATTTTCGCATTCAACCAGTTATGCAGCCACAATGCCCGGTCATAATCAGAACCGGTTGTTTCCCTGTTGCACTGCGCAACTGCGGATTTCACAACGGAATCGACGCTTGGATGATTCGCGTCAGAGACAGATATCGTCACATCTATAAAAAAGTTTACAACCGGCGAAGACATATTCATCACGTAAAACCGGAAATAATACGTTCCCGACGCGGTCATTTTGAACTTCAAGTCATAGGTACTGCACTCTTTTGTATAGTTTTTCCATTCACTATAGGTTGGATCCACAAGCATTTCCCGTTCTGTGCTTCCGGGATTCGAATAGTTTGGTGATGTCATAAAATACTTATTTGACGCATTTCCTCCTGTCGCCGACAAGTGAAATACCGTTTCTTCCCCTAATTTCGGTTCATCCCATTCTACCTTGAATGTTACACCTTTTTCCGTTTTGGTCTGACAGTATTGATAGCTTTTCTCTGCCGCATGCACCTGCACGATGTGTATGTTCATAACAACCATCAGCATGCACACCAATAACGAAATAACCCCGTAAAGCCTTTTCTTTATTTTGTTCTTCATACCTCGTCTCCTCATTTGTAATATTACTGTTCCCCCCCTTGCATTCTATCCCCGAAATACACTTCCCACCGCAGCCAGATACTTTACTGTTCTTCTTTCTCTTTTGGAAGTACAATATTCAACAGGATTGCCACAATCGCAGCAGGCACGATTCCAGAGCCGCCAAACACAAGCTGTACAAGCTTCGGTGCATGGACAAGGATATCCGGATTTGCTCCCATACCATAGCCAACACCGAGCGCTACAGAGACAATAGAGAGATTACGCGAATTCATCGGATTCTTCGTGATCAGCTGGATTCCACTGAATACAATCGAAGAAAACATCATAACTGCGGCACCACCGAGTACTGACTGCGGCATGATAGAAATAAGCGCCGCAAGCTTCGGACAGAGTCCACAGAGAATCAGGAACACAGCTCCCGTTGCAAGCGCAAACCGATTCACAACCTTTGTCATGGCAACAAGTCCGACATTCTGGCTGAAAGACGTATTCGGCAGGACACCAAAACAGGCAGCAAGTGAAGATCCAAGTCCATCACACATAACACCACCGGACAGCTCCTTATCGGTTGCTTCCCGTCCCAGACCGCCTTCCATAACACCGGAGATATCTCCAACTGTTTCAACCGCTGTAACAATAAACATGATCATAACCGGCAGAATTGCACGCATATCAAATACCGGCTTGACCGGCATGATCTTCGGGATAGCAAACCATGCAGCATCTGCTACCTTGTCCCAGTTCAGCACCCACGCTTTTGTATACTCGACGCCATCGGCAGTCACCCCGGTCGTAGGAAGCACAAATCCCATAACGATTGCAGCAATATATCCAGCAATAATACCCAATAAAATCGAGGAAGAACTCAAAAATCCTTTTGTGCAATGCTTGAAGATCAATATCACAATCAACACAAAAAGTGCCAGCAGCAGATTCTCCATCGAGCCAAAATCTTCCGCCTTGTTTCCACCGCCAAAAGAATTGATTCCAACAGAAATCAGACTTAAACCGATGGACATAACAACTGTACCTGTCACAACCGATGGGAAAAACTTCCGAAGCGGTTTTAAAAAGAACCCAAGCACCGTCTCAAAAAAACCGCCTAAAATTGATGCCCCCATGATTGCTCCATATGCGGATACACCGCCCCCCATCGTTGCTGCAACGCTGTTAAATACACCAATAAACCCGGATGATGTACCCATGATGATCGGTACACGTCCGCCGACCGGACCGATTGCAAAAAGCTGCACCAATGTCACAATTCCTGCAACAAGCATTGCATTCTGAAGCAGGGAAAGCTGCAGCCCAGCAAACTCTCCTCCTGCGATTCCACAGGCACCTGTGATGATTAAAAGCGGTGTAAGGTTTCCAACAAACATCGCCAAAACATGCTGCAATCCAAGAGGAATTGCCTGCGCAAGCGGCATCTTTCCATCCATCTGAAATGCCGCATCCGATAACTTAAAACTCTTTTTCATCTGTTTTTCTCCTTGTATTCGGTATTTACTTATCTAAAATCATCTTCTGGCATCGACATCAATATCTTCTCCGGTGTGATCGGAAGTTCTCTGTGCCATACACCTGTCGCCCGGTAAATTGCATGAGCAATCGCCGGTGCCGGTGTGTTGATCACGATTTCTCCGATGGATTTTGCGCCAAATGGACCTGTCGGCTCGTAGCTATTTTCAAACTCAACCCGTAGGTGTCCCATGTCCAGCCGCGTTGGGATTTTATATTGCATAAAATTGGACTCAACCGGTTTTCCGGTTTCATCATATGTGATATTCTCAAACAACGTATGACCGATTCCCTGCACGATTCCACCCTCTGCCTGGATACGTGCAAGTGCCGGGTTGATTGCGATTCCACAATCCACAACTGCCACATAATCGAGGATTTTTACCTCCCCTGTATAGCGGTCAAGCTCAATTTCCACCATACCAACCATATATGGCGGTGGAGAAACCGGTGAAGAATGCGATGCAGTCGCAACCGCTGCAATATCATTTGCCACCTGATCCTTCACACTGATCTGCGCCAGTGTGACACGCTCGTCTGTGTTAATCTTCCGCACACACCCATCTTCGAATACCGTTTCTTCCGGCTCACATCCAAGCATTCCCGCCGCAATCGCACACAGTTTTTTCTTCAGTTCCTCGCAGGCAAGTTCTACTGCTTTTCCTGTTACATAGGTAGTCGAAGATGCATAAGAACCGGAATCATACGGAGATGCGTCCGTATCTGCACCAAATACTGCCACGTCATCCACAGAGCAGTCCATACACTCAGCCACCATCTGTGCCAGAATCGTATCACAGCCGGTTCCCATATCAGAACAGCCAAGTGCCAGGGTGTAAGACCCGTCTTCATTTAATTTAATGTCTGCTCCGCCGACATCGATCCCTGCAATAGATGAGCCCTGCATGGCCATAGCGATGCCGACACCCCGTACTTTGCCGTTACCCATATCACGGAATGGATATTTCTCATCCCATCCGATCATTTCCTTTGCACGGGCAAGGCATTTATCCATGGTACAGCTGCCGTTGATTGGTACATCCGGATATCCAGGAAGCGCCTCTCCCTCCATAGGCATGTTCAGCTCACGGAATTTTACCGGATCCATACCCATCTTATGAGCCAGCTCATCTGCTGCGGACTCCACAGCAAAAATACCCTGTGTGGCACCATAGCCACGATAAGCGCCTGCTGCCTGCATATTGGTGTAAACCACATCATAGGCAAAACGGTAGGCTTCTGTATGGCGGTATAATGCAATGGATTTATGTCCGGAAAGTCCTACGGTTGTAGGCCCATGCTCTCCATAGGCGCCGGTATTGGAAAGGGTATAAAGATCGATGGCCTTTACGATACCGTTTTCGTCCGCACCCATACGGATATGGACTTCCATCTCATGACGAGGGGAAGACGCGATCATGGATTCCTTTCTGGAAAAAACGATCTTGGACGGTCTTCCGGTAACCCAGGTCACCAGTGCAGGAAAAACCTCACTGACGGAAGACTGTTTCGCTCCAAATCCTCCGCCGATACGCGGCTTGATCACACGAACTTTGGAAGACGGAATGTTCAACGCATTTCCTACGATCCTTCGGATGTGGAACGGGATCTGGGTGGAAGAAACCACCGTCAGTCTCTGGAAATGATCCATATAGCAGTAGGTACGGAAAGTCTCCATCATGGTCTGCTGGTTTGCCTTTGTGTGGTAAACCTGGTCTACTGTATACGCACATTTTTCTAGCATGGCGTCCACATCACCCACTTCTTCTACATTGGAGGAGCAGAGATTCCGTTTATTATCTCCGCCGGCCGGGATCGGCATATACCAGTCATCCTCCGGGTGCACCAGGATCGGATTATCCTTGGCTGTGTGGATATCCAGAACTGCTTCCTCCACACGATATTTTACCTTAATGCGCTTCAGGGCTTTATCTACTGCTTCTTCTGTCTCACCGGCTACGATGGCAACCGGATCCCCCACAAAACGCACATGCTTATCTATGATATAACGATCCCAGGGACTGATCTCCGGTGCTGTCTGTCCGGCCAGGGTAAATCTTTTGTGTGAAACATCCTCATAGGTGAGAACACAGGCGATCCCCTCGATCTTCTTTGCAGCATCTGTTTTGATCTCTTCCACCCATGCATTGGCATGAGGGCTTCTTAAAATCTTGACGATCAGGCAGTCAGAAGGTGCAAGATCATCGGTATAGACCGGTTTTCCGGTTACCAGCGACATGGCATCTGTTTTTGGTACCGGCTTGTTTACGTATTTCATTTTCCTTCCTCCTGTCCTTTTTTATAGTCGAGAAATTTCAAGATACTTCTGGTCTGTCCCACAAATCCCGAACAACGGCACAGATTTCCGGAAAGATACTCCAGGATATCCTCTTCTGTAGGATCATCCAGTTCCTTTAACATGGCAAACACATTCATGATAAATCCCGGATTGCAGAAGCCGCACTGCTCTGCTCCCTCATTGGCCATAAAAGCTCCGAATTCCTTTGCTTCCTCCTGCATTCCCTCCAGAGTCACGATCCGTTTCCCATCTGCGCGGGCAGCCAGCATGGAGCAGGACAGTACCGGACGTTCATCCATCAACACAGTACAGAGACCACAGTTTGCAGTCTCACAGCCACGTTTTACGCTGTAACAGCTGTTTTTCCGCAGGAAATCCAGAAGCAGTTCATCCGGACGTACCTCTGCCTGCCGTTTTACACCATTCAGCCAGAAAGTGATATTCATTCTGCTCTACCTCCGATCTCTTCCCAGGCTCTTCTCGTAAGGACTTTCACAAGAAGGCTTCTGTATTCCTTTGAAGCACGCATGTTCTTGTCTGTAGGAACATGTTCCACCGCATATGCGGCAAAAGAAGCTGCTGCCTCCTTTTTCTGCTGTGCATCCATCTGTGCAAAATCTTTTAAGATCCCCTCTTCATCTTCTACGATCATTGCTTTTCCGGGTCTGGCGCCAATGACAGTTCTTGCTTCTCCGTCAATCAGAGATGCCGCACAGGTGATTACCGGAAAATCTGTGGAATTGTTCCGCTGGCTTAAGTACACCGTGTTCAGCGGCTGTTTTTTCACAATGATATTTACCAGGATATCGTTATCTTTTTCCATGGATACAAACTGTGCCAGCGGAATGGTTCCGCCATTGTACAGCTCCACCCAGGTATCCAGTGCCAGAAACATGGTCAGCACATCGGAAAATCCGAATCTTCCGAAAATACTCCCCCCCACTGTGGCACAGTTTCGAAACTGCACGCCTACAATGTGCCGCACGCTTTCCCGGATGGCACCGTTCGTATAGGCATTCAGCTCTTTATGGGTTTCCAGTGCATGAAGCGGTGTCATGCAGCCGATCACAAACGCTTCTTCCGTTTCCATAATGGTATCCAGCCCAAGATCTGACAGGTCAATGGCTGTCATGATGTTACGGTTTCCCATTTTCAGCCAAACCATACCGCCCAGCACACAGGCTGTTCTTTTCTGGTTCAGTTCATATGCCTGTTCAAGGCTTTCTGCCTTTACGTAATTCTTTATCTTCAGCATACTTTATTCCCTTCTGAATTCTCATTCTCTTTCATCGCGGCTGTTTTTTCAGCCAGACATTTATTTTAACAGACCGTCAGCTAAATAGCTATTGTTTTTTCTCTGCTGCTGTTCTGACGCCGTATCAGTCAGCGATCTCCAGAACGATAAACTGATACGGTTTCAAAATGATCTCTTTTCCTGTGATCTCCGCTGTTTCCTGATTATTCAGAAGCACCTTCTTCATTTCTCCGGAAAGAGATACCTTCTGAGACTGTGCCTGCATATTTCCCAGGATCAGCAGATCCTTCTCACCGTTTCTTGTATAGGCGATCAGATTCTTCCGTTCTTCCTGATATGGAGTGAAGGTTCCGTATACAAGGGTTTCTTTATATTCCGGAGCTTTTCTCAGTGCAGTCAGCTTTTTGTAGAAAGAAAGGAGGGAGTCACTGTCCGTTAACTGGGTCTCTACATTGATTTCCTTATAATTGGGATTGACACCAAGCCACGGCTCTCCTTCTGTAAATCCTGCATTTTTCTCTGCGCTCCACTGTACCGGAGTTCTGGCATTGTCTCTGGAAAATGCAGAAGCAGCATCAAGAGCTTCTTTTTCACTGCATCCGGCACGGAGTGCTACCTGGTATTCATCGATGGTACTGATGTCATCGATCTGGTCCATAGAAGTAAACTCCATATTCTCCATACCGATCTCCTGACCCTGATAAATAAACGGAATTCCCTTCAGCAGGAAATAAATACCTGCCAGAAGCTTTTTGGAATCCGGGCAGCGGTCTTCCGGAGAAATATAGTGACAGACACCTCTTGGCTCATCATGATTCTCAATAATGTTGGAGATCATACCGGTATCCCCGATCTTTTTCTGAGTATGGAAAATACACTTCTTATACTCTTCCGGACTCAGGTACGGTTTGGATGCATACCAGCCATTCGCGCTCTTTCCATAACAGGTTTCCTCAAAATCAAACATGGATGAAAAATATCCGTTTTCTCCAATGAAGTCTTTGATCTCATCTTCCTTTTCATTGAAGACCTCTCCTACAGTAAAAGCATCATAGGGATGAAAGCACTTCTCAGCCATCTCTCCCAGGAATTCTCCGATTCCCTCTGCCTCCTCCAGCATCCTCTCGATATTGCAGAGCCCGTCTGCACGATCGGCAGGATAATCGGAAAACGGAAGCTTCTTCTTGATATTGATAATGGCATCAATACGGAATCCGCCAAGCCCCTTTTCCATCCACCAGCGGATGTTTTTGTAGACTTCCTCTCTTACCTCCGGATTCTCCCAGTTGAGATCCGGCTGCTTCTTGTGGAATACATGGAGATACTGTTTATCCGGATGTCCCGGAAGCTCTTCCCATACCGGACCACCGAAATAGCTCCTCCAGTTGCAGGGAGCCTTGTCATCCTTTTTGTCCCGGATATAAAAGAAATTTCCATACTTTCCGTCCGGATCCTTAATGGCCTGCTGAAACCACTCATGCTCATCGGAGCAGTGATTTACCACCAGATCCATAAGGATGTACATCTCTCTTTTTTTCGCTTCTGCGATCAGCCGGTCCATATCCTCCATTGTATGCACGGGCTCGTGTTCTACCACCTCGTACTTAATTCCCATCTTGTTTAACGCATCATATACTCGCTGTTTCTGGTCTTCCATGCTGTTACTCCTTTCTAATTCGAATAGTGTACTACAATATTGGCAGTCACCATTCCCTTTCCTGTATTTTTATACACATAATCATCAAAAGCATTATACGAAGCCGCATCTCCGGCTTTCAGCACATATTCATGATCTTTAAAGATCAGTGTCAATTCTCCGGAATACACGGTAATGAATTCTCTCGTACCAT
>OHVO01001044.1_pt1 | contig 10212 bp, 10 predicted proteins | sample 1579371 | NCBI WGS metagenome assembly OHVO01 (sample SAMEA3882557, study PRJEB24775) | human gut metagenome | biome: human-associated habitat; feature: intestine environment; material: feces | place: Netherlands | collected 2009/2010 | reverse complement strand
GTCATCGGCTTTGCCGGTGCAAAGGAGAACGAGGTGGCGCGTGCCGCTGCCCGGTTCTCGGTGCTTTTAGGGCAGCAGGCGGCCAAGCAGCCGGATCTGCCCCTGCGCATTCTGGGCCCTACGCCCGGCAGCATTGAAAAGATCAACGACACCTACCGCTATAAGCTTACCGTTAAGTGCCGCAACGACCGCCGCTTCCGCGACCTCGTGCGCAGCACGCTGGCACTGTATGAAAAAGAAAAGCTGCCGTCTAAGGCATCGGTCGTGGTAGACCTGCACTCGGATGGTGACATTTGAACGGTGGATTGTAAAATGGATAAAATACGCATTAATGATATTCTGAACTTTAGCAAAGAAGAAATACCAAATGTTCGCGTGAAATTCAATATTTACAATGGTTACGATGACCCGTTGGAACTTTATAAAACCGACCCGGATGAAGTAAATATCGACTGGTTTCTGTGGCGTGACCGCCGCCGTTATTTTAGTGTAGGACAAACGGCGATCTGCTTTTTAAAAATCGGAAATGATACATGGCTCATGACGTGCATCAAGACGATAACCGGGGAGAAAAAAGTTGATGAAACAAATGGCGGTGTTGGTTACGAGGCGCAGGATGATGCCCGTTACGGGAAATATTTCGGGCGGCTTGTTCTGCGTTATCATAATCCCTGCCGTACAATGGGGCGCACCTATGCGTCAGTAATGGACGAGTTGGAAGTTCTTGAGATTTTGAACGATCAGTTCACTGGCGAGGATTTTCCGGGTTATGAAAATGTACGGCTGAGTTATCGGCAATTGAAAAATGTGATCGACCGGCACCTTCCGGGATGGATCGCAGCGCTGCAAAACCAGAAAGCGGTCTATCTGATTACGGATAACAAGACCGGTAAATTATATGTTGGCTCTGCTACATCGCAGACGGGAATGCTTCTCCAACGTTGGTCAAATTATATTGCTGATGGCCATGGCGGAAACGAAGCATTGAAAGAGCTCGTAAAAAAGCAGGGCTTCGATTATGTAAAAGAAAATTTCCAGTATTCTATCCTTGAAAATTATAATGCAAGGATGGATGACGAATACATTTTGAGACGTGAGTCCTGGTGGAAAGAAACACTTCGGACAAGAGAGTTTGGATACAATAAGAATTAAAAGCTTGATTTGGAGGTACCATTATGGCTATCCGTAATATTGTTAAAGAAGGCGACCCCATCCTGAATAAGGTCTGCCGCCCCGTGACCAATTTTGACGACCGTCTGGCCACCCTGCTGGACGATATGCGCGAGACCATGATCGCTGCCGACGGCGTGGGTCTGGCTGGCCCGCAGGTGGGCATGATGCGCCGCCTGTTCGTGGTATGGGACACCACCGACGCCCCGGAGGAGATCCCCGAGGATTACGAGTACAAGTTCATTGATTTTGTCAACCCCGAGATCCTCGCCGTTTCTGAGGAAGAGGAGACTGCCTACGAGGGCTGCCTGTCCTTCCCGGGGCATAACGGCGCTGTGACCCGCCCGGTTGCTGTCAAGGTGCGTGCGCAGGACCGCAACGGCGAATGGTTCGAGCTGGAAGCTGACGGCCTGCTGGGTCGCTGCATCCAGCACGAGAACGACCATCTGGACGGCATCACCATCATGGAATCCAGCGAGTACTTCTATGAGGATACCGAGGAAGGCAAAAAGGCCGCCCGCGAAGCGAAAGGAAACAACTGATGCGCATTTTGTTCATGGGCACGCCGGATATTGCCGCCGAGTGCCTGAAAGCCCTGTATGCCGCCGGGCACGATATCTGTGCCGTGTACACCCGGCGGGATAAGCCCGTCGGACGCAAGCAGGTGCTCACCGCACCGCCGGTCAAGGAGGTGGCTCTAGAGCACGGCACACCCGTGTTCCAGCCCCGCACCCTGCGGGACGGCAGCGAGGATGAAAACATCCGCGCTCTCGCCCCGGAGCTGATCGTGGTGGTGGCCTATGGCTGCATTCTGCCAAAGTCCGTGCTGGAAATGCCCCGCTATGGCTGCATCAACCTGCACGTTTCGCTGCTGCCGAAGTACCGCGGCAGCGCCCCGGTGCAGTGGTCGGTGCTGAACGGCGATGCCGAGACCGGCGTTTCCATTATGCAGATGGATGAGGGTCTGGATACCGGCGATGTGCTGTACTGCAAAAAGATTGCCATCGACCCTGAGGAGACCAGCGGCGAATTGTTTGACCGCGTTACCGCTGTGGGTGCCGAAGCTCTGTGCGAGACTATTCCTCAAATCGCCGCAGGCACCCTGATGGCTGTGCCGCAAAAGCACGAAAACGCCACCCTTGCCCCCATGCTGAACAAGGAGATGGCAGAGTTCCACCTGACCGACACTGCCACCCATATCCACAACTGGGTGCGCGGCATGAATCCCTGGCCGGGTGCATGGTTTATCACTTCCGGCGGCAAAAAGCTTAAGGTGATGTCCTGCCGCGTGGCTGCCGCCAACGGTGAAGCCCCCGGCACTGTGCTGGCTACAAAGCCCCTGACCGTAGCCTGCGGCGAGGGTGCCATCCAGCTGCTGGAAGTCGTGCCGGAGGGCAAAAAGCCTATGGACGGCACTGCTTTTGCAGCGGGTCTGCGCCTGAAAATGGGGGATAGCCTCTGATGGCGGCAAATCCGCGTGCGGCAGCAGTTGCCGCACTGGTACGGCAGGAGCAGGACGGCTTTTCCAATCTGGTGCTGGACGCAGAGCTCAAGCGCCAGAAGCTGGAAGGCCGGGATAAGGCTTTTGCAAGTGCCATCTTCTACACCGTGCTGGAGCATCGCGGCACGCTGGACTATATTCTGGAGCAGTTTCTGCCCAAGGGTCTGGCGAAGCTGGATGCACCCGTGCGGGAGATTCTGCGCGCTGCTCTGGCACAGGCGCGCTATATGCAGGTGCCTGTCTCCGCTGCGGTGAACGAAGCGGTCAAGCTGACCCGCACCTTTAAAAAATCCAGCGCTTCCGGCCTTGTCAACGCTGTGCTGCGCAAGGCCTGCAGCTATGATTTAGACGCTGCTGTCTTTACAGACGAGATCCAGCGCCTGATGGTTTTAGGCTCTGCCGGGCGGGATGTGGCAGAATTCCTCCACAAAAACTACCCGGATGAAGCACTGGGCATCCTGACCTATCAGGCCGATGGCGGTTTGACCAGCCTGCGTGCAAACCCCCTCAAGGCCAGCGCTGCGCAGCTGTGTGCGCTGCTTACAGAGCAGGGCGCAGCAGAGGTGCGGCAGGGCATCGTGCCCGGCAGCGTGCTGGCACGGTTCGCGGGCAGCCCGGCAGATAACGAGCTGTTCCGGCAGGGATACTACCATGTAGAAGGACAGGCCAGTCAGCTGGCAGCCCTTTGCGTGGGCGCAGCCCCCGGTGAAACGGTGCTGGACCTGTGCGCTGCCCCCGGCGGCAAGTCGATTTTGCTGGCCGAGCAGATGCAGGGCACAGGAATACTGTACAGCTGCGATGCGGCAGAGAACCGTGTGGGGCTGATCCGCACCGCAGTAGACCGCATGGGCTTTACCGGGGTGCATACCCTTTGTAATGATGCCACCAAACCGAACCCTGCACTGCCCATGGCAGACCGCATCCTGACGGATGTGCCTTGCAGCGGCTTGGGCATTCTGGCAAAAAAGCCGGATATCCGCTATAAGACGCTGGAAAAAGCACGCCACGATGAATTATTGGCCACCCAGTCGTCCATTCTGGACACAGCAGCCGCTCTGCTGAAAGCGGGCGGGCGGCTGGTTTACTCCACCTGTACCATCGACCCCGCTGAGAACGAGGAGCAGGTGGCGGCGTTCCTTGCCCGCCACCCGGAGTTCCGGGTAATCCGGCCCGCTGTGGCGTTCCCTGACGGAATGACGGTGGGGGAGCACGGGGCGCTCTCGGTGCCCACCCGCACCGGGATGGACGGCTTTTTCCTCTGCGCCATGCAGAAAACCCAATGAACCCGCCGTCCGGTTCGTATTGATTCATAGGAGAATACCATGGAACAAAAACGCTGTATCTCTTCCCTGACGCTGGCCGAGCTGACCGCTGCGCTGAAAGCCATGGGTCAGCCGGGCTTCCGGGCAAAGCAGATCTTCCACTGGGTGCACCAGAAGCTGGTTACCGAGTTTTCTGCCATGACCGACCAGCCCAAGACCCTGCTGGCAAAGCTGGAAGAGCAGTTTTACATTGCTGCCCCCAAGATCGAGCGCCGGCAGGAAGCCAAGGACGGCACCGTGAAATATCTGCTGCGGATGGCCGACGGCAACTGCATCGAGACCGTTGTCATGCGCTACCACTACGGCAACACGGTCTGCGTCTCCACGCAGGTGGGCTGCCGGATGGGTTGCCGCTTCTGCGCCTCCACCCAGGCAGGCCGGGTGCGCAACCTGGAAGCCGGTGAGATCTGCTCTGAGATCTATACCGCCCAGAAGGACATCGGGGAGCGCATCTCCCACATCGTGCTGATGGGCATTGGCGAGCCGCTGGACAATTTTGACAATGTGATGCGCTTTCTGGAGCTGGTGAACAGTCCGGAGGGCATGAACATTTCCATGCGGCATATCAGTCTCAGTACCTGCGGGCTGGTGCCGAAGATCGACGAGCTGGCGAAGCGGAAACTGCAGCTGACGCTGTCGGTTTCCCTCCATGCGCCGGACAGTGAGACCCGCTCCAAGATCATGCCGGTGAACCGGGCCTGGGATGTGGAGGAGCTGTTTGCCGCCTGCCACCGGTATTTTCGCCGGACCGGGCGGCGCATATCCTTTGAATACGCCATGATCGACGGGGTCAACGACCACGACTGGCAGGCGGACCTGATCGCCCGGCGCATCGCCGGTATGCCGGGTCATGTGAACCTGATCCCTCTCAACGACGTGGTGGAAAGCCCCTTCAAGCCCAGCCGCCGCATTGCGGCCTTCCAGAAGCGGCTGGAGTCCCACGGCATCACCGCCACGGTGCGGCGGAGCCTGGGCGGGGATATCGACGCCTCCTGCGGCCAGCTGCGCCGCCGCGCCATGGAGGAGAGAAAGGGGGAGGACCCTGAATGAAGCATTGGGAGATCACCGACACCGGCCTGATACGCCATGAAAATCAGGACGCCTTCGGCTTTGCCCAGCTGCCTGGCGGCTACGCGGTGGCCGTGGTGTGCGACGGCATGGGCGGCGTGGCCGGAGGCAGCATCGCCAGCACCGTGGCGGTGGAGACCTTCATCCGCACCCTGACGGAGACGGTGCACTCCGGCCACACGGACCGGGCGGTGCAGGAGGCCGTCACGGCGGCCAACGCCGCCATACGCCAGCGGGCCGCCGGTCATCCGGAGCTGAAAAGCATGGGCACCACCCTGGTGTCCGCCCTGGTGAAGGGAGATAAGGTCCTCATCAGCAATGTAGGCGACAGCCGGGCCTATCTGGCCGGAGCCGATGGCCTGCGCCAGATCAGCCGGGACCACTCCCTGGTGGAGGACATGGTGGAAAAGGGCGACCTGACCCCGGGCCAGGCCCGCAGCCACCCCCGCCGCAACCTGATCACCCGGGCCCTGGGCCCGGACCCCGCCGTGGAGGCAGACGGCTTCCCCCTGCAATGGAAGCCCGGGGATTTCCTGCTGCTGTGCTCCGACGGCCTGGTGAACACCGTCACGGACCAGGAAATTATGTTTGAAATTCTGCATAACGGACAGCCGGAGGACTGCTTGCAGCGGCTGATGGCCATTTCCAAGCAGCGGGGCGCGCCGGACAACGTGACGGCCATCCTGCTGATGAACGACTGAAGGAGGAATTGACGATATGGATCCTTACATTGGTAAAATGCTGGATAATCGCTACGAAATACTGGAGCTGATCGGCAGGGGAGGCATGGCCAACGTCTACAAGGCCAAGTGTCACCGGCTGGACCGGCTGGTAGCGGTGAAAATCCTGCACAGCGACCTGGCCCAGAACGCCGACTTCCGCCGCCGGTTCATGGATGAGTCCCGGGCCGTGGCCCAGCTGTCCCACCCCAACATCGTGTCGGTATACGACGTGTCGTGCAGCGATGACGTGGACTACATCGTCATGGAGCTGATCGACGGCGTGACCCTGAAGCAGTATATGGAGCGCCGGGGCCAGATGGACTGGCGGGAGGCGCTGCACTTCATCACCCAGATCATGCGGGGCCTGAGCCATGCCCACAGCCGGGGCGTGATCCATCGGGACATCAAGCCCCAGAACATCATGGTCCTGCGGGACGGCAGCGTCCGGGTGGCCGACTTCGGCATCGCGTGCCTGGCGGACCAGGGGCAGACCCTGACCCAGGAGACCCTGGGCTCCGTGCACTATATCTCGCCGGAGCAGGCCCGGGGCGACCGGGTGGACGCCCGGTCCGACATCTATTCCGCCGGCGTGGTGCTGTATGAGATGCTCACCGGCAAGCTGCCCTTCCAGGGGGACTCCGCCGTGTCCGTGGCCATCCAGCACCTGAGCGCCGTGCCCAAGTCCCCCCGGGAGCTGAACCCCGACATCCCCGAGGCCCTGGAGCTGATCTGCATGAAGGCCATGTGCCCGGACATCTCCAAGCGTTACCAGACCGCCGACGCCATGCTGGACGATCTGGAGAAATTCCGCAAGGACCCCGCCGTGGACATGGACTATATCCGGGAGGACCTGAAGGCCGCCGTGGTGTGCCAGGAGCCTACCCAGCCCCTGCCCACCGACCGGGTGGCGGCAGTGAGCCGGGCCAACAGCGCCGTGGCCCAGGAAGAGGAGGACAAGAAGCACAGCCGCAAGGTGGTGGGCCTGGTCATCGGCGGGTTCGCCCTGGCCCTGGTGCTGATTTTCGTGGTGTTCAAGCTGGTGGCCGGAGGCTTTGACGCCGGTAATGGCACGGCGTCCCACCAGGTGCCGGACCTTCTGGGCAAGACCCTGGAGGAGGCCGAGGCCCTGCCCGAGGTGAAGGACGTCTTCCGCATCGAGGTGCTGGGCACCAAGCCCAGCGACAAGTATGAGCCCGGCCAGATCGTGGAGCAGGACCCCGTCAGCGGCCGCAGCCGCAAGAACAACCTGGTCATCAAGGTCTATCTCTGCGCCCAGGAGGACGATACGCTGATGCCCACCGTGGTGGGCAGGGAGTTCCTGATGGCCAAGACAGAGCTGGGCAACCTGCATCTGGACCTGGATGTCCAGCGGGCGGAGGCCTATTCCCCCGACGTGCCGGAGGGCCAGGTGATGCAGAGCTCTCCCGCCGCCGGTGAGCCCCTGAACAAGGGCGACACCGTGGTGCTGACCGTCAGCAAGGGGCCGGAGACCAAGCCCCTCACCGTGCCCAATTTCGTGACCATGCGCATTGACGACGCCGCCCAGCAGGCGGAGGCCCTGGGCCTGACCGTGGGCGAGCATCAGTACGAGTTCAGCGATAAGCCCGAGGGCACCGTCATCGGCCAGAGCATCCAGCAGGGCACCGAGGTGCAGTCCGGCACGGAGATCGTGTTCACCGTCAGCAAGGGCGCCAGCACCGCCGAGCGGGTGGTGGTGTTCGACATCCCCGAGCAGTACCGCAGCGACAGCAATATGAAGATCGAGGTCATGCAGGACGGCAGCATCATCCACTCCACCTATGTGGACGGCGGCACCGCCTCCTTTACCTACACCTTCCACGGCAGCGCCGGTTCCACCTCCACCATCAAGCTGTATATCAACGGAACCGAGGCCGTGGCCCAGGAGATCACGTTTTGATCCGGGGACGCATTGAAAAGGCTCTCAGCGGGTTTTACTATGTGAACACCGGGGCGGAGACCCTGCAATGCCGGGCCCGGGGCAAGTTCCGCCGGGAGGGGCTGTCCCCCCTGGTGGGGGACTGGGTCCAGGTCCGGGAGCTGGGCGGCGGCGAGGGCTTTGTGGAGGCGGTGGAGCCCCGCCGCAACGCCTTCGACCGCCCGGCGGCGGCCAACATCGACCAGCTGGTGATCATCGCCTCCGCCGCCCTGCCGGTGACGGATCCGTATCTCATCGACCGCATCAGCGCCATTGCCGCCCTGAAGGACTGCCGGGTGCTGCTGTGCCTGAACAAGTGCGACCTGGACCCGGCGGAGGAGTTGTACGGGATATACAGCGGCTCCGCCATCCGGGTGCTGCGGGTCAGCGCTGTCACCGGCCAGGGGATCGACGAGCTGCGCCGGGAGCTGGCCGGAAAGCTCAGCGCCTTCACCGGCAACTCCGGCGTGGGAAAGTCCAGCATTCTCAACGCCCTGGACCCCCGTTTTTCCCTGGCGGTGGGGGAGGTCAGCAAGGCCCTGGGCCGGGGGCGGCACACCACCCGCCATGTGGAGCTGTTCTCCCTGGGACAGGACACCTATGTCATCGACACCCCGGGCTTTGCGTCCTTTGATACCCAGGAGCTGGACCTGGAGCTGAAGGAGCACCTGCCGGAGACCTTCCCGGAGTTTGCCCCTTATGTAGGCGGCTGCCGCTTTGTGGGGTGCAGCCACACCAAGGAGAAGGGCTGCGCCGTGCTGGAGGCCGTCCATCAAGGGAAGATCCCTCGCAGCCGCCACGCCAGCTATCTGCGGCTGTATAACGAGCTGAAGGACCTGAAGGCCTGGGATAAGAAATAAAAAAATTCCTCTGCATGCTTGCAGAGGATTTTTTTTTCTTACAGGCTTCCCTCCCGGGTATAGTGCTCGTACCGCTCCTGCAGCCAGGCTTTCAGCTGCTCCACGCCCTGGTCGTCCCAGGGGAAGTCCTGCTGCTGCACGTCCTTGGCCACCTCGAAGCAGTACACGGTGTAGACCGCCGTGTGCAGAAGGCCGTTGTCCTTGTCCATTTCAAAGCGATAGCGGAAGTCGTCGATGTTCCCGGTATACACGAAGGCCCGCTTGAACCACCGGGGCGTCAGCTGGGAAAAGTTCGGATGCATCTGAATCACTCCTTATAAAGTCTTTCACACCAGGTCGTATAGCTGCCGCAGATCCCGAATCTCGTAGTCGATCCGCAGGTCCTCCGGCCGGGCGGCTTCCTTGGGATTGTACCAGCAGCAGGGGAGGCCGTAGTTATTGGCTCCCCGGATGTCGCTGGACAGGGAGTCCCCCACCAGCAGGCAGTTCTCCCGGGTGATGCCATCAATGCGGGAGAAAACGTAGTCGAAGTATGCGGCACTGGGCTTGCTGGCCCCGGCCTCCTCCGAAATAAAGGCCCCGGTGATATAGGGCGCAATGGCGCTGCCCGCCAGCCGGGACCGCTGCACCGCCGCCACGGCGTTGGTGACGATGTACAGCCGGCGCTCCCGGGACAGGCCCCGGCAGACCTCCAGAGCGTGGGGCAGCAGCAGGGTGTTCTGTCCCAGCACCTGTAGGTGCAGTTCGTTGCACCGGGCCGCATCCCGATCCAGGCCCATTTCCTTCAGAAAACGCCGGAACCGCTCCACCACCAGAAAGTCCTTGGTGCACTCGCCCCGGTCAAAGGCCGCCCACATGGCGTTGTTGCACCGCTTATAGCACTGAAAGCTCTCCTCCGTGTCCGGGATGTCATATCGGGCGCACACCTCATGAAAAGCGTGCCGGTTTCCCGCGTCAAAATCAAACAATGTGTTGTCTGCGTCCAGCAGCAGATAGGGGTATTTCATGTCGTTGCTCCTGTTATTATATGGTAATAGGGAGTATATCATAACTGCGGCAAGGATGCAATAGCGGATTCATAACCCCACCTTCTGGCAGGGATAAAAAAGTTGAAAAATGCGGGAAAAAGGTGTTGACAAATGGGGAATGGGGTGGTATTCTAACAAAGCTGTCGGCGAGAGCCGCGGCGGGGACACGGAGAACCGAAAAAAATCAAGACTTCCCGAAAAAAGTTCTTGACAAAGCGAGCTCGATGTGGTATCCTAAATAAATCGTCTGCAAAGACGATGAACGACAAACGGTTTCAAAAAATGTGAAGGATGTCGAAAAAAGTTCTTGACAAACGAAACTGCTTGTGGTAAAATACCAACTGTTCCGCGGATGCGGGGCGTGTATCTTGTAAATTAAACAATGAACGAACAAAGCACCAGACGGGAGCACATGAAGATGTGCAACTGAAAAGCTCGGACGCTGGGGTTTAGTCAATTACCCGGTGTTTGAGCAGAGTTTATGAAGCTATGGAAAATAGCTCTGTAAAATGATTAGCTCAGCGGAGACGCTGTGTTGATACGATTTATAGAGAGTTTGATCCTGGCTCAGGACGAACGCTGGCGGCGTGCTTAACACATGCAAG
>OHVO01001042.1_pt1 | contig 10230 bp, 8 predicted proteins | sample 1579371 | NCBI WGS metagenome assembly OHVO01 (sample SAMEA3882557, study PRJEB24775) | human gut metagenome | biome: human-associated habitat; feature: intestine environment; material: feces | place: Netherlands | collected 2009/2010 | reverse complement strand
GAGCAGACCCCGGCCCTGCGCCGGTTTGCGGCAAGATTTATCACCTGCAAGGTGTTTTGAATAGAGAAAGAACAAAGGAGGAAACATCACATGAGAGTTACCAAACGTCTGATGGCCGCGCTGCTGGCGTGCCTGATGCTGCTGTCTCTGCTGCCGGTTCCGGCCTATGCGGCAGACGACGGGCGCATCGCCCTGCTGGCCGTGGCCCAGGACGGCTATGTCATCGAGCCGGAGTATATCGGCTATCGCTCCGGCGACACGGTGAAGGACGTGCTGAAAAACAGCGGCCACACCTTCTCCGGCATCGACAGCGGATTTATTACCGCCGTGGACGGCCGGACGGACAACTACTCCCTGCACTACGACGGCGACGGCTATGCCTTGGACGCCTCGGCCAAGGGACTGACGGCCATCTGGTTCACCACCAATGCCAATCAAAGCTACGGCGAGAATCTGCTGCACCTGGCAGAGCGGATGGCGGCCTACAACACGTCCACCAACGGACTGAAGGACTACGCCGCCGCCAAGGCGGCCCTGTTCCGCCAGTGCCGCGCCGCCGCGGTAAACCGCGACGATCCCTGGACGGAGCGCATTCTCCGGGACTGCGCCTGTCCCGTATATGACTACGGGCTTCACGGAGGGCACCTGCTGGCAGAGGACATGGACCTCTCCCCTACCGGCGTCCGGTTCACCGCCCGGGAGGGCGAAGTCTCCTGTCCCGTGTCCGTGTCCATCCCCGGACTTTTCACCGTGTACAACGCCCTGGCAGCGCTGTCCACGGCCCGCCTGTCCGGCATTTCCCTGCCGGACGCCGCCGGTGCTCTGGCCAAGGTGCCCGCCGTTCCCGGCCGCATGGAGCCGGTACCGGCCCCGGGACTGGGCTGCCGCATCTTCATCGACTTTGCCCACACGCCGGAGGCCCTGGCCAAGGCCCTGGAGGCCCTCCGGCCTATGACCCCGGGCCGCATCATCGCGGTGTTCGGCTGCGGCGGCTGCCGGGATAAGGGCAAGCGTCCCCTGATGGGGGCCGCCGCCGGGCAATACGCCGACCTGACGGTGCTCACCTCCGATAACCCCCGCACCGAGGACCCTCTGGCCATCATCCGGGACATTCTCCCGGGCCTCAGCGGCCCCCATCTGGTGATCCCGGACCGCCGGGAGGCCATTTTCCGGGCTCTGGACCTGGCCCGCCCCGGCGACACGGTGATCCTCTGCGGCAAGGGCCACGAGATCACCCAGGAGACAGGCGGCCATCGGCTGCCTATGGATGAAAGACAGATCATTGCAGAATATATAAACGGAAGCTGACCCGCGTCCCCTGCGGGACGGGAAGGAGAGAACATGATGGAAATCATTCTGGCAGGCGTTGTGAGCCTGGTCATCACCCTGGCAGCAGGCAAGCTGCTGATCCCCGCCCTGATCCGGCTGAAGGCCGGGCAGAGCATCAAAGAGGTGGGCCCCACCTGGCACAAGGGCAAACAGGGCACCCCCACCATGGGCGGCCTGATGTTCATCATCGGCATCGGCATTGCCATCCTGATCCTAGGCTGGAAGGGCATGCTGGAGGGGAACTTCACCCACCTGTATGTGTACCTGTTCGCCCTGGTGTTCGGCGGCATCGGCTATATCGACGACTATCAGAAGGTGAAGCACCACCAGAACACCGGCCTCACCGCTTCCCAGAAGTTCCTGCTGCAGCTGGCGGCTGCCGTGGCCTTCCTGTGCCTGATGCGCTACGAGGGCATGCTGAGTCCCAACCTGTATATCCCCTTCTTCAACACCCATCTGGTGCTGCCGTGGGTGGTGTATATGATCTTCGCCGCCTTCGTCATCATCGGCACCGTCAACGCCGTGAACATCACCGACGGCGTGGACGGCCTGTCCTCCAGCGTCACGGTGCCTGTGGCCGTGTTCTTCGCGGTGCTGGGCGGCCTGTGGCAGGGCTTCGGCCAGCTGGGCGTGTTCGCCGGCGCTCTGGTGGGCGGTCTGCTGGGCTTCCTGTTCTATAACCACTACCCTGCCAAGGTGTTCATGGGCGACACCGGCTCCCTGTTTCTGGGCGGCGCGGTGGCGGCCCTGGCCTTTGCCTATGACATGCCCCTGATCCTGCTGCTGGTGGGCTTCGTCTACCTGTGCGAGACCCTGTCCGACATCATCCAGGTGACCTATTTCAAGCTGACCCACGGCAAGCGTATCTTCAAAATGGCCCCCCTCCACCACCACTTCGAAATGTGCGGCTGGAAGGAGACCAAGGTGGTGGCGGTGTTCGCCGCCGTCAGCACCATTTTCTGCGTCCTGGCCTATCTGGGCGTCATGGACCGCTTCGGCGCATAACCTGAAACCTGCCGGAAAGGAGGGAACCGTATGGCCCGCACCAAGAGTAAAAAACGCCTGGTAGGCACCTGGAGCACCCAGCAGCGCCGGGAGGCCATGGAGCAGTCCAGGGAAGCGGCCCGGGGCCCTGTGGACCTGCTGTTTCTGCTGCTGACCCTGCTGCTGACGGCTATGGGCATGGTCATGGTGCTGTCCGCCAGCTTCCCCTCCGCCTACTATGAAAACAACGGCAACGGCGCGTACTACTTCGTCCGCCAGGGCATTTTCGCCGTGCTGGGCCTGGCCGCCATGTTCGGCCTCAGCAAAATGAACTATCAGCGCCTGCGGGGCGTGGGCCGTCTGCTGCTGTGGGGCTCCATCCTGCTGCTGGTGCTGGTCATCGTCCCCGGCAACCCCATCGCCATCACGGAAAACAACGCCACCCGCTGGCTGGGCATCCGGGGCACCTTCCTGCGGTTCCAGCCCTCGGAGCTGGCCAAAATGGCCGTGGTCATCTATTTCTCCGCCACCATTTCCAAAAAACGCGAAAAAATGCAGACCTGGAGCCAGGGCATCTGGCCCTATGTGCTGATTCTGGGCGTCATCGCCCTTCTGATGATGCGGGAGCCCCACCTGTCCGGCACCATCCTCATCGTCTGCACGGGCATCGTGCTGATGATCGTGGGCGGCATCAAGGGCTGGCTGATCCCCCTGGGCATCGGCGGCGTAGGCCTGGTGGGCACCCTGTATGTGATCCTGGTGCAAAAGGGCATCCTGCACTACGGGGAAAACCGCATCAACACCTGGCGGGACCCCTTCAACGCCGAGTGGTATCGGGGCGACGGCTGGCAGATCGCCCAGTGCCTCATTGCCATCGGCTCCGGCGGCCTGGAGGTGTTCGGCACCCCGTTTATGATGGCCATGATGGAGCACGCCGCCATGGACTGCGTGCAGCCGGACCTGCCGGAGGGCAAGGGCACCGTGGGCGTGGACATTCATTCCAGCCACCTGGCTCCCACCCCCGTGGGCATGACCGTCCGGGCCACGGCCACCGTCACCGGCGTGTCCGAAAACGGCAAGCTCATCACCTTCCGGGTGGAAGCCAGCGACGACTGGGGCCCCATCGGCGAGGGGACCCACACCCGGGCCATCATCGCCAACGACCGCTTCCTGCAGAAGTGCAACAGCAAGCTGACGGAGCGGAAATAACCCCCGCAGCTTCCAAAGAGGGAGGAGAGCGCCGCTCTCCTCCCTCTTTTTGCAATGCCCGCAAAAAAAGTTGTCCCGCCCCTTCAAAAGCTCTTGCAATCAGAGGACGGGAACCGTATAATATAAGTTCAGTGTGAAAACACGGGATTACGACCGAATAAGGAGTGTGAGACAATGACCGAGGAAGGGAAGGCCCCTCTGAACGAGGAGAGTGCCGAGAGCAAAAACTTTATTCTGAACTTTATCGACGAGGACATCGCAGAGGGTGGCCGGTTCCAGGGACTGACCGTTCACACCCGTTTCCCGCCGGAGCCCAACGGCTATCTGCACATCGGCCACTGCAAGGCCCTTTGCATCGACTTCGGCACCGCCGAGCGTTACGGCGGCCTGTGCAACCTGCGCATGGACGACACCAACCCCGCCAAGGAGGACACCGAGTATGTGGATGCCATCCAGCAGGATATCCACTGGCTGGGCTTCGACTGGGGCGACCGTTTCTTCTATGGCTCCGATTATTTTGAAAAGGACTATGAATACGCCGTGGAGCTCATCAAAAAGGGCCTGGCGTATGTGTGCGAGTTGACGCCGGAGGAGTTCAAGGCCAACCGCGGCGACATCGGCATCCCCGCCACGTCCCCCTACCGGGACCGGCCCATCGAGGAGAACCTGCGGCTGTTTGAAAAGATGAAGAACGGCCAGGTGGAGGAGGGGAAAATGACCCTGCGGGCCAAGATCGACCTGGCCAGCGGCAATCTGAACCTCCGGGACCCCATCATTTACCGCATCCGCTTCATCAACCACCACCGCCAGGGCACCAAGTGGTGCATCTATCCCATGTACGACTTTGCCCACCCCATCCAGGACGCTCTGGAGGGCATCACCCACAGCCTCTGCTCCCTGGAGTTCGAGTCCCACCGGCCTCTGTATGACTGGGTGGTCAGCAATGTGTCCATCCCCTATCACAAGCCCCGCCAGATCGAATTTGCCCGGCTGGGCATTGACCACACCGTCATGAGCAAGCGCAAGCTCCGCAAGCTGGTGGAGGAGCACTATGTCTCCGGCTGGGACGATCCCCGGATGCCCACCCTGTGCGGCCTGCGCCGCCGGGGCTATACCGCCGCCTCCATCCGCAATTTCTGCGAGCGTATCGGCGTGGCCAAATCCCCCAACACCGTGGAGTACGGCTTCCTGGAGCACTGCCTGCGGGAGGACCTGAACGTGTCCGCCCAGCGGACCATGGCGGTGCTGCACCCGGTGAAGCTCACCGTTACCAACTATCCCCAGGGCCAGAGCGAAACCTTCACCGTGGAGAACAACCCCACCGACCCCAGCCAGGGCACCCACGAGATCACCTTCAGCCGCCACCTGTGGATCGAGCATGAGGACTTTCTGGAGACCCCCATTCCCAAGTATAAGCGCCTGTATCCCGACGGCCCCGAGTGCCGCCTGAAGGGCGCGTATCTGGTGAAGTGCACCGGCTGCGTCAAGGATGAAAACGGCCAGATCGTGGAGATCCTGTGCACATATGACCCCGACAGCCGGGGCGGCGATCCCGCCGACGGCCGCAAGGTCAAGGGCGCCACGCTGCACTGGGTGGACGCCGAAAACTGCGTGGACGCAGAGGTGCGGCTGTATGACAACCTGTTCTCCGATCCACAGCCCGACGGCCCGGACAAGGACTTCCTGAACTGCCTGAATCCCGACTCCCTGATGGTGCTGGAGGGCTGCAAGGTGGAGCGGGCCATGGTGGACGTGGCCCGGGACTTCGACCGGGTGGAAAACCGCACCGGCATCAACGCCCCCACCTTCCAGTTCATGCGCACGGGCTATTTCTGCATGGATAACCGGGACTGCACGGCGGATCACCTGGTGTTCAACCGCAGCGTGTCCCTGAAGGACAGCTTCAAAAAGTAACCTGTAAAGTAAAAGTTGCGCCGCCCTTTGGACGGCGCAACTTTGTTTTGCTGGACAAGGGACGGGGTAGCCTGTATAATAGGGAAAAAACGGGAGGACCACGCCATGCCTCTGTACGATGCCGTTCGCACGCCCCAGCCCCGGAAACGGGACCCCAGGCTGCTTGCCTGCATAGCCATCGCACTGACCCTGGTGTTACTGGCATTTTTTCCCATTCTATGGGCCGCCCATTTACAGCGGCAGTACCGCCATTTTATAAGCGGGCTGGGAGAAAGCGTTCTATATGCCAAGGCGCAGGGAAGTCTGTACGTCCGGCAGAACGGGCGGCAATTCCGGGCCCGGGGGCCCGCCTCCCGGCTGTATCTGGAGGTGAATGCCGCCGGCATGGGCAAGCGCCAGAGCAGCGCCCCCGATTCTGCGCCGGACGCGGAGCTGGAGTTCGGAGACGGGTGCATTCTGCGCTTCTGGGGTCTGGACGTGTGGGACGGGTACAACCGCCAATGGGTCCCCGGCGTGTTCGTCTGGTACCGGGGAGCCAACGGAAAAATCTATATGTATGACACCGACCGGATGCAATGGCAAACGCTGGTGCGGTGCCTGCCCGAAGAATAGGAGGAACGATATGGGTCTTTATGATGCGGTGCGTCGGGAGGAGAAACCCCGGCGGCGGTGGCACCCCATGTGGGTGGTGGCGCTGGCCTTTGCGGCGGCGCTGGTGACGGCGCTGGGCCTGACCATCAGCAAGCCCCAGCGGGATCATGACCGGTTCATCCGCTGCATGAGCGACATCTCCAGCAGCACCACCTACGCCTTCAGTGGAAAATTCACCTCCCTCCGGGCCCGGGTGGACGGCCAGGACCTGCGCATCACCCAGGAAAACGGCTATGCCCTGTACGGGAAGCTCTTCAACATGAACGCCACCTTCAGCCGGGACGTCCCCAAGGAGGACAGCCTCCGCCTGGACTACGGCGACGGGGCGGTGCTGGAGCTGTGGCCCTATCACCTGCCGGACGGCTCTGACCGCAGCGAGGGCATATTCGTCCGGTTCGTAAATCCGGAGGGAAAAACCTACACCTACTACACCGACCGGGACACCTTCGCCCGGGTCACCCAATGCCTGTCGCCGGAAAATAACCCGGCATGGGCGGAATAACCGATTTTCGCAGGACGGCTTCCCGTCCTGCGATTTTTCTTGAAAAAAACCGGGATTTATGATATCATAAGCTGATTATATATGCACACAAGCGGGACGGGAGCCGCAGGCTGCGGAAGCGGCCCATCCCGCAGGTCCCATGGAGGAGGAACACCGTTGAAATCCAGAGTTTTTGAGATCATTGCCGCCGAGCAGGCCCGGCAGAACAGCACCGTGGAGCTGATTGCCAGCGAAAACTTCGTGAGCGAAAACGTCATGAAGGCCGTAGGCTCCTGCCTGACCAACAAATATTCCGAGGGCTATCCCGCCCAGCGCCCCTCCGGCAACCGGGGCCGGTTCTACGGCGGCTGCCAGTATGTGGATGAGCTGGAGGAATACTGCTGCCGCCAGTGGCAGGCCGTCTTTCAGACGGACTATCACGTCAATGTCCAGCCCCACAGCGGCTCCTCCGCCAACCTGGCCGCCTATATGAGCGTGCTGAAGCCCGGCGACACCATTCTGGCCATGATCCTCAACAACGGCGGTCACCTGACCCACGGCTCTCCGGTGAATTTCAGCGGCAAGCTGTTCCACATGGAGTTCTACGGGGTGGACGAAAATGGCTTCATCGACTATGAGGACGTCCGCCGGAAAGCCCGGGAGTGCCGCCCCCAGCTGATTCTGGCCGGGGCCTCGGCCTACAGCCGCACCATCGACTTCCCGGCCTTTGCCGACGCCGCCCGGGAGGCGGGGGCGTATTTCATGGTGGACATGGCCCACATCGCAGGGCTTGTGGCCGCCGGGGACCATCCCTCCCCCTTCGGCCTGGCGGACATCATCACAACCACTACCCACAAGACCCTGCGCGGCCCCCGCGGCGGCCTGATCCTGACCAACAACCCGATCCTTGCAAAGCGCATCAACTCCGCTGTGTTCACCTACACCGGCACCGGCGAGATCGGCCAGCTGTTCGACAGCAACGACGACCCCAACGCCACCCGCCTGCAGAACGTCCGCAACGGCTCGGCCTCGCCGGAGGAGGTTGCGGCGAACGCGCAGTATAATTATTATAGCTACGTCATTTTGTTCCGCGACGTCATCTACAACGGCGGCGGCAACACGCTGCCCATCAACCTGTCCTATCTGGACACCGCCAAGCCGCTGCAGCAGTTCAGCGTCACGCTGGGCCAGTGCGTGGACAAGGACCAGACGACCTCGCCCAACCTGCTCGTGCGCACCTCCAGCTACGGCGACAGCGTCACCGCAGGGCAGGCGTTCGACCTCTCCCTCGGCCTCTATGCCACCGACGGCAATGAGAACCTCGACGACGTCATCGTCTCGCTGACGCTGCCCGAGAACATCTCCCTGAACGGCGGCAGCCTGTCCAGCTACCTCGGCACCATCTGCCCCAAGCAGACCCGGGACGTCACGTTCCAGGTCATGCCCGCCTCCGGCTTTACCGGCACGGTGGCCAGCATCACCGTCAACATGACCGGCACCGGCTCTGTCACCGGCAAGGAGGTCAGCGGCACCACGACGATTTCCGTGCCCGTCAGCCAGCCCGACCGCTTTGAGGTCGGCCAGCTCGAGCTGTCCGGCGACACGATCTATGTCGGCGACACCGGCAGCGTCTCCCTCTCCTACGTCAACAAGGGCAAGAACCCCGTCAGCAATCTGGAAGCCCGCCTGACCGGCACGAATCTGGGTGCGGGCGGCTACCAGTACCTCGGCAACCTGGCCGCCGGCACCGAGGGCAGCGTGGACTTTGACATCGTCCCCGATGCCGCGGGCACGGTCAGCGGCATCATCACGCTGAACTACGAGGATGCCTCCGGCAACCCGCAGACCATCTCGAAGGACTTCTCTGTCAGTGCCGAGGAGATGAACATGGACGACTTCAACTATGACCCGTCGATGGACGACGTCCAGCCCGAGCAGACCGGTATGCCGGTCTGGGCGTGGGTGCTCATCGGTGTCTGCGGCGCAGTGGTCGTGATCGTGGTCATCGTGGTCGTGGTACGCAAGCGCAAAAAGGCTAAGGCACTGGCCGCGCTGGAAGCAGAGGACAGCGATGAAGATCTCTGATGAAATCAGCCTGTCGGCGCGCAACCTGCTGCGCCGCAAGGGCCGCTGACGCTCGTCGGCGTCGTCATCGGCACCTGCATGGTCGTGCTGATGATCTCGCTGGGCATTGCCCAGACCAAAACCAACGAGGAGATGCTGCAAAGCTGGGGCGACCTGACCCAGATTCAGGTCTACGGCTACGGTATGATGCAGGGCAGCGACGGCAAGCCGCTGTATCTGGACGACGCGGCCATCGCCAACATCAAGCAGATCCCCCACGTGGCGGCGGCCACGCCCTACGCGCAGGCGTATAATCTGGAGGGCACCATCACGGCGGGCCGCAATGACCGCTACACGATGGAAATTTACAATTTGATCGGCATCGACCCCACCGCACTGGAGCCGATGGGCTTCGCCCTGCAGAGCGGCAGCTGGCTCACGAACACCCCCGCCAGCGAGAAGGCGGCGAAATTGCAGATTTTGGTCGGCGGGTCCACCGGGTATGAGTTTCAGGACTCGCGCAAGAGCCCCAACAGCCCCAAGCGCTACCGCTGGCAGGGCCAGACCGATGCCAACGGCAAGGAGCTGCCGCCCTTTGTGGACATCGACAAGGATAAGATGACCCTGACCATCCGGACCGGCGAGGGCTCCACCGAAAAGACCCGCAGCTGGGAGCTGGAGGTCGTGGGCGTGCTGGAGCCGGACGGTGCCAAGGGCTACTGGACCCAGAGCGGCATTGTGCTGCGCATTCAGGACATGAAGATGCTGCAAAAGGTCTACAACGACATGACCAAAACCAAGACCGAGGAAAAGAGCTACGAGCAGGTCTACGTCAAGGTCGATGACCTGAAGAACGTCACCGACGTTGAGACGGCCATCCACGAGCTGGGCTTCACCAACACCTACTCGATGAACCAGCAGCGCGAGGAGATGCAGCAGCAGGTCATAAAAAGCCAGATGATCTTCGGCGGCATCGCGGCGGTCTCACTGTTTGTGGCGGCCATCAACATCATCAACACCATGACGATGGCCATCTATGAGCGCACCCGGGAGATTGGCGTCATGAAGGTGCTGGGCTGTGAGCTGGGCAGCATCCGCACGATGTTCCTGCTGGAAAGCTCGACCATCGGGTTTATCGGCGGGCTGATCGGCGTAGCGTTCAGCCTGCTGGCCAGCTTTGTGCTGAACAACCTTTCCACAATTTTAGCGGCGTTCGGTCAGGGCGGCGGGTTGGACCTGTCCGGCTTGATTGGCGGCGGGTACTACTACATGGACGGGGGCGGCAGCGCGGCCATTTCGATCATCCCGCCCTGGCTCATGCTGGCGGCGCTGGTATTCGCGGTGATAGCCGATACCGTGGTGCTTAAGCCCGTGCAGCGTCTGCTGCGGAAGGTACGGCTGTAGATTCGGATACGGCGCTATGCCACGGTATCAAAGCCAGGAATCCCAGCAGCAGAAGCGGGGCGAACGTGAATTTCGACATGCCAAGGCCGGCATCAAACGGTTCAGCCGCTTCCACGCAGCGCTCGCCGCTACTCGCGAGAACACGGTCGAAGGATCAGAAACAGCATCAGAGGCATCGGAAGCATCAGACATAT
>OHVO01001039.1_pt1 | contig 10240 bp, 9 predicted proteins | sample 1579371 | NCBI WGS metagenome assembly OHVO01 (sample SAMEA3882557, study PRJEB24775) | human gut metagenome | biome: human-associated habitat; feature: intestine environment; material: feces | place: Netherlands | collected 2009/2010 | reverse complement strand
GCCCAACAGCTACCAGCGCTTTGGCTGTGACGAAGCGCCCCGCTATGTGAGCTGGAGCCGCCAAAACCGCAGCCAGCTGGTTCGCATCCCCATGGTCAAGGGCGACAGCTGCCGCATGGAGCTGCGCAGCCCGGACCCCGCCTGCAACCCGTATCTGGCCATTGGCCTGATTTTGGCTGCCGGACTGGACGGCATTGAGCAGCGCATGGTCTTGCAGCCGCCGGTGAACCGCAACCTGTTCGATGCCGCCGAGGCCGAGGGACTGGGTCTTGAGACCCTGCCCGCCACCCTTGAGGAGGCGGTGCAGGTAGCCGAGGAGAGCGAGTTCCTGCGCAAGGTGCTGCCGGAGGGGCTTTCTAAACGCTATTTCTCGGAGGAACTCAAGCGCTGCGCCGCATTGCGGAGTGCGCCTGACCAGGCCGAGCACGAGCGCGTCTACTATTTTAACGCCATCTGATCCCTGCCTGCGCAGGAGAAAGGAGTGCGGAAAATGGGACGCGCACTGATCGTAAGCGCCGGTGCAAACTCCAACGAGTATATCGCCGCGCGACTGTCCGAGATGGGTTACAGCCGCCCGGTGATCATTCCCAGCGGAGCCGAGGCGCGGCGCAGAATGTCGGAATCTGATTTTGAGTTGATCGTGGTCAACGCTCCCCTGCCCGATGAGTTCGGGCACGAATTGTGCATCACCGCTGTGGAGCAGACCGATGCCGGTGTGGTCTTTCTGGTAAAGGCCGCACAGGCTGAGCAATTGCTTGCCCCCCTGAACGAGCAGGGGGTGCTGCTGCTGAGCAAGCCGTTCTCCAACACGCTGTTCCTGCAGGCCATCCATCTGGCCGCGGCCAGCAACCACCGCCTCAAGAAGATGGGCTACAACGGCGCGCAGGAGCTCAACGCCAAGATAGGCGCTGTTGAGAACGTATATTATTTCTCCTACGCCTGCTGCGGCACGGAGCCTTCGGCGGACGGCAGATTCCAGAACCCGACCGATGTGCTCGGCAGCATGGCGGGCACGGGCTGGCTTATAGGCCACATAGCCGGAATAACGGTTGACGGCGTCAAGCTCGAGGGCGATTGGCTCAGAAACGACGGCGCGGTGCCTGTCAAGAGCGCACTCTATCCCGAGGGCGAGAAGTATGAATTTATCGTTGACCACGAGGGCGCATATGAGCGCGGCGTGTGGTATGTCTATCCCGTTGTGGAGAATGCGAACCACAGCACACTGCTCGGCTCAAAGACCGAGAGCTATATCGACCTCTATATGAACCAGATCGATATCGTCAACGCGAAGTAATCGTAACAAAACACGAACCGCAGTTCACATTTCTATGTGGGCTGCGGATTTTTTAAGCTTGAACGAAGAAAGTTTTCCGCAGTTTAACGGGCTGTTCACGGTAAATTTTTTTCCTGTTTACATCCTTGCGAGAATGAGATACTATAATAATAACAAAAATGAAAAGCTTTTCAGGGAGGAATATTTATGTGTACGGCAGCAACTTACCGCACGGATGACTTTTATATGGGCAGAACGCTCGACTATGAATTTTCATATGGCGAGGAAATAACCGTTATGCCGCGCAATTTTCCGCTCTCCTTCCGCCACGGCGGCGGGACGGACAGGCACTATGCGATAATAGGCATGGCTCATGTCGCGGACGGCTATCCGATGTATTACGACGCGGTCAACGAAAAGGGGCTCGGAATGGCGGGACTCAACTTCGCCGCGAGCGCACGCTATTCGGAGCCGGAGGACGGCAAACAGAATGTCGCGCAGTTTGAGTTTATACCGTGGGTGCTCAGTCAATTTGCCTCTCTCGGGCAGGCGCGTAGCGCTATAGAGAAGATAAACCTCGTCGGCACGACCTATGACAGCCGCTATCCGGCGGCAAAAATGCACTGGATAATCGCGGACAAAAGCGGTGCGATAACCGTCGAGCCGACGGAGGGCGGGCTGAAAATATATGACAACGCCCCCGGCGTGCTCACGACCGAGCCTCCGTTTGATATGCAGCTTTTTAACCTCAACAACTATATGCGCCTCTCGCCCAAGCAGCCGGAAAACAGCTTTTCGAACGCCCTCGATCTCGGCACATACAGCCGCGGTATGGGCGGATTGGGTCTGCCCGGCGACTTATCCTCGATGTCGAGATTCGTCAGAGCCGCGTTCACCAAGCTAAATTCGCTCTCCGAAAGCGGCGAGGCGGAGAGCGTCGGTCAGTTCTTCCATATCCTCGGCTCTGTCGAGCAGGTGCGCGGCTGCTGCGAGGTCGCGCAGGACAAATACGAGATAACCATATACACCTCCTGCTTCAATGCGGACAAGGGCGTGTATTATTACACAACCTACAACAACCGCCGCATAACCGCCGTGGATATGCACCGCGAAAATCTCGATTCCGACTCCCTCGCCCGATATCCCATGCTCGACAAAGAGGATGTGCTCAGGCAAAACTGAGGCGGCATTTTCTCATATCCGAGCGCCCTCGGAGGAAAATTAAAGCCGGACAGAACAGCAGAAAAATCGGTCACATTTTTATGGCCGATTTTTTATATGCATATTTATTAACTTTTTCGGCTTTTTATAACAATATATTGCTTTTTTGCGATACATTCGTTACAATTAAACTGCAAAGAATATAATAGGGAGGTCTTTGATGAACATACTTGTGACGCTCGACGCAAATTATATCCGTCCGCTGTCCGTAATGCTCCATTCGCTTGTCCGTGCGGATAAGTGCCCGAAGTTTGATTTATACATAGCTCATTCGTCGCTGACCGACGAAAATATTGACAGCATATTCTGCGGCATCGACCGCAGCCGCTTCAACGTGCATTCCATACGTCTCTCCCATGAGCTCAATGCCGACGCTCCGACCGAGGACAGGATAACCAAAGAGACATATTATCGGCTCACCGCGCATGAATTTTTGCCCGCAGAGCTTGACAGAATACTCTACATCGACCCCGATACGCTGATTCTCAATCCCATATCGGAGCTGTATAACATGAAGCTCGGCGGCTTCTGCTTCGCCGGCGCAAGCCACACCCACGGCGTGGTCGAGGATATCAATCATCTGCGCCTGGATATGCCCGAGGATTCGCGCTATATCAATGCGGGCGTGCTGATGATGAACCTTGACGAACTCAGGCGCAGCTACACGTCAAAGGAGCTTTTCGACTATATCGACAAGAACGCCGATGACCTGCCTCTCGGCGACCAGGATGTTATAAACGCGCTCTACTGCACCAAAACGCGCTATATCTCGCCGGAGATATATAACCTCGACGAAAAGACCGCGCTCCACAGCCTCAAGACCCATGAGTGGATAGAGAAGAACTGCTCTATTGTCCACTATAACGGCAAATACAAGCCGTGGAAAGAGGGCTATATCGGCACGCTCGCCTATCTTTGGCACAGGGAAGAGAAGAGTCTGCTTGCCGATGCACAGAGAGAGCTTTGAGAGCGAGGGCCGCTTTGCGCTTGTAAACTTTGCGGAATGTTGGTATAATTAGAATACTTTAAGGAATCAGGGAGGATACACAAGGATGGCATTTTGCACCAACTGCGGCTCAAAGATAGATGACGAGGCGCGCTTCTGCCCCGACTGCGGCGCACCCGTTGTGCCCGGAGCGCCTAAGGCAGAGCCGTGGGAAGAGGAAAAGAAGGATTTCGGAACAAAAATCAATGAGTTCAATAACACGCCCGACACAACGTCCGAGTTCGACCAAAACGACATTCAGTCGAATAAGGTTATGGCGGTCCTCGCTTATTTGGGAATACTCGTGCTTGTTCCGCTCTTTGCCGCAAGGGAATCGAGATATGCGCGCTTCCACACGAATCAGGGACTTGTTCTCGCAATAGCCCAGTTCGCATGGACGTTCGTTAGCAGAATAATAGTCAGCGCTGTCGGAGCCGTCAACGAAACCGTTTCTCTTATTATAGGCGGCGTGTGCAGCTTAGTTAACATCGCGTTTGCGGTGTTTACGGTAATCGGAATCATCAATGCCGCCAAGGGCACTGCAAAGGAGCTGCCGATTATCGGAAATATAAAGATTCTCAAGTAAGGAGATGTTTTTATGCAGACGATAGTTGCCGTGATGTCGGTTGTTGTCGAAAAAGAGGAGTCCGTCGAGTCCCTCAACGCGCTTCTGCACGATTTCGGCGAACACATAATCGGCAGAATGGGAATACCTTACCGCGCAAAGGGCGTGAATATAGTTTCCGTCGCCCTCGATGCGCCGCTCGAGACTATCTCGTCGCTCGCCGAAAAGCTCGGGGCTGTCCCGGGGCTCAGCGTGACTACCGCATATTCGAGCGTAGTCAGCGAGGAATAAACGAGAGCTACGCACGGCATAGAAAGCAAAAAGGTCATGGTTTACGGATCATGATCTTTTTTATTTACATTCGGCTTTTTTTAATATTCACTCCTGTTGAAAAATCCCGACGAAAGTAATATAATTTTAAAAGACTCAACTGCGGAGGCGTTATATGAAACTTCTTATCGTTCGTCACGGAGACCCGGATTATTCGATAGACTCGCTGACCCCCAAGGGCTGGCGCGAGGCGGAGCTGCTCAAGGACAGGCTGACAAAGTCGGATGTCGCGGCGTTTTACTGCTCACCGCTCGGCAGGGCTAAGGATACCGCGAAGGCTACGCTCGACGCGCTGGGAAGAACAGCGGAAATTTTCGACTGGCTGCGCGAGTTTGACGGCTATGTCATAGACCCCGAGAGCGGGGAGCGCACCTACCCGTGGGACAGAACACCCGCGTTTTTGAGCGAGAACGACGACTATTACGACATGGACAAGTGGCTTTCCACCACGTTCTACAGCAGCGGAGACGTGCCCGAGAAATATAAGGCTGTCTGCGACGGCATAGACGGTTTGCTTGCGCGCCACGGCTATGTCCACGACGGCAAGATGTTCAGAGTCGAGCGGGAAAACACCGACACCGTCGTGCTCTTCTGCCATTTCGGCGTGGAGTGCGTCCTGCTCTCGCATATTATGAAAATTTCGCCCGTTGTGCTCTGGCATAATTTCGTCGCTCTGTCGACCTCGGTGACTACCCTGATAACCGAGGAGCGCGAGCAGGGGAAGGCTCTGTTCAGATGCAACGCGTTCGGCGATATCTCGCACCTCTATGCGGGAGGGGAGCCCGCGTCATTCCAGGCACGCTTCTGCGAGACCTATTCGAACTTCGACGAGAGACACTGAATAAAAACATACAGCACCGTTTCAAAAAGAGAAACGGTGCTGTTTTTTCGCTGTTGCGCGGCTACTTTTTATCGATAACCGCAATGTCCTTTATGCGCAGCTCGCTGCCTGTCACAAGATAGGTGTCGTCGCTGCCGCAGTACGGGCATTTTTTTGCGTATTCCGTAGTCTTGTAGGTCTTTTTGCAGTCCTTGCAGTAGGAGATGCCCTCGAGAATAATCATTTCAAGCTCGGTGTCCTGCATATATTCCGTCTTTTTCTTCGCCCATTCGAAGCAGTCCGAAAAATACGACGGAACTATCGACGACACTTCGCCGACCTCAAGCGTGAGGCGGGTCACCTTGCTGACATTGTTTTCCTTGGCGAGCTCCTCCACCTGATCTATGACATGGAGAACTATGCCTAATTCATGCATGAAATCAATCCTTGTTCTGCTGAGCCTGCTTATAGGCCTTGCGCTTTTTCGCCATCTCCTTCGCCTCGTCCGAGCCTAAGTGACCCAGAATCCTGAAGGCGCGCTTGACGGAATATTTCAGAAGTCCGCCGACCTTGTCCTCGGCAACGCACATCTTCGAGCATTCCGGGTGATCGCGCACGAGGTGGATAGCGTCAAATTCGCACTTCGTCGTGCAGAGGCCGCAGCCGATGCACTTGTTGTAGTCGACATACGATGCGCCGCAGCCGAGGCAGCGCCCGGTCTCAATCTTGACCTGCTCTTCGGTCAGATCCAGATGCGCGGCCTTGAAGGACATCTTCGCGTCTATCGACTCGTCCATACCGGCCTCTTGACGGCCTGCCGTGTCATAGGACGGGAATTTGATATCGTCTTTGTTCAGCGGAGTGAAGCTGCGGCGGTCGCGTCCGATGGTCATGGAAGCGTCCGGGCGGGCGTGGCGGTGCAGGCTCTCTGCTGCCTCATGACCGGCGGCAATAGCGTCGATAACAAAGCGCGGACCTGTGTAAACATCGCCGCCGACGAAGATATCGGGATCCTCGGTCTGATAGGTGAACTTGTCTGCGACGGGATAGTTGCCGTGCCAGAAAGTGACCTTAGTGCCCTCGAGCAGCTTGCCCCACTCGATAGCCTGACCGATGGCAAAGACAATTTTGTCCGCCTTGATCTCAACAGTCTCACTCTCATCGTATACGGGCGAGAACTTCTTTGTCTCCGGGTCAATTGTGCGCACGCACTTCTTGAGCACAATGCCCCTGACCTTGCCGCTCTCGTCGATGAGGACTTCCTTGGGACCCCATGAGGGATTGATTTTGATGTTTTCCTCTTCCGCTTCGGCAATTTCCTCGCGGCTTGCGGGCATTTCCTCGCGCGACTCGAGGCAGAACATGCTGACCTCGGAAGCACCGAGACGGTGAGCGTTTCTTGCGCAGTCGATAGCGACATTGCCGCCGCCGATGACAACTACGCTGCCGTCAAATGTATCCTCGCGGTGCTCGAAGCAGTGGCGCAGATACTCAACAGCGATATGTGTGCCGGGTGCGTCGTCGTTCTTGACTCCGGGGCGTCTGCCACCCTGACAGCCGATGGCGATATAGAACGCCTTGTAGCCCTGCTCTTTGAGCTGAGCTATTGTGATATCCTTGCCGACCTCAACGCCGCACTTGATTTCGGCGCCGAGCTCTTTGATGATATCGATCTCTGCGGCGATAACATCCTTTTCAAGCTTGTAGCTGGGGATGCCGTATGTGAGCATACCGCCGGGGATCGGGTTCTTTTCGAAAACGGTGGGCTTGTAGCCCATCTGCGCGAGATAGTAGGCAGCGCTCAAGCCGGCGGGGCCGCCGCCGATAATGGCTATCTTCTCGTCAAATTCGCCGTGAGTCGACTGGACGATTTTTTCGGGCACGAACCTGTCCTCAGAGTTCAGGTCGAGGTCGGCGACGAATTTCTTGACCGCATCTATCGATACGGGAGCGTCAATCTTGCCGCGCGTGCACTCCGCTTCGCATCTCTTGTTGCAGACGCGGCCGCAGACGGCGGGGAACGGGTTCTCGGTCTTTATCATCGCGAGAGCCTCGCGGTACTTGCCCTCATGGGCGAGGCGCAGGTAGGCCTGAACGGGCACGTGTGCGGGGCAGGCCGCCTTGCACGGGGCGGAGCCGGTAGCGTAGGTGTTTGACATACGCGCGGTGTCGCGGTAGTTCTCATCCCATGCATAGGGTCCCCAGATGTTGTTGTCCGGCAGGGGAGCATGAGGATATTTGACCTCGGAGCCGTCCTTGCGGCAGAGCTTCTGACCCATCTTGACGGCGCCCGCCGGGCAGGTCTCAACGCACTTGCCGCAGGCTACGCACTTCTCCTTCTCGACCTTTGCAGTATAGGAGCTGCGCGAAAGATAGGGCGTATTGAACAGCAGAGAAGTACGCAGAGCGTTGCAGATTTTGACATTGCAGTTGCAGATGTCAAAAATCTTGTTCTCGCCGTCGATGTTGGTTATCTGATGGACATAGCCGTTCTTCTCGGCAAGTTCGAGTATCTCGAGAGCGCGCTCTTTGGTTATGTAGTGCGCGCGTCCGGTCTCAACGGTGTAGTCCGCCATGTCGCCGAGCTGGATGCACCAATCGTCAAAATCATCGGTGCAGCCGTCGCCGAGCACTGCGCGCGAAGCGCGGCAGGAGCAGATACCTGCGGAGATGTGACCCTCGTATTTCTTGAGCCAGTATGAGATGTGCTCAAGGTCTATCGACTGACTCTCGGCGTCAATGGCCTTTTCAACCGGGATGACGTGCATTCCGATTCCGTCGCCTCCGGGCGGCACCATCTGGGTTATGCCCGCAAGAGGGATGAAGGTCATGCGCTCAAAGAACGAGGCGACTGCGGGGTTCTTTGCTATTCTGTCAACCGAGGAGTTGAACAGCTCGGCGGAGCCGGGGACATAGAACGGCAGCCTGTAGCGTCTGATGCGCGGGCGATCCTTGAGCTCGTGAGTGTGGTCGTAGTTGTCGCCGTAGTCATACTCAAGGATGCCTATGTAAGACATCTCATCGAGTATCTTCTGCAGATCTATAGCCTCGTAGTCGCGGTTCATCTCGAGCAGCTGCTCAAAGGTGTAGTGCTGGCGGAGCTTCATCTTGTTGGCGATATCGCACATCTCGGGAGTCAGGACTTCTCTGAGTCCCCAATACTCCGGGTCGTCGGATGTCACCCCGGAGATTTTATGTCCCATAGCATCGGTTATCTTTCTGCCGAGCTTGAGATAACGTTCGTCGGGGTTCTTGTCACCCTGATATTTGCTGATTATTTTCTTATTCTGTTCCGGCATGATTTTACCTCTTCAATTAAAAGAATCTTCTTACAAGGTCGCGGCTGTATTCAACGGTCTCTTCCATGTCGCCGAATGCCATGACCTCGCCTGCATAGTAGGTGTTGTCCTTTCCCTGCATAGCTTCGACCTTCTCATACCAGCCGTCGGCGTAATCCTTGCTGCTGACATGCGGGAAATAATACCAGTCGTCGATACGCTCGATCTTGTCGACCTTCAGGCCGCACTTCTCCATGTCCGCAAGGGTAGTCTCTTTTGCTTCCTCAAACGGAACATCCTCCATACCCTCGTGGTTGCGCAGGGTGAAGGTGACGAGCGGCTGATCGGTGACTCCGTCGGACCAGCGATGATAGAACACCATAAGATGTCCGCGGGTCTCGTTTGTCATGTTCTCGAAGAAATAGTAGGAGATGTCAGGCGCGTTGCCCTCTTCGGGACGGACAGCCATGGTGAAATACTCCTTATGGACTATCTTGGAGAACAACTCTTTCTCTTCCGGGCGGGGATTGCCGTAGCCGAGGAACAGCTCGAGCGGGGTGCAGATGATAAGCTTGTCGAACTCTTCGGTCTTGCCGTTTACGGTGACATAGACCTTGTCGTTTTCACGCTTGATGTCGGTGACTTCGGAGTTGAGCAGAGCGGGATGCTTCAGGTGGCTGTTGACGCCCTCCCAGATGCTCTGGGTGCCGTTGTACCAAGTCCACAGTTTGCCGGTGGAAAGGAACTGCTTGACGGTGAAGGCATCAAGATACTTGAGAACATAAGCCGCCGGGATCTCGTCGAAGTAGCCGTAGCCGAAGGAAGTGAACGGACCCTTCCAGACGAGCTCTGCGTCCTCGCAGTGGTTGAGCTTGAGGAACTCGGAGAAGGGCATCGAAAGATCCTTCAGGTTCGGGTTCTCGCCCTCGATGTGAGCAAGCTTCATCTCGGGAGACGGGCAGGGACCCTCATAACGACCCTCGGACACACCTCTGTGACCGTTGACATCGTAGCCCTTGTACTTCGTCTCGAGGAGTTTCGAGAGCTTTCTCATCTTCATGATCTTCTTGAGCAATGCGAGGGGAGAAGACTTCTGGGGCGTGCCGTCGACATTCATAAATCTTCTGCCCATGGGCGGTCCGTCGAGATGGGTTGTGCCGCCGAACTCTTCGCACTCGTGAACTGCGAAGTAAGTGTCGCAGCCCATGACCGCGCCCATTTCAATGGTGCGATCCTCCCATTTGCCCTGTGCGTTCTTGACCTTCATCATGGGCGAGAATGCCTTGCCGCCGACTTTGCCGGACTTCTCATAGATGACATAGTTGTCATAGCCCTTTTTCTCCAGGTACATAGCCATGCTCGTGCCTGCGGGGCCGCCGCCGATGATGCAGATGCGCTGATTCTTGTTTTCCATGGATAGATCTTCCTCTCCTTGATGGTTGGTGTAGCAATCTCCTTCCTTAAAACAGTGGGAAATTTGCTGCATCGGGTGTCTTTTTTAACATCAATGTCATTATATTACCTTGTTTTTTGTGAGTCAATAGCAAGAATGCACAAAAAAGTATTCTCTTATCGAATCGTGAACCGTCATTTTATAATTTTAATATTTCTTTCCATGCAAGAACAATGCTGCACCTTCGACGATTGAAAAATTCTGCCCGCGGTGGTAATATATAGGCGGACTCGGGAGGTGAAAAAATGACGAATCAGGAGATAGCGTTGGAGATAACAAAGATACTGAAGCCCGACATTGATTTGTATAACCGCC
>OHVO01001036.1_pt1 | contig 10255 bp, 5 predicted proteins | sample 1579371 | NCBI WGS metagenome assembly OHVO01 (sample SAMEA3882557, study PRJEB24775) | human gut metagenome | biome: human-associated habitat; feature: intestine environment; material: feces | place: Netherlands | collected 2009/2010 | reverse complement strand
ATCCCAACGTGGATGAAATCATTCCCTTTGACCGCCACGGCAAGGAAAAGGGGATGGCTGCCACCTGGAAGCTGGGAAAGAAAATCGGAAAACTTCATCCGGATATCCTTCTGACCCTCCACGGCACCACCAGAAGCACCCTTCTGGCCCTGGCCATGGGGCCAAAGCACTGGGGCGGGGAAGAGGGCACCCGGATAGATTCCTTTTTCATGGACTGGCCCATGACCATTGAAACTTATAATTCCCATGCCGTGGACAAGTATCTGAAGGTACTGGAAAGGCTGGGGGTGAAAGATCTTCATCACAGCGGTATGCGTACCTTCACGTCTCCGGAATGGGACAGGAAGGCCCGGGCGTTTTATGAATCCCAGGGCATTCAGCCGGGTGACAGGCTGGCCGGTTTTTCCGTGGGAAGCTCCACGGCAGAAAAGAACTGGCCTGCAGAAAAATACGGACAAGTGGCTGACCATTTTGCGAAAAAAGGGCTGATTCCCGTTTTCTTTGGCGTGCCCTCGGAAATTCCTCTCATTGAAAAGGCAGTAAACGCCATGGAATCGAAAAGGTACATTGTGGCAGCAGGAAAGCTCTCCATGGGCGAATTCATGGCAGCTGCCGGACGCTGCGCTCTGGCCTTTACCAACGACAGCGGCCCCATGTATGTGTTCGACAGCCGGGGTGTACCGACCATTGCCATGTTCGGCCCCAGCAACGCCAAATTCCACCATCCCCTGGGCCCCTGCTCCAAAGCCCTTTCTTCCTGGGATATGCCCATGGGAGCGGAACATGTGAATAAAACCATAGCTTCCGGAAACTATACTCCCATTTCAGAAATCACCACAGAAGAAGTGATAGCGGCGGGAGAAGAGGCCCTGACTAAGTCGGAAAAGATGAAATAGCGTGCTGGCAGGATATGATGGAACCAGGCTCTATCTGCGAAGGAAGACAGGGCATACGCACCGGACAGGCAGGTCCTTTCCACAGGAGAGGGTGATATCCCTGCGGCGAAGCCGCCACCACTTTCTATTTGTACGAATGCTTTCTCATGCTGGAGAAAGCATTTTTTTGTTGAATGTGATATAATCTACATGCAAATATAAAAATATTTCTATCAATTACAGGAGGCTCTATGCACCTTCTTTCTCTATTTCCTGCGCTGCAGGTCAGAAATTATCGAATATTCTGGATGACCCAGTGGATTGCGCTGATTGGATTCTGGCTTCAGCTCACTGCCCAGCAGTGGCTGGTATATACCATGACGGACTCTGCCTTTCTGCTGGGGCTGCTGGCTGCCTGCCAGTTTGCACCCAGCCTTTTTTTCACCCTTTTTACAGGGCTTTGGATTGATAAGCACAATAAACGGAAAATCCTTCTGGGAACCCAGCTTTTCTACCTTCTTCAGGCATCCCTTCTGGGTCTTCTTTTGTGGACCGGCCATGAAACCTATGGCTGGATACTGTTCTTTGCTTTCTTTATCGGTACCATTGACAGCTTTGACATGCCTGCCCGCATGGCCTTCATGCCGGAGCTGGTGGGGAAGAAGGCTCTTCACAGCGCCATCAGCCTGAACTCTGCCAATTTCAACATTACCCGTATGGCTGGTCCTCTTCTGGCAGCGTTCCTCTTGAAATATCTTTCCTACAGTACTATTTTCTTCATGAATGCCCTGTCCCTGATACCCATTATTATTGCCTACAGCCGCATGGATGTGAATTCCGTCATCACTACAATGGAAGAACGGCATCCTCTCCATGAAATCAGGGAAGGTCTGATGCAGGCGAAAAATAATCCCCTCATCTATAAGAACCTTATTGCCGCCGGCATTGTGAGCGGGCTTATACTGAACATGGGCACCTACGGCCCTCTCTTTGCAGACCGGGTGCTTCATGCCGGTATTGACGGCTTCGGCTCCATTCTTTTCGCAGCCGGTGCCGGTTCCATGGTCAGCGGCCTTCTGGCAGGAGCATCCCGGAATCATCTGTCCCATGGGATGATTTTCGGATCCGCCATCCTCTGCGGCCTGCTCCTCATGGCAGTGAGCTTTGTATCCTATTTCATTCCTGCCCTGATTCTTTTCGGCCTTCTGGGCTTTTTCGTTATCGCCTTCATTGTGAACTGCAATACGGTGATCCAGATGGCATCGCCCAAGGAATTTCTGGGCCGCATTATGGGACTCTATACCTTCGTATTCCTGGGAAGTGCGCCCTTTGGCTCCCTGCTGGTGAGCGCCATCATCGAAGGGGTGGGAACTTCCCTGGGCCTTCTTCTGATAGGGGCTTTGGAAATCGCACTGCTCCTTCTCTTCGCACGGCCTGTAAAGGGTAAAGAAGCAGCGATTCATTTATAGGGCCTTCATCAGATTTTGTGTGCATGGCGGTTTATGGGATTTCTTCCATGGCCAGGCACCTTTATTTTTCTTGAAATGGTTATAAAATTCTTCTTAAGCAGGCTCCTTGCCTTTTAATACAGTTTCCGCTATACTATGGACATAGAATTTCAGAAAGGCAAAGGCGCTGATAAAAATCAGTGCCTTTTTGCTTTCGGCGAAGATGCTGCCCCATGGCAGCATCTTTTTGTTTATGGGGATTGAATGGATTATTATTTTATATAGTAGACAGGAAGATTTCCTGTCAAACAGGAGGTGTTGATGATGCGAAAGCCAAAGATCGGGGTTATGCCGCTGTGGGACGAAGAAAAGGAAAGTATCTGGATGCTGCCGGGATACATGGATTCCATTAAAGAAGCTGGCGGAATTCCCGTCATTCTTCCTCTTCATCTGACAGAAGAGGAATTTGGAGACATGGCAGAGGACTTTGACGGGTTCCTCTTTACCGGCGGACAGGATATATCGCCTTCTCTCTATGGCGAAGAGAAACGGCCGGTCTGCGGGCCGGTGTGCCCGGCACGGGATGAGCTGGAAACCATGGTGTTCCATTACTGCTGGGATCATGATGTGCCGGCTCTTGGTATCTGCCGGGGCCTGGAACTGATGAATGCTCTCTTGGGCGGCAGCCTGTATCAGGACATTGCTGCTGAATGTCCCACCCTTCATGCTCCGAACCATGTCATGGACTTTGCCTATGACTGGGTGGCTCATTTCAACAGCATCCTTACCGGAAGCCCTCTCTATGAAAGACTGGGTGTGAACTTTCTGGGCGTGAATTCTCTTCACCATCAGGCAGTGAAGAAGCTGGCGGAATCCCTGAAGCCCATGGCCGTATCGGAAGACGGTTTGGTGGAAGCGGCCTATGCACCGGCTAAGAAATTCCTCTGGGCTGTACAGTGGCATCCGGAATACTCCTATACCTACGACGGCTTGGATATGGCTATTTTCGAAGCCTTCACCGAAGCCGCCGGCAGCCGGACGGTTCACGGCCTCTCGCCTTTCCTCCCGCCGGACCTCACCACCCATGACACGATCCGCCTGGGGTAGGGGATGATAAATAATATATGATCATTAAAAGTGGCGTCTTTGACAGAAGGACGCCACTTTTAAGGTGCGGTCAGAGGCACCGGGGTACCGGATTAAAGGGGCGGTCTTCTTCCTTTAAAAGGAGAGAGAATGCTGCGAAGGCGGTGCCTGCTCTGGCGCCCAAAGGGCGCCCTGCCTCTTGTATTCTCCTTTTCTTTCCCATACAATAAAGGATACCTGTAAAGCAGGACAGGTATCCTTTATTGTTTTTCTAAGGAGGGCCTATGAATTCCTCTTCATCTCCGGTATGGAAAGCACTGCATGAGGCTTTTCCCTGCACCATTCCCATATTTGCAGGGTTCTGGTTTATTGCCTTTGCCTATGGCTTTTATATGTATACCCTGGGCTTTTCTTTTATATATCCTACCCTTATGGCCATGTTCATATTTGGCGGTTCTCTGGAATTTGTGACGGTATCCATGCTGCTTTCTTCCTTTGCGCCCTGGCAGACGCTGGTGGTGGCACTGACGGTACAGGCCCGGCATCTGTTTTATGGGCTGGCCATGCTGGAAAAGTACAGGGGAACGGGATGGAAGAAACCTTTCCTGATTTTCTGGATGTGTGACGAAACTTTTGCACTGAACTATTCCGCCACCATTCCTTACGATGTGGACAGGGGATGGTACTATTTCTGGGTGTCTTTCCTGGATTATACCTACTGGGTTTCCGGCGCCATGATCGGCGGCGACTGCACCAGCTTCGACGAAGCCGTGGAACGCGTGCGCGCATGGGATAAGGCGTTCGTGGCGCAAGTGGCCAAAGCGCTTGAAGACGAGGACGTTCCCGATGACGAGCCGAAAGTGGGCAAGGCTCCGAAACAGAAGAAAAAGGAATCCGACACCGCCTTCGAAGCGCGCAAACGCGAATACCGCGCCCAATGCCACCAACTGTGCGTCCACAACACCGCGAAGTTGGCCGGCACGGCCCGCAAACGCGACCTGCTACTCGACCTCGTGGCCGACTACCACGCCGAAAAACGCGCCCTCAACATGGCCGAATTCAGCGACTTCACCATCGCCGCATTCCAACTCGTCACCCGATTCCCCTCCATCGGAGCCACCTACCGCAAACGCTACACGCACGTGCTGCTTGACGAATACCAAGACACCTCCACCACGCAGGCGGCCCTCCTGACCGCACTGTTCCACGCCGATTCCACCCATCGCAGCGCGGTGAACGCCGTCGGCGACCCCTTCCAATCGATCTACGCATGGCGAGGAGCCAGCCCAGGCGCATTCCGCATGCTGCAACACGACTTCGGCCACGACGCCACCGACAAGCCCTACACGCTGACCGTCACCCGACGTAACTCGCGCATGGTGCTCGAAGCGGCCAACAATCTGACGAAACCATTGCGCCTGCCCGCCAGACGTCGCGGCAGCTCGCTTATGCGCGAAGTGGACGTGCCCCCGCTCGCCAACATCGACAATGCCCCCGAAGGTACGCTCGGCGTGCTCGGCTACGCCACATTCGGCCAGGAAATCGACGCCATCGTACGCTTCGCCAAACAAGCGATCGCACTGCACACGCCAACCGAAAACGAGCTCGCCGACGGAGCCAAAGACAACCGTCCGCACGTGGCGCTCCTGTTCCGCTCCAAAACGCAGATGCCAGCCTACGAGGACGCACTGGAACAAGCCGGCCTCACCACACTCGTCGTCGGCCAGGCCGCACTCCTGGAACGTCCCGAAATCAAAGACATCCTCGCCCTGCTGCACGTCGTATGCGACCACACCGACAGCGCCGCGCTCATGCGGCTGCTCGCCACGCCACGATTCGGTCTGTCCGCCGACGATCTGCAGGCGCTCGCCGGCATCGCCGAACGGCTCAACACCGCGCAACGCTACCGCGCGCTCGTGTCGGCCGGCATCGTGGAGGCGGATGCGAATCCGTCCGACGCCGACATCCGCGCCACCGTGCGCGCCTACCGCGACCAAGTGCCCAACGCCGTCTTCCTGATCGACGTGCTGCTGCGCGGCGATCTGCGGCACCTCGTCGACGGCGTATTGAGCCGTACGGGAGCCGCGAGCGTCATCCACGCCGGTCGCGTCATCCAACAGGTGCAGCGCACGGCCGGCCATCCGTTGCCGGAAGTGGTACGCACGGCCATCACCGCGCTCGGACTGGACATCGACCTGCTGCTCGCCGAACGGATGCGGCATCCGGATGCCGGCAATCGTGTCACATCGCATGCCGCTTCGTCACTCGACGCGATGTTGTCTCTGGTGGACACCTACTTGCAGGAAATCGCCGCGCAGGGCACGCCAAGCCTGCGCGCGTTCATCTCATGGGCGGATTCGCTGCGCGACGCACGCGAGGAGCACGCGGTGGCTCCCGATGTGCCTGTCGACGTGGTGCTGATGACCGTACACCAGTCGAAGGGCCTTGAATGGGATGCCGTGGCCGTGGTCGGCATGCGCGACGGCACCTTCCCGTCCAGTCAAGGCGACCGCCTGAGCGTCAAAACGGACGAAGACCATCCGGGCGGTCGGCGCGACGGCGTATGGGAGCCGCCGGAATACTTCGAAAAAGCCCACACTTGGCTGGAAGACCCGTCCGCGGTGCCGGTTCCGGTGCGCGCCGACGCGGATATCCTGCCACGATTCCCGCACGACGCGCCCATCGGGGGCAATCCCGTGGAATTGCTCGACGGATTGGACGATGCGGAAGTGATCGACGACGAGGTGTTCGGCACCTTGCGAACCATGGCCGTCGACGATATGGAAGGAATGGATCCGGCAAGCCTGTACCTGACGCAACAGGAGGAATACGGCCGCCGACTGCACGCCGACGAACGCCGTCTCGCCTACGTGGCGTTGACGCGCGCCCGCTACGAGGCGCTGCTCGTATACAGCGGATGCAACGAGACGAGCCGCGACTCCCGCCTGGCGGAGGGAAAGAAAAGCGCCGCGCCGTCGAATTTCTGGCTGGAGACGCGCGATTCGATGAACGGAATCGTCACCGCGGTACGCGAACCGGACAACCTGTCCGACGATGTGGACGGCTCCCCGCACACGCTGGGACTTGACCTGCCCGACGGCTATTTCGTAGGCGAACACGCCCGCGATTTCGAGAATGCCGTGGTGGGTGATGCGTGGAACACGCCGCTCGAACCGGTCTCGGACGACCATACTTTGCCTTGGCCGTGCGATCTGAGCGCCGATGTCGCCGACAAGCTGCGTGCCGCGGCCGAACAGGTACGTGCCGTCGAATCCGACGAACCGAATATCGCTGAATCCACGGGAACGCAGGGCGACGTTGCCGATGAATCCGCCACGCCATCGCCGGAAACCGGAAACTCACTGCTGCGTCTCGCCAAACTGCTCGTCGCCGACGAACATCTCATGCCGGAACCGGATGCGGCTGACGCAGGCGAATCGCAGGACGCCTTCGACGAGGCCGTGCGTGCCAAAGGCGAACGTATCCTTGCTGCCGGCCGCCAAAACGTCACCTCGCTGCAAGCGCGCGCCGGCTCCATGGGCGAGCGTGACTCCCGCGCCTACTGGCGTGGTCTGGTCCGTCCGATTCCGAAGGTCGCCTCGCCGGCCGCCCAACTCGGCACGCGGTTCCACGCATGGGCGGAACGGTTCATCATGGCCGATGCGGACGTCGACGGCATCGGCGGTACGGAAGGTGCTGCCGGTATGGCCGCGCAGTCGCGTGCGGAACTGATCGCATTGATAGGTGATACGCAAGTCGACGCGGACAACGGCGGCGTGCAATCGCAGGACGCACCATCGCAGGACGCCCGATTGCGAGACGAACGGAAACTGGCCGCTTGGCAGCGTCGTCTCGTCGCTTCGCCGTGGGCAAAACGACGTCCAGCATGGGCGGAACGCCAGCTCGTCGTCGACATGCCCCAGCTCGGCACCATCGTCAACGGCAAACTCGACGCGGTGTTCTTCGGCGGTCTCGACGAAACGGACGAGACGAAACGCTACACCGTGGTCGATTGGAAAACCGGCGTAAAACCACGCAAACCGGACGAAATCAAGGAGAAGCTCGCACAGCTCGACCTGTACCGCCTGCTGCTCGCGGCGATGGAAGGGGTGCCGTTGGATGCAATCGACGCCTGTCTCTACTATGTGAGTGAGCCTCACGAGGCCGATCGGGAGCTTGACGCCCTCGACAAAACAGAAGAAGAGATCCTTGCCGAGTTGAGCTACGGAATTCCGCAGCAATCCGACAACGACTAGTGCCGGTGCGCAATGGCTCCTTGACCGAAGAAAGCGGGGGAGCGGCGCTTTCCGGCCTGCCTGCGGGAGAAACCGCTATGCAGGCAGCGTTGTGGAGGAACGCCGCTACCCTCGTGCAGCATGTGTGGGCGGGCGCACATGCCGGACGCAACGACAGTTAAGGAGTGTTTGATATGGCTGCGAACAGCGCAACCGCAATCCCGAACGCCGGCATGGGTGCCGGAACAAACAACGCATCGGCAATCGTCTTCCGTCCCATCGTCTGGGGCGATCTGGACGCGGTGGTCGACCTGTTCGACCGTACCTGGCCGCAGGATGTGGACAAGGTCGGCGCGGACATGTCGCGGCTGATCTCCCGATATTTCGTGCTGCACTACCTGCTGCCGACCACGTTCGCCAACGGCGCGTTCGCTGCCGACGGCACACTCGCGGGCGTCACGTTCATCCGCGTCGCCGGCGAGGCGCCGCAGCTCGACGAAATCGAAGTTGGCGAGGAAATGAAGGCCTTGGAACGCCGCATCGACGCCGATCCGGAGGCCGCCAAGCATATGGCGGCGCTGAAATCCGGCTTCTCGGTGGAACTCGATCTGGAACGCGAAGGGCGCGCCAACGAAACCACCATGGGCGAGCTGGAACTGTTCATCGTCAATCCCGACGTGCGCGGCCACGGTGTGGGCGGGCAGCTTTGGAGACGCATGCAGGAGCATTTCGCCGCATGGGACGTGCCCGCGTTCTACCTGCACACCGATTCCGACTGCGACGTGAGCTTCTACGACCACAAGGGGTTGGACTGCATCGCGCACCGCACGGCAAGCGAGACGGTCGCCCGGCTCGGCGGCAGCGCCGACGGCGAAGTGCCGCCACTGTTCGACGACATGTTCATCTACCGGGGAAAGGTGACGGCGTGACGGGCGCGAAACCGCAATCGCAATCGCACGAACCGCACGAATCGCAGAAAACGCAATCGCCATACGCGCAGCTTTTCCGCATTCCCGGCACGAAGGCGTTCTGCGTGTCCGGAGCCATCGCGCGACTGCCGATGTCCATGATGGGCCTCGGTATCGTGCTTGCGCTCAACCACATGTACGACAATTGGACGATCGCCGGCGTGATGAGCGCCGCGTACGTGCTCGCCACCGCCGCGGTCACGCCGCTGTACGCGCGCCTGTTCGACCGGTTCGGCCAGCGCAAGGTCGGTCCGGTGATCCTGACGGTGCAGGTCATCGTCATGCTGGGCTTCGCGTTCGCCGCACTGATGCGCGTGCCGATTCCGCTGCTGTTCGTGCTTGCCGTGGTCATGGGCATGACGCAGTTCTCGTTCGGCGCGCTCGTACGCACCCGTTGGGCGTACGTGCTCGACCGCGCCGACAAGGAGGACCTGCTCAACACCGCGTATGCGCTCGAATCCGCCATCGACGAGATCGTGTTCATCTTCGGGCCGATTCTGGCGGCTTTCCTGGCCGCGTCCGTGCATCCCGTATCACAGCTGTTCGTGCCGACCCTCGCCTGCGCGTTCGGCGGTGCCGTGTTCTTCGCATTGCGTGACACTCAACCGCCGGTATTGCGCGAAATCACGGTCGTCGCGGCCGGTACGGACGATGCTGACGTGCGATTGGCGGCCGGCGGTGCCGCTGGTGCCGCGGTTTCCGCGGACCGTTTCGATTTGGATCGGCTCAAGACGGGCGATCGCGACCGCAGGAAACGCAACGTGCTCACCTATGCGGGTGTGCTGCCGCTCCTCGCCGTGTTCATCGTGTTCAACATGGCGTTCACCGCGTTCGACACGTCCATGACCGCCGTCATGAAATCGCTGCACCTCGACTCCGTGCTCGGCGTGCAGCTGGCCATGCTGGCCGTCGGCTCCTGCATGGGCGCGCTGGTCTTCGGCTCGCGCGAGCTCAAAGGCTCCCGCTGGCGTCACATGATCATGTTCCTCGCCTTGATGACCGTCGGCTTCGTGGTGATCCACCTGTGCCAGGGCAACCTGATCGTGATGGGACTGGTGGAGATCCTCACCGGCCTGACCATTTCGCCGGTATTCGCCTCCGGCAACCTCCTCGTCAAGGAGACCGTGCCCGAGGAATCGCTCACCGAAGGCCTGTCCTGGGTGAGCACCGCCGGCACGATGGGCGCGTCGTTCGGCTCCATGATCACCGGCATCGTGCTCGACCATTTCGATCCGGGCGTGGGATTGAGCCTGCCCGCCGTGTTCGTGGGCTGTTCGATTCCGTTCGCGCTGATCGGCTGGCTGCTGGTGCGCCGCCGCGGCTGACCGACGTTCGATCGTCAAGCGTCATAGCCGCCTGCCTCCGCGTCGAAGCGTCTCTTTAGATTCATAAGTGGAACACGTTATGGACGCGGACACGCGATTTCGAACACATGCGCACGGCAAACGTACGACATGCGCAACATGCGCGTCCGCGAAAACATCAAGGAGCTGCAATGATCAAGGTTTCCGTAGTCGGCGCCAAAGGCCGTATGGGCTCGCATGTGGTCGACGCCGTCGATTCCGCCGCCGACACCGAACTCGCGCTCGCGCTCGACGCAGGTGACGACCTGACCGCCATCACCCCCGAAAACACCGACGTCG
>OHVO01001032.1_pt1 | contig 10287 bp, 11 predicted proteins | sample 1579371 | NCBI WGS metagenome assembly OHVO01 (sample SAMEA3882557, study PRJEB24775) | human gut metagenome | biome: human-associated habitat; feature: intestine environment; material: feces | place: Netherlands | collected 2009/2010 | reverse complement strand
GCGATGGCGGGCTGCGGTGCGTATTTCAAAATAGAGGGGTTTGCTTTTCTCCCGGTAACAAGTTTCAGTGTTGCACTTACGACTTTTACAAGTCAGAACCTCGGAGCGAAGCAATATGACAGAGTAAAAAAGGGCACTGCATTCGGGCTTGTCTCCGGCGTTGCACTTGCGGAACTCATCGGAATCGTTTTTGTGATTTTTGCACCGTCGCTTATTGCCATGTTTAACAGTTCGCCCGAAGTTGTCGCTTTCGGCGCAATGCAGGCACGAACGGAAGCACTTTTTTACTGTGTTTTGTCGCTTTCACACTGCATGGCCGGAATCATCCGGGGAGCGGGGAAAACGATGGTTCCGATGCTTATCATGCTGATTTGCTGGTGCGTTATCCGCGTTGCGTATATTTCGATAACTGTGCATTTTATTCCCGATATTCGTGTAGTTTTCTGGGGATATCCGATAACATGGATGCTCAGCGCGGTCTGTTTCACGCTCTACTATTTCAAAGGCGACTGGATGCATAATTTCGAACGTCTGGACGCCCGTCGGAATGCGGCGGCAAACCGAAATTGATTTAAATTACTGATAAAATACGAAAGGAATCCAAAATGGAAGTAAACGCAAAAAGAGCATTTGAGCTGCTGAACAAGCTCTCCTTCGAACGCGTGTCCTGCACGGCGGAAGAAACCCGCACGGCAGAGGCACTGCTTGCCGAAATCGACTCATTTACATGGGCGCGTTCGGACATACAACGTGAAATTGAAGTTTTCAAGGCGTCAACCGGCACCGTTACCGCGGCAAGGTTGATCGTTACCGAGCCGTATGAGAAAGAATACCCGGTAACAGCCTATTTGCGTTCCGACAGCACACCTGATGACGGGTTGGAGCTTGAACTTGTTTACGTTGAAAACGCGCTCCCCGCAAATCTGCTCGGTGTTGAAGGTAAGGCCGTTCTTGTCAACGGACCTGCCGCAATAATCGGTTTTACCGGCAACATCCTCGATAAAGATGACGAAACCGATCACGGTATCTGTAAAATCCGCGAAACCTACACCGCCGAATTCGGCGACAACATCCTCGTTAATTTGAAGGCGAAGGATGCGCTTGAAATTGTTTCAAAAGGTGCAAAAAAGGTTAAGCTGTTTGTCAGCAGTACTGTGACTGAGGGCGAATCACGCAACGTATGCGTTACACTGCGCGGAACGGATCTTGCAGATGAAATCGTTTCGTTCGGCGCGCACTACGACAGCGTTCTGTTTTCAACGGGCGCATATGATAACATGAGCGGCTCCGTGATCATCATGGAATTATTGCGCTATTTTGCGGCAAATCCTCCGCGCCGCACATTGAAATTCAACTGGTTCGGTTCAGAGGAACAGGGCCTTCTCGGTAGCAAAGCGTATGTTGCCGCACACGAGGCGGAGCTTGAAAAGCATCGTTTGATGGTCAACGTCGATATGGCCGGTCCCGTTCTCGGCTCTGAGCATATATTTATCATGGGGGATGCGCCCATGAAGAGTTATGTTGAAGGGATGATGAACGAACTCGGCGCCGCCGTTGTATATCATGAGGATGTTTATTCAAGCGACGGAACTCCGTTCTCCGACAAGGGCATACCTGCAATAAACTTCACGAGGGTAAATGCAAACGGAACCGGCTTTATTCACGATCGCCGCGACGCACTTGCAAACGGTTTCCTCTCGGCGGATGCACTCGGCATAACGCTTAACTTGGCTCTGGAGTTTTCGAAACGAGTTGTCAATGCTCCGATTTTCCCGATCGAGCGCAAAATTTCCGATTCCATGCGAGATAAAATCGACAAGTATTTGTTCAGAAAATGTAACAAATAACCCACTGCGCTTTTGACTCTCGGTCGGATGTGTCTGTTTTCACGCTGATTTGTTTACATGATTTCCCGGGAAATACTCTGTTTAAACGGACTGTTTCTCGGGAATTTTCTGTTTTTTGCATCTCGCCGCTCATTTCCCGGGAAATGCTGCGCGGTTTTAACTTAAATTCATCTATTTTCGAGAAGCGAATATATTTATTAATATTTAATTTTTGTGTTTTCAAAAAATTACTTTGGTGCTATAATCAGGCTGAAAATGAGAAGAGCGGGCAATGCCCGAAGGGATGGTCTGATTTGAAGCTGCTGGATAAATTAAAGTCTTTCGGTCAACGTCGTGATGTTGATATGACGGAGGGCGGAATCGCACGTCATATTGTGTGTTTTGCAATTCCTTTACTGCTCGGGAATCTTTTTCAACAATTCTACAACACGGTTGACAGCTGGGTCGTAGGCAACTATGTCAGCGACACGGCTTTTTCGGCTGTCGGCACTGTCGGCCCGATCATTAATATGCTGATAAACACGTTCCTCGGGCTCAGCACCGGCGCAAGTGTTGTCATTTCGCAATTCTACGGTGCAAAACAGCATGAGCGCGTGCAGGACGCTGTTCACACGTCTGTGATGATGACGCTTATCTTGGGCGTTGTTTTCACCATTATCGGCATTGCAATGACGCCGCTGATGCTGAATCTGATGGAAACTCCGGACTCCGTACGTCCCGAGGCAACGCAGTACCTTATTATCTATTTCTCCGGTATAATATGGGTTCCGGCATTCTTCGCGCGATCGGCGATTCGCAGCGTCCGTTTTATTTTCTTGTCGTTTCAGCGCTGACAAATGTTGTGCTTGACCTTGTGTTTGTTCTTGTGTTCAAAATGGGAGTTTCCGGTGTTGCGATCGCAACTGTCATTGCTCAGACGCTTTCGGCCGCACTTGTTCTCATCGTACTCCTCCGTGCAAAAAACTGCTGTCGGCTTTCGCTTAAGAAATTGCGCATTCATCGCTCCATGCTCGCAAAAATTCTGAAAGTCGGCATTCCCGCCGCTCTTCAAATGGCTGTTACGGCATTTTCGAATGTTTTCGTGCAATCATACATCAACAGTTTCGGCGAGGACTGCATGGGCGGCTGGACAGCCTATGTCAAAATCGATCAGTTCCTTTTCCTTCCGATGCAGAGCATTTCGCTCGCTGTGACAACATTTGTCGGGCAGAATCTCGGCATTAATCAGGTTGCGCGCGCAAAAAAGGGAATCCGCGCCGGAATGCTTATGGCCGTCGCCTGCACCGCGCTTTTAATGGTGCCGGTGCTGATTTTTGCTCCGCAGCTTGTTGAATTTTTTAATAAAAAACGTGAAATTGTGGATTACGGTTCAATGCTTCTCCGTCTGATTTCGCCCTTTTATGTTTTCTGCTGCATCAATCAGATTTTTGCAGGTGCGCTTCGCGGAGCGGGCAACAGTCGAACACCGATGTTCATAATGATAGGTTCATTTGTATTTCGTCAGATTTATCTTTTTATCATGGCGAACTATATCAGCAACACAATTAAACCCATTGCGCTGAGCTATCCTGCCGGTTGGCTTTTGTGCAGTCTTATCACCGCATTATATTTCAAGTTTGCAAAGTGGGAAAAACATCGCGTTGTTGATATTGAGTAGCATTGCGGCATACGGTCGGATTTTGCGGACAAATTTGCGGCAGGGCTTGAAATCCGCAGATTAATATGTATAATTTAAGCACCGGGCGGCGCGAACCTGTTGTTTGTCCGCTGATTTTACGAACGGAGCCGCGCATGGGTTCATTCCGTGCGCAACTTATTGATGAGTTTTTTTCGATTAACCGATAAAACCGCCGGAACAAAACCGGCGGAAGAAGCGGGCAGCACGGGCTTTCGGCGTGCAGTTCGAATAATCAGAACTGTGCTCATATGTTTTGCCGCTGCATTGTATGTTTTTTATTTCATAACCAACTTGCGGGCAATGAGCATCGGCGGCGGAATACTTTCCGCCTCACTGCTTGCTCTTTTCACATTCGCGGCCTGCACTGCCGTTCCTCTCGTTTTGAAGACGCTCATCGGCGAACGGCTTTGCAGCTTCGTCCCTGTTACGAACGCCCGCAGGGATTTTTCTCGGATTATGCTTGCCGCGCTGGCGATTCACATTGTTACAACCATTCTCGGAATGGTGATTTATCGGGTTTTCACCCCTGATTTCAGCGGCAATCTGTTTGAATTATGGGAGACTTCCTGGTCAAAGCACAACACCGATGTCCCTCATTATATTAATATTGCCGAAAACTGGTATGTAAACGATGGGAAAGATCGCCTTCTGATCGTTTTTTATCCGATGCTGCCTCTGCTTATGCGAATGCTCAATCCGATCTTTCACAACAGCTTTGTGTCAGCTCAAATTATCAACACAATTGCAACGTGCCTCGCCTCCGGAATGGCATATTTAACGCTGTACGGAATTCTCGGCAAAAAGCGTTCCGTGCATGCCGCACTGCTTTCGCTTCTCCTTCCGGGTGCAATTTTTCTTAATTCACCAATGACGGAACCGCTTTTCATGCTGTTCTGTTTCTGTGCGTTTTACTGTTTGCAAAAGCATAAATTTATACTCTCCGCTGTTTTTACCGCTTTAGCCGGTTTCACGCGGTCTCTCGGGGTCGTGCTTGCTGCTGCAATCTTCATTGAAGGAGTCGGCACGATCGTCCGAAACATTCGCGACGGCAAGAAATGCGGAAAGCAAATTATTGCGGTTGCTGCCGCGCTTGTTATATCAACACTCGGAACGGTGGCTTATCTGCTCATTAATTATAATGTTTCAGGCGATTTTTTCGTTTTCATGGAGTATGAAAAGCTGAACTGGGATCAACAGCTCGGTTTGTTTTTTGACACCATGCGATACATTTGGGACTGGTGCGTCAACGCAATTCCGAACGGGAACATCAGCGTGATTTATTCCCTTTGGATTCCGACAGTTCTTATTGCATTCGCATCACTTGCGCTGATCATCGTATGCGGGAATTGCCTTCGGCCTATATTGTATTCTTCCTTGCTTACTACGTGCTTGCAATGGGCTGCACATGGCTGCTTTCCGCAGTTCGCTACCTTTGCGCAACGCTGCCGCTCACGGCATCCGTTGCCGCCCTGTGCACAACAAAAAAGAAAACGCAGGCGGTCTATGGGTGCACCTGCGTTTTATATGTCGCTTTCCTTTGCATGTATATGCTTAGATTGAGCATATTCTGACAGCGGAATTGCCGCTTCATACGATGCCCGTCACCTTCGGGCATCAATTTTCCATGTTGTTGAAATCATAAATATCCTCGCCTTTTTCGCGCGGTCCGACCCTGCCCGCAAGGAGATAGCGCCGCTCAATGGGGTCATAGAATATATGTTTCACGATACGAAAATTTTGTACGCATCCCGTACTCGGCACATGCGTTCTCGGACCCGTGCAGGGGTGCAGCAGGTCGCCGATCATAATGTGCCCTTCGTCAACATATGAAATTGTCAAATCTTTTGCAATTGCATCAAGAACCTTGCTTTCCAGCTCGTCAAGATCAAGCTCGGGTTTCGGTTCGTCAAATGACAAAACAAAGCCGTGCTTAACATCGCTGTGTTTGCACCTGCATCCGTCATCACCGGGAAGGAAAATCTCGCAAAGATCTTCCGCCGTATGCGCCATTCTGCGATAATCGACCGATTTTGCAACGATATCGTAGATTTCATTCGGCAGCGGACCAAAAATCGTCGGGCGCGTTATGATTATTTCCTCACCCATGCCTATCAGAAGGTTTGCATTGGTCTTAAGAAACGGGTAAATCATGTCGAAATGCTCAACGATTACACGTTTGCCGCGTTGAACAGCGTTCAAAATTGCATCGGCAAGCACTCCCATCTGCGTGAATGCCGCCTCGAAGCGTATGTCAAGATGATAAGTGTGCGCAGTAAAAAACCCTTGCTGATCAATGTCAAGAATCGGAAGCGGGCGAGTGTTCACTCCGTTATCATCGTTTGTCAGCTCGAGCCCGGGGAACATGCCTTTTATCAACATGCTCTTGCCCGAGCCTGCCTCGCCGATAATGCCGATAAGCTTATCAAACGGGCTGAGATACATCTGCGCAATATGCATTCCAAGATCATATATCCTGTCGCGTCCTCGGGGTGCGAAAAAGACGCTGTAATAGTGGCTGTTCTGCATTCTGCCTGAGTATGACATTAGAGAATCTCCTTTTTGTTTCATGCACGCGTCATCTGCGTTTTTTACCTGCAAAGCGGTGCTGCATTTCTCCTAATGATTATATAGCATTCCGTCTCCCAATGCAACAAGAATTTCCCGTTTGAAAATACTATATTGCATTTCGGCGGCAATAATGCTATACTTGCAGCAGATGCGACGGGGAAGCGAAGGATTAAAAGCCGATTACCTCAATCGAGTTTTGTGAATTCCGTTTTCCTGCTGCAACGGTTAACTCCGCAAAACAACCCCGTAAACAAACAGAAAGGAAACTGTATTTATGAAAAAAATCTCAACCCTGCTGCTTTGCATTGTTCTTGCGGCGGCGCTTGCGCTTGCTGCGACAGCTGTCGGCTGCAAAAGCAGCGGAACAGATAAACCAAACGAAAACCAAGGAGACAATGACATGAACAACGACAAAATCATCGCAACCATAGAAATGGAAAACGGTGGGGTCATGAAGCTTGAACTGTATCCCGAAATTGCACCTCAATCCGTTTACAATTTCGTTTCGCTTGCGCGTTCCGGCTTCTATGACGGCTTAACTTTCCACAGAATTATTCCCGGCTTTATGATTCAGGGCGGCGACCCCCTCGGTGAAGGCTACGGCGGCCCCGGCTATTCCATCAAGGGTGAATTTGCAAGCAACGGCTTCAACAACACGCTTAAGCATGAGCGCGGCGTGATTTCCTGGGCACGTTCGAACAATCCCGACAGCGCAGGCAGTCAGTTTTTCATCATGCACGCTGCCGCTCCGCATCTTGACGGCAGCTATGCCGCTTTCGGCAGGGTCATTGAGGGCATCGAAGTCGTTGATGAAATCGCTTCCGTCAAAACCGGTGCGAATGACCGTCCCGTCACTCCCGTTGTGATAAAATCAATCACGATCAGCGGCCCCGAGCTGCCCCAGCCCGATAAATTGCCCGGCAAATAATTCCTGATTTATACCGGATTCATAAGTGCATACTGCTGCATCAGCGACGCCCGAACCGGCAGTTTGAATACAAGCTCCACACAACGGCTTCAACCTGCTTTTCAGCTTTAAATCGGCCTTTGTCAACGTACAGAGGTCGATTTTGCATTCATTGCACATCATCAAACAGCACCTCATCAAACATTCTTAATAATGTGCATGTCAGGCTGCCGAGCTTTTTCTTGAAGGCTCATCGACAACTTCTCCGTCTCGATTCACCGTCCGATTCCTTTGTGCGGCACGTTCGCGCAAAGTGTATGTCGGTGCCGGCAGAAGCTCCCCCCTTTTTGCATCATCGGGTACGCATACGTTGTGTGTTCTGAAATTCGATGTTGTTTCAGATTTTTTAAATTTATCGGTGCAAACACCGACTGCAATCAGTGCGCCAATGATCATTCCCGGAATAAGAAAGGAAAAAAACAACCCAAAGTAATTCATTGTAATACCTCCGCAATCAATCGGTTTTGCGGTCAAACATCGCTGTTCACAGTTTCCGTTTCGGCAACAAATTCCGGAACAGTTTTTAAAAGCGCGTTTCCTTTTCGGAAATCGGCTGCTGTTTTTTGACCACACGGCTATTATAGTATCTTTTTAGGATACTTGCAATACCTTTTTCCGTACTGTTGCCCGTTAAAATAAATATATTTTTATTTGTGCTTGCATTTTGTTTCCAATCGAGATACAATACAGACAGTAAATTACGGAGAACCGACGATGAACAGACTGAAACAACTGCGAAATTCACGCGGCATCACCCAAGATGAGCTGGGGCGTATGCTCGGAGTTCAAAAAGCAGCGATATGCAAATATGAAAACGGAAGAGTCAACATGCCGAACAGCGTTATCATGCGGCTTGTGGAAATTTTTCAAGTCAGCGCGGATTATCTTCTCGGCACGGATGAAGTCGTTCCGCTGCTGAAATCAAGTTCGGCAAAACTTTCTTCCTCTTCAATGCCGCATACGCCCGCAATCGGTGTTCCCCTGGTTGGGTTTGTTCACGCCGGTTTGCCGATGCTTGCGGATGAAAATATAACCGAGTACATACCCGTTTCCGCAAACGAAGTGTCTTCCGGAGAATGTTTCTTCATGCAGGTTGAAGGCGACTGCATGACGGGGGATCACATCGTTGAAGGCTCGCTCGTTCTGGTGAGGAAATGGCGGACAACAATTGCATCGGCGTTGTGCGTATCGGAGACGAGGTGCTTCTGCGGCATATCCAGCGCTTCGGAAAGCAGCTTGCGCTCACCCCGTCCAATCCGGCATACAACACCATGATCGTTTCCGAGGGCGATGTTCAAATAATCGGTAAGGTTATTGAAACGCGGCTTAGATTCTGAAAACCCTCATCAGCGGCTTTTCGGCATAAACCCTGCCGCAATGCGCATAAAATGCAGCATGCCGAGCACATGTTGCTGTCGCTGTGTGCCGACGCGAAATTCTTCAGCGTTCGGTGCGCTCTTCGGCTGTGCGGCATTGCGAAAGGAGTATTTCGAATTGAAGAACAATCCGTTACTTTCAAAACCGTTTGGTCAGAGCAGAAACCAGGCACCGACAAAGGTCACGTTTTGCAGACCGCGCCGCAAAACTCTCGGATTCCGCCGTGTTTTCGGGTTTATGATGCTGATTATTTGCGCATCTGCTGCCTCTCTGCTGCTTGCGCTGCGCATTTCCGAAAGCGGCTCTCTTGTCAGCGGTGATAATGTTGACAGCGCTGCCGTGTTTTCCCCTCTGCGTTTTGCTTCAAACAATTCACCGGATGATGCGGCGAAAGGCGATGACTCGCGTGCGACAGGTCGGCTTCAGCTTGTTCAGCTTCCTTCAATTTTAACCGTTTTTGCGCCGTCCGATAACCCGATACGCCCTGTGCAGTCAGACAGCGTGATCGTTGATAACGACAGCATGGTTGCCAAGATTTATGCCGGAGAAGGCACTCCTGTTCTGTCCGCACTCGACGGAACGGTAAAAACCGTTTCATTTGACGAAACCCTCGGCGGCAGTCTGACCGTTTTCAGTTCGGATGATATCGAGATTACCTACTATGGATTGCGGGACATCTGTGTTGAACGCGGCCAGCCTGTCGTTCAGCGCAGCATTCTCGGAAACATGCAGCGTGACTATATTTGTGTCAAAATCACCAAGGCAGGGCGGCCGATCGATCCGTTTGATTTTTTTGGCATCAAGGCGAATCTCGGGTAATTGAAAATTGCCGTTTTCGGCAGAACCGAACTTCGCTGTTCGATTTGCGTTCTGCTGCTTGTTCCTGCCGCAGCCGTGCTCGGTAAGCTGCCCGCCCTCATGCTTGCCCTTGTTTCGCTTGCGGTTCATGAACTGTCCCACGCATTTATGGCGGCAAGGCTGGGGCTTGTTGTCTCCTCGATTGAGGTGCAGCCCTTCGGCTTTATCGCTGAACTGCATACACCGCCGCGAACCCCGTCGGAATGCCTGTCGGTTGCGGCAGCGGGACCGTTTGCAAGCCTGCTCATCGCCCTCTGCGGCGCAGGTTTGGGCAAATACATCGGGCATACATCGGCAGCCTTCCAAGATTTCTGTTCTTTCAATTTATCGCTCGGATTAATGAATCTTCTCCCTTTTCTGCCTCTTGACGGCGGACGGCTTGCGCTTGCATTGATTGAGAAGCGAATCGGGCGGGCTCGTGCGCAAAGAACACTTTCTTTGTTCGGCATCATATTCGGCGTTCTGCTTTTTTGCGCAGGCATAATGCTTGTTTCAGCGGCTGATGCCGCATTCAACCCGACCCCGCTTGCGGCAGGGTTTTTCATCTTTATTTCGGCACTTTCAGAATTCCGCTGTTCCTGCGGCAGCAATATCAAAGCAAGTCTTGCGGGTTTATCACGGCTCCGTTCCGGTTCAGCGGTTCGCGTTGTGCCGATAGCACTGCGAAGCGACTGCACGGTGCGAAAAGCACTTTCGTTTATAGGGGGCAGGGGATACGGCATCATTTTTGTTGTTGAGGCCGGAGCGACTGTCGGCATCCTTGATGAAAACGTTGTTTTGAATGCCGCACTCCGCGGCGAAAGCGATGCGGAGCTGCGCGCGCTTTTGCCCAGGCACTCTGCATCGTCCGCACCGAATTTACCTGTATCCAAGCGATAAATTATGAACCTTCCCGTCGTCAACAAGTTCAACACATGCACCGTGCCGCTCCTTTGCATTCGAAGCGCTGCGGTGCATATCGACCCTGTAAACGGTGTTTCCGAAACGGTATT
>OHVO01001031.1_pt1 | contig 10300 bp, 6 predicted proteins | sample 1579371 | NCBI WGS metagenome assembly OHVO01 (sample SAMEA3882557, study PRJEB24775) | human gut metagenome | biome: human-associated habitat; feature: intestine environment; material: feces | place: Netherlands | collected 2009/2010 | reverse complement strand
CTGATAGATATCTGCCAAATCCTCTGAAATACATTTTTTGATGGGCGTGTCACTGTACACCATATCCGGCAAGAACACTTCCAGATAATCGTCCTTTGCCCCCAACACACCGGCCACAGTCCTACGTATCAGTTCATAATCTTCTTCAGTAACGAAGGTTTCGGGTTCGTCCTCTCCTATCGGCTCACACGGAGGCAACAAAGTCGCTTTCAAATAAAGCAACGGAAGTATTTTTAAGGCGGTATCTACAAAGTCATAGCGTTTCATATCACGGGCACGTTCCAGAAAGCCACAAAATTCGGCGGCTACCGTTACAAACTCTACTGTATTTTTGTCAAATATCACCTGACTGTACTTTTCCATAAACATTAAAATTGAATCGCAAAGTTAAGAAAAAAGAGATTAAATAAGGCAATAATTAATGTTTTTCATGTACATTTGCGAAATAATAAATAGAATGAAGACGTATGGCAAAGAAAAAATCAGATAAGGAGACAGAGCCTAAAAAGGTATCAACCAAACGATTCTCCGCTTTTTTTAAGAATGAAACGACGCATTTTGTAATCGGATTGATTAGTGTTATTTTTGCTGTTTATCTGTTGCTGGCATTTACCTCTTTCTTCTTTACGGGGGCCGCCGACCAAAGTATTTTGGATAATCAGCAGCCGGGTGAACTGATGCAAACCGCCAATCATGTAAAAAATTACGCCGGAGCACGCGGTGCACAACTTGCCGAATTCCTTATAAACGAATGTTTCGGCTTAGCTGCTTATTTTATCATTTTATTCCTGGCCGTAGTGGGTATGAAATTAATGAAAGCTTACCAGTTCCGTATCTGGAAATGGTTTATGTCCTGTTCTATCCTGCTCATCTGGTTCTCTATCACATTGGGATTTATTTTTGACGGCACCTTTGGGGATAGTTTTATCTATCCGGGGGGATTGCACGGACATAATGTAAGCAATTGGCTGATTTCACAAATTGGGATTCCAGGTTTGGGATTATTGCTGTTCATAGCGGCACTATTGTTCTTTATCTATTTAAGTAACGAAACCATACTGGTTATCCGTAAAGCACTGCGTCCCAGCTTCAGACGAAAGAAAAAAGAGGATCAAACAATTTCTGCAACTGAAGAAAATCCGATTAAAGAAGCTCCCCGGAAGGAAGAATCCAGGAAAGAATTCTCTAATCCCGGTCCTGCTATCGTAGATTTCGAATTAGAACAACCGACAAAGAAAGAAGAGGAAGTGGAAGAACAAGTGCCCTTCCCTTTTGAGAGCAAGCAGGTTACCGAACCGGCAGTGATAGAAGAACCTGCCTACACAAACGAAGAAGAGGAAGTTGAAAATACAGATGAACCTGATTTTTCAATCAGTGAAGAAACAAATGAAGAAGACGAGGCGTACAAAGGTCCCGTACTTCCACCATACAACCCTCGTCTGGATTTGGAAAACTACAAATTCCCTAGTCTGGATTTGCTAAATGAATATGAAGATGATGGTCCTAATATTGACATGGAAGAGCAAAACGCCAACAAAGACCGCATCATCAAGGTTTTACGTAGCTTCGGTATTGAAATCAGTTCCATCAAGGCAAGTGTAGGTCCTACCATCACATTATACGAAATTACTCCGGCAGAGGGGGTACGTATCTCTAAAATCAGGAACTTGGAGGATGATATCGCATTAAGTTTGTCGGCACTGGGTATCCGCATCATTGCTCCGATACCGGGCAAAGGCACTATCGGTATTGAGGTTCCGAATGCCAATCCGCGCATTGTACCGATGAAATCCATCCTGAACAGCAAAAAGTTCCAAGAAACCACCTATGAGCTGCCTGTGGCATTAGGCAAGACCATTACGAACGAAGTCTTTATGGTGGACTTGGCAAAAGCCCCCCACATGTTGGTAGCCGGCGCTACCGGACAGGGTAAGTCCGTAGGATTGAATGCCATCGTGACCTCTTTATTATATAAGAAGCATCCGGCAGAACTTAAGTTTGTAATTGTAGACCCCAAGAAGGTGGAGTTCGCTATCTATGCTCCGATTGAGAAGCATTTTCTGGCTAAACTGCCGGATGGAGAAGACGCGATTATCACCGATGTTACCAAAGTGGTACAAACCTTGAACTCATTATGTATAGAGATGGACAGCCGATACGATTTGCTGCGTAAAGCCGGTTGCCGTAATATTAAGGAATATAACGCGAAATTCATCAACCGGCAGTTGAATCCGGAAAAAGGACACCGCTTCATGCCTTACATAGTGATTATCATTGATGAGTTCGGTGACCTGATTATGACTGCGGGTAAGGAAGTGGAATTACCTATTTGCCGTATCGCCCAGTTGGCACGTGCAGTAGGCATACATGCCATTATCGCGACCCAGCGTCCGACAACGAACATTATTACCGGTACTATCAAAGCTAACTTCCCGGCACGTGTTGCCTTCCGTGTAGCTGCCATGATGGACTCACGTACTATTCTGGACCGTTCGGGAGCACAACAGCTGATTGGTAAGGGAGATATGCTTTACTTGCAAGGTAATGATCCGGTACGTGTGCAATGTGCATTCGTGGATACTCCTGAAGTGGAAAAAATAGCCAATTACATCAGTAAACAACAAGGATACACCACCGCATTCATGTTGCCCGAATATGTAGGCGAAGAGAGTGAAAGCAGTGTAGGGGAAGTGGACATGAACCGATTGGACCCTATGTTTGAAGACGCAGCCAGACTGGTAGTGATTCATCAGCAAGGCTCTACTTCGCTAATCCAGCGCAAGTTCTCTATCGGTTACAACCGTGCGGGACGTATCATGGACCAACTGGAAAAAGCAGGAATTGTTGGCCCCACTCAAGGAAGCAAGGCGCGTGACGTACTCTGCATGGATGAAACAGACCTGGAAATGAAATTGAACAATCTGCAACAATAAGTTGTTTAATAATGTTATGATAAAAATGAAAAGAACATATTTACTGGTATTAATCCTTTTCCTTTCAGTCAGCCTATCCGCACAAAAGGACAAACAGGCACGGGAGATATTGGACAAAACCGCCAATGCCCTGCAACAGGCCGGAGGCATCCGTGCCACCTTTGGAGGGACAAGCAATGGAACCTTATTGCTAAAAGGCAACCGGTTCTATCTGAACAGTGGCGGAATACAAAGCTGGTTTGACGGAAAAACGCAATGGAGTTATCTGGAAAGCAGCGAAGAAGTGAATGTGAGCAATCCTACCCCGGAAGAGTTGCAAACCATCAATCCTTATGCACTGTTATCCATTTACAAAAGCGGATATAATTATAAGTATACAGGGATCAAAAGCCGTAACGGCAAACAGGGGTTTGAAGTGATACTGACTCCGGAGAATAAACAGGATATCACATCCATCACCTTGTTCGTTTCCCAAACATATCAGCCTTTATATATAAAGGTAGAACAAAGTAATAAATCGGCAAATGAGATTATCGTCACTTCTTACCAAACCAACCAGCCGCTGGACAATGCGACATTCAAGTTTGATAAAAAGAAATTCCCAAATGCCGAAGTGATAGACTTACGATAACAAGCAGAGTTCAAGATAGAGAGATAATATAATATTCATCAAATTAAATTAAGTAAAGAAATAAGTATTATGAGTACAGAAAAAGTTAAATGCCTTATCATCGGCTCAGGTCCTGCCGGCTATACCGCAGCCATTTATACAGGACGCGCTAACATCGCTCCGGTCTTATATGAAGGCTTACAGCCCGGAGGCCAGTTGACCATCACTACCGAGGTGGAAAATTTCCCCGGATATCCCGAAGGTATCAGCGGTACCCAGCTAATGGAGGATTTGCGCAAACAAGCAGAACGTTTTGGCGCGGATATCCGCAATGGTATTGCAACTTCCGCCGACCTGAGCAAACGTCCTTACCGCATCACCATTGATGACGAAAAAGTGATTGAGGCAGAAACTGTAATTATATCCACAGGTGCCACCGCCAAATATCTAGGTCTGGAAGACGAACAAAAATATGCCGGAATGGGTGTAAGTGCCTGCGCCACCTGCGACGGTTTCTTCTATCGCAAGAAAACTGTAGCTGTAGTAGGTGGCGGTGACACTGCTTGTGAGGAGGCTGTCTATCTGGCAGGACTGGCCAAACAGGTTTACCTGATTGTACGTAAACCGTTCTTACGCGCATCCAAGATTATGCAAGCACGTGTTATGAACCATCCTAACATCAAGGTACTGTTCGAACACAACGCTGTCGGCTTATACGGAGAGAATGGCGTAGAAGGCGTTCATTTGGTAAAGCGTCAGGGTGAATGCAACGAAGAACGTTATGACTTGCCTATTGACGGATTCTTTCTGGCTATCGGCCATAAACCCAATTCAGACATTTTCAAGGATTATTTAGACACAGACGAAGTAGGCTACATTATTACAGAAGCAGGTACTCCGCGTACGAAAGTCCCCGGTGTGTTCGCTGCCGGCGATGTGGCCGACCCGCATTATCGACAGGCTATCACTGCTGCTGGGAGTGGCTGCAAAGCTGCCATAGAAGCAGAAAGATACCTATCTGCCAACGACTTATTATAATAAAAACAAACTAACCCCACAACAAACACTATGACACATTTTCTAAGGAAGATGGCAGCTGCCTGGATTATTCTAGGCAGCGTGTCGGTGGGCTTTGCACAACAGCAAATGCCTCCCATCCCGACGGACCCTAACGTTCGCATCGGTAAATTGGACAACGGATTGACTTATTACATCCGTCACAACGAACTCCCCGAAAAAAGAGCCGATTTCTACATCGCTCAAAAAGTAGGTTCCATTTTGGAAGAAGACAACCAGCGAGGCTTGGCACACTTCTTAGAACACATGTGCTTTAACGGGACTAAAAACTTTCCCGACAAAACCCTCATCCAATATCTGGAAAGCATAGGGGTGAAATTCGGTGAAAACCTGAATGCTTACACTAGCATAGATGAAACAGTATACAATATTTCCAATGTTCCCGTGATACGTGACGGCGTTGTAGATTCTTGTTTGCTGATTTTGCATGACTGGGCCGACGACCTGACACTGGATCCTAAGGAAATAGACAGCGAACGCGGTGTGATTCATGAAGAATGGCGTACTAGCACAAACGCTATGATGCGTATGTACGAAAAAGCCCTCCCTACCCTTTATCCGGGAAGTAAATATGCCTATAGGCTTCCCATCGGCATTATGGAAGTAGTAGACAATTTCCCTTATCAGGCATTACGCGATTATTATGAAAAATGGTATCGTCCGGACCAACAGGGTATTGTCGTAGTAGGCGATATAGATGTAGACAAGATTGAGGCAAAGATTAAGAAGATATTCTCTCCTATTAAAATGCCAGACAACCCGGCAGAACGAGAATACTTCCAAGTTCCCGACAATAAGGAAACTATTGTAGCAATAGAAACAGATAAAGAACAGGCAAACCCAGTAGCTTATTTATGCTACAAACATGAAGCTATTCCTAATGAACAAAAGGGAAACATGGATTATCTGGTAGTGAACTACATGAAATCCATGATAGAAAATATGTTGAACGCCCGTCTGAACGAACTGACCCAAACAGCCAATCCTCCTTTCATCTTCGCTCAAGTCAGCGACCAAGAATTCCTGATTTCCAAAACAAAAGATGCCTTTACAGGAATAGTAGCAAGCAAGGAAGATGGAATTGACAGTGCAATAACCGCCATTGTACGCGAAATTGAACGGGTCCATAAATTTGGTTTCACCGCGTCCGAATATGCCCGCGCCAAAGCGGACTATCTGCGTATGCTGGAATCTGCATACAACGAACGCAATAAAGTGAAAAACGGTGCATACGTGGATGAATATGTACGCCACTTCATTGACAACGAACCGATTCCAGGTATTGAAAATGAATATGCCATTATGAATCAGATCGTCCCCAACCTGTCTGTGGAAATGGTAAACAGTCTGATCCCGGCCTTGGTTACCGACAGCAATCTGGTAGTAAATGTATTCTTCCCAGAAAAGGAAGGATTGAAAGTTCCATCCAAGGAAGAAATTTTGGCTGCTGTCAATAAAGTAAAAGCTGAAACACTGACTGCTTATGAAGACAAAGTTTCTGATGAACCTTTGATTTCTGAAAAGCCCCAAGGTGGAAAGATTACAAAACAGGAAAATGGTCCGTTCGGTTCTACTATCCTGACTCTATCCAATGGAGTACGCGTTATCTTAAAGTCGACCGATTTCAAAGCGGATGAAATCAGAATGAGAGCTTTCAGTCCGGGTGGCAGTTCCTTGTTCCCGAATGATGAAATTATCAATATCAATGTCATGAATGATGTGGCAAGTATCGGCGGCTTGGGTAACTTCAGCAATGTTGATCTGGAGAAAGTATTGGCAGGTAAAAAAGCGAGTGTAAGTGCTTCTGTCGGTGGCAATACAGAGGGGCTGAGCGGAAGCTGCTCACCCAAAGATTTTGAGACCTTGATGCAATTAGTCTATTTGTCATTCACGGCTCCACGAATGGATAACGATGCATTTACTTCATTCAAGAACCGTCTACAAGCATCTTTGGCAAATCAAGAGGCCAACCCCATGACTGCCTTACAGGATACGTTGCAAAAAGCCCTCTATATGGGACATCCGCGTACTATCCGTATGAAAGCCGACATGGTGGACAAGATTGACTATGCCAAAGTTATGGAGATGTACAAAGACCGTTTCAAAGACGCCAGCGACTTTACTTTCATCTTTGTAGGAAACATCAAACCGGAAGAAGTAGAGCCGTTAATTGCAACTTATCTGGGAGCTTTGCCTTCTGTCAACCGCAAGGAAACCTTCCGTGACAATCACATTGATATGCGCCAAGGCGACTATAAGAACATTTTCAGCAAAAAACTGGAAACGCCCAAAGCCTCTGTACTGGTTATCAACAATGGTAAATGTGCATATACTCTGAAAAACCAAATCATGATGAGTATGCTTTCACAGATACTGAATATCATGTATACCGAAAGTGTGCGTGAAAAAGAAGGCGGTACGTACGGAGTAAGCGCATTCGGCAGTCTGACCAAATATCCAAAAGAGAAAGCGGTTCTGCAAATCTATTTCGATACCGATCCTGCCAAACGTGCCAAAATGACGGATATCATTTTGAATGAACTGAATCAGTTTGTCGACCAAGGACCGTCTGCCGAAAATTTGAACAAGGTAAAAGAATTCATGCTGAAGAAATACAAGGAAAATGCCAAAGAAAACAGTTATTGGGTAAATATGCTGGATGAATATTTCTGGGAAGGAACAGATATGAACACCGGCTACACAAATACCGTAAACAGCATTACCGCTAAAGATCTGCAAGAATTTACCAAAGCCTTGTTGGAGCAGAATAACCGTATAGAAGTAAGCATGACTTCGGAAGAAACAAAATAATCCCATCCAAGCCTATGCTTCTATCTATTATAAGACAGAATCAAAAACTTGCAGCCAAGCGGAATCCTGCATTTGACAGGAACCGCTTCGCCAAGTTTTTAATTTACTTTATGGTCGCTTTTTGGGCAGCATACCTCATCTTTATCGGGGTCATGCTGTCCTTCGCTTTTGAAGATATCTTTCCCAGCATGGAACCTTACCATATCATGAACCAAGGATTGATTTATCTTCTGATACTTGATTTCCTGTTACGCTTCATGCTCCAACCGGCCATGTCACAAGAGATCAAGCCCTATCTGCTTATGCCGGTAAAAAAGAATAAGCTGGTGGATACCCTGTTACTACAATCCGGAATCAGCAGTTACAATTTCTTCTGGTTTTTCCTGATCATACCTTTTGCTCTGCTTACGATTATCCGTTTCTACGGACTCACGGGCATCCTATGCTATCTGTGCGGCATTTGGCTTCTGATGGTTATGAACAGTTATTGGTATTTGATATGCAAAACTTTACTGAATGAGAAACTGCTTTATATACTTCTCCCGATCGGAGTATACGGATTATTAGCGGGAGCTGAATTTATTCCCGAAGGAAACCCGGTTTCCACGTTCATGATGAATTTGGGAGAAGGATTTATAGAAGGAAACATACTCGCCTTTCTAGGTGTCATAGCAGCCATTCTGTTACTTCTGCTAGTAAATCGCAAGCTACAGCTGCACTTCATCTATAATGAAATAGCTAAAGTGGAAGACACCAAGATGAAGCATGTATCCGAATATAAATTCCTGGACCGCTATGGTGACGTAGGTGAATATCTACGTCTGGAACTAAAACTGTGTTTCCGTAACAAAACCGTAAAGACACAATTCCGCATGGGATTTATCATCATGCTGGCTTTTTCGGCACTGATTGCCTTCACGGATGTGTATGACGGAACAGGAATGATAAATTTTATCTGCATATACAATTTTGCCATTTTAAGTATCATGACCCTGGGGCAAGTGATGTCTTTTGAGGGCAACTATCTAGACGGTCTTATGAGCCGTAAGGAATCTATCTATAACTTGCTTCGTGCCAAGTATTACCTGAACTGCATCATCGTGTTCATCCCTTTCCTGATTATGATGATCCCTGTAGCTAAGGGCAAGATACCCTTCCTCATGGCTCTATCCTATATGCTGTTTACAGCAGGATTCGTATTCGCTATGATGCTGCAACTGGCTGTGTACAATAAAAAGACACTCCCGTTAAACGCCAATGTCATGCGAAGCAATCGGGGAAGTTCCTTATTCCAGACCATTATCATCTCATGTGCTTTTTTCCTGCCCTTGATTATCAACAAAGCTCTGACGGCTTTCTTTGAACAGGATACAGCCTGCATCATCATGATGATTATAGGGTTGTTACTGATTGCAACCCACAATATTTGGATAAAAAATATCTATAACCGTTTCATGAAGCGCCGTTATGAGAATATGGAAGGCTTCCGTGACTCACGTTAAAACGAATTGCGTATGAATATCATAATAAACCAATTACAAAAGAACTTTGGCCCGAAAGTGGCTGTAGACATAGAAAATTATTCCATTCAAAGCGGTGACATGTTGGGACTGGTGGGCAATAACGGAGCAGGAAAAACGACCCTGTTCCGCCTGATGCTGGACTTGCTGAAAGCCGACGGAGGCAGTGTACATATCGAAAACATCGATGTGAGCCGGAGTGAGGAATGGAAAAATATAACGGGAGCTTTCATTGACGAAGGTTTCCTGATAGATTATCTTACCCCCGAAGAATATTTCTACTTTGTAGGAAAAATGTACGGGTTAACAAAAGAAGAAGTAGATAAACGTGTCGCTAGGTTTGAACGTTTTATGAATGGCGAAGTCATCGGACAAAAAAAACTGATTCGTAACTATTCGGCAGGCAACAAACAGAAAATAGGTATCATTTCGGCTATGCTGCACCAACCGCAGGTACTGGTTCTAGATGAACCGTTCAACTTTCTGGACCCTAGTTCGCAGTCCATTATCAAGCATTTACTGAAAGCTTATAATGAAGAAACCGGAGCCACCATACTGGTATCCAGCCATAATCTGAACCACACAGTAGATATATGCCCACGCATCGCTCTGTTGGAAAACGGAAAGATTATCCGAGATATTGACAATAAAGGGAATTCCGCCGAAAAGGAATTAGAGGACTATTTTAATGTAACAGAATGAAAAAACTACTATCCCATTTGCTGGTATTAGGTACACTGGCCATGTTGTTGGTTTCATGCGGTACCTCTGCCCCACGTTATAACTACAAAGAACTGGCGCGTGCCTCCATCCGTCTGAATATGGATATTGACATGAAAGACAATCACCAACTGTACGTAGAATCAGCAGCATGGCGGGGAGTCCCCTACCGTGGCGGTGGTAACAGCAAACGGGGAGTGGACTGTTCCGGACTGACTTCACATTTATATAAAAAGGTATACCACAAAAAGCTGAAACGTAACTCAGATGACCAACGTACCCAAGATTGCCATAAAGTAAGTAAGAGAAACTTGCGCGAAGGAGATTTGGTATTCTTCCATAACGGCAGAAAAAAACGGATTGCCAGTCATGTAGGTATTTATTTGAAAAATAATAAGTTCATCCATGCCAGTACCAGCCGGGGAGTCATAATCAGCAGCCTGAATGAAGATTATTACCGTAAACACTGGTTAAGTGGAGGCCGTCCTTGACAAAATCCTTGCGAACAATATATTCATTACACTAAAATGAATTTAATTTGAAAGAATGAAATACACAACATACCTTTTTGATTTTGATTACACACTAGCCGATTCTTCACGCGGCATCGTTATCTACTTTCGTAATGT
>OHVO01001030.1_pt1 | contig 10303 bp, 10 predicted proteins | sample 1579371 | NCBI WGS metagenome assembly OHVO01 (sample SAMEA3882557, study PRJEB24775) | human gut metagenome | biome: human-associated habitat; feature: intestine environment; material: feces | place: Netherlands | collected 2009/2010 | reverse complement strand
GGATACAGTTGGAAAATCTGTTGACCTGCTGGCACAGGAGATGGAAATTGATCCGGAATATGCATCCCTTGTTGTGCCGACCATGGTAGTGTGTAGAAATTTTATTGATATTTTCAATGCAGAGTCTCTCTGGGCACCAGGTGTTTCCCTGCTGGATGGAATTGCCTATGATTATGCGGAAAAAAACAAATATCTGAAAAGCGCCCACAATTTTGAAAATGATATCCTGGTGGCGTCCGCAAATATTGCCAAAAGGTATTCCAGTGGAAAGAATCATATTGCAGGAACCACCGATCTGGCACTGGATATTTTTGACAGTACAAAAAAAATCCATGGCATGGGAAAACGTGAACGCCTTCTTCTGCAGATTGCGGTTCTTCTTCATGACTGCGGAAAATATATCAGTATGAGTGATGTTGCAGAATGTTCCTACCGGATCATCATGGCGACGGAGATCATAGGCCTTTCCACAGAGGAACGGCAGGTGATCGCAAGTGCGGTGCGGTATAATACCAGAGAATTCGGCTGTTATGAAGAGATCAACCGTGAAACTTCCATGAACAGGGAAAATTATCTCCTGACTGCGAAGCTGACAGCAATTCTCCGTCTGGCCAATGCCATGGACAGAAGCCATTATCAGAAGGTAAAAGCCCTCAATGTAACATTGAAGGACAGAATCCTTTATCTGGTGATAGACTCCGCGAAGGATGTTTCTCTGGAACTGGGGCTTCTGAAGGATAAAAAGGAATTCTTTGAAGAGGTGTTTGGCATCCGGCTTGTAATGAGACGGAAAGGCAGAAGATAACGGAGGAGGTTTTTGTATGAAATTTAAGGAATTTGACAAACCGGAATATTTTGTAAACAGAGAGCTGAGCTGGATCAAATTTGATGACCGCGTGCTCAGTGAGGCCAGGGACAAAAATCTGCCTCTGTTTGAAAGACTGAAATTTTTGAGCATTACCTCATCCAATCTGGATGAATTCTACATGGTCCGTGTGGCATCCCTGAAAGATCAGGTCCATGCAGGGTACAAAAAAACGGACATTGCGGGAATGACAGCCAAAGAGCAGCTGAAAGCCATCAGTCAGCAGACCCATGATCTGGTTCACGTACAGTACAGTACATTAAACCGGTCTCTGGTTCCTGCCCTTGAAAAAGCAGGACTTCATGTGATCTTTGAGCATGAGGCATTTTCCGAGAAACAGAAAGAATTTGTGGACCGGTATTTTGAGGATAATGTATATCCGGTTCTGACACCCATGGCAATGGATTCTTCCAGACCATTTCCGTTGATCCGTAACAAGACACTGAACATCGGAGCACTTCTTTCCAGAAAAGATACCAAAAAAGGAAAAGAAGAGATAGATTTTGCCACCGTGCAGGTGCCTTCCGTGCTTCCGAGAGTGGTGATCATCCCTTCCGAAAAAAAAGGTCATACAACGGTAACGCTTCTGGAGCAGATCATTGAGCGGAACATCGACAAACTGTTTTTAAGCTACGATGTGATCTGTGCACATCCGTACCGGATCATGCGTAATGCAGATCTTTCCATCGATGAGGATGAGGCGGAGGATCTTCTGGTGGAGATCCAGAAACAGCTGAAAAAGCGTCAGTGGGGCGAAGTGATCCGTCTGGAAGTGGAAGATAAGATGGACCCGAGGCTTCTGGATATCCTGAAGATGGAGTTCCAGGTTCATGGAGATGATATCTTTTTTATCAACGGACCGCTGGATCTGACCATGCTGATGAAGGTTTATGGTATCGATGGATATGATCAGTTCAAGGAGCCGAAGTACAAACCGGCAGCAGTACCGGCATTTCAGAATGATAAAGACATTTTCCAGGTGATCCGGGAAGGGGATGTGTTCCTGCATCATCCATATATGAGTTTTGATCCGGTGGTGAATTTTGTGCGCCAGGCGGCAAAAGATCCGGATGTACTGGCAATCAAGCAGACACTGTATCGTGTCAGTGGCAATTCCCCTATTATTGCGGCGCTGGCTCAGGCTGCGGAAAACGGCAAGCAGGTTTCTGTTCTTGTAGAGCTGAAAGCACGTTTTGACGAGGAAAACAATATCGTCTGGGCCAAAATGCTGGAAAAAGCAGGCTGCCATGTAATTTATGGTCTGGTAGGACTGAAGACACATAGCAAGATCACCCTTGTTGTGCGGAGAGAAGAAAACGGAATCCGCCGTTATGTCCATCTGGCAACCGGAAACTATAATGATTCCACAGCCAAACTTTATACAGACTGCGGTATTTTTACCTGTGATGAGCGGTTTGGTGAGGATGCAACGGCTGTCTTTAACATGCTTTCCGGATATTCCGAGCCGAAACGCTGGAATCGTCTGATCGTTGCGCCCATCTGGATGAAAGACCGTTTTGTAAAAATGATCGAGAGAGAAGCACAGCATGCGAAAGACGGAGAAGAGGCCCACATTGTGGCGAAGATGAATTCCCTGTGTGACCCTGCGATCATGGCGGCACTGTATTACGCTTCTTCCTGCGGTGTAAAGATCGATCTTCTGGTTCGTGGTATCTGCTGTCTGAAAGTGGGCATTCCGGGTATCAGTGAAAATATCCATGTGCGTTCCATTGTCGGCAATTTCCTGGAGCACAGCCGGATTTTCTATTTCCACAATGGTGGTTCCGATGAGATCTACATGGGAAGTGCAGACTGGATGCCACGTAATCTTGACCGTCGTGTGGAGATTGTTTTCCCTGTGGAAGATGAGGGAATCAAGGACGAGATCAAACATGTGCTGGATCTGGAATTCCGTGACAATGTAAAAGCGCATATCCTTAAGCCCTCCGGTCTCTATGAGAAGCAGGACAAACGGGGAAAAACCCTGATAAATTCCCAGATGGAATTCTGCCTGGAAGCCACCGAGCGGGCCAAAGCCGCAAAAAAAGAGAAGAAAGAAAAGAAGAGAGTCTTCGTACCGGCCGAGCCGGCGGAGGATATTGAAAAATAATATAGGAACGAGAATTGAAGACAATCAGGAAATGCTGGAAATTGAACTTCGAATAAGAGACAATAATCAGCCAGAATCTATCCAGGCATAAGCCAGGACCCTACAGAAGAGAAAATAATAAGATACATAAAGAAAAGGACAGCCATATCATATCAATGTATGATACAGCTGTCCTTAAATAATATTCTTAAAGATTATCCATATTACGTTAACATGACATAATACTCACCAGGCCTGAAATACATTGTCGTTTCTAATAACACTTCTTACAAGCCTCATACCCCGCAGCTTCCGCCTGTGCGCGGGTCATCTCCGTAGCATTATCCGGGTTCATATTTCCGCAGTTGGGGATCCGGTGATACTTGCTTCCGGTAGCGGAGATCCATACCATATCTCCGACCGGTTCCGGATCAGCCTGCACTTCAGCCTGAGAATCCCCGGCCCCATTGGAAGAACTATATCCGGATGTACCAGAATTATCATAAGCAGAAGAAGGCTGCGTACCAGTATCTGATTCATCACCCGCAGAATAATCATTACACGGACTCTGGTTCCACTCAATGTTATTTCCGTCACTGACCGCGATCACCGTACCTTGCTCATCCGTACGGAACACCTGGATTCCCATATCGGCAAGTTTGTCCATAGTATCCTTATGTGGATGCCCGTAGGAATTACCTGCGCCGCAGCTGATCACTGCATATTCCGGAACTGTCTCCTGGAGCAGATCCCAGGTAGTAGCAGTGGCAGAACCATGATGCCCCGGAACAATCACATCGCAGGAAAGATCCAGTCCCAGATTACAGATCGCTTCCTCACCGGCAGACTCCGCATCTCCCGTAAACAGGAAATGATTGCTTCCGTTTTCCAGTCGGATCGCAACAGAATTATCGTTATCATTGCTGCTGATGGACTGGGGAGAAAGAACCGTAAATTTCCCGCTTCCGAAAGAGAAATCCGTTCCAGGTTCCGGATGCTGCACAGTCAGTCCCTGAGCGGCAACGCTGTTTTCGAAAGACTGATAGATCTTCGTATCCTGCACATAATCCGCACCGATCACATTTTTTACGGAAAAACTGTCCAGACATCCAACAAGACCGGCCACATGATCCTCGTCATAATGGGAGGAGATCATATAATCGATGGTGGAAATATTCTGTTTCTGCAGATACGAAACCACGAAACTGGAATGTCCCCGGTCACCGCCGTCATACAGAAGATTCTTACCCCGCGACTGGACCAGGATGGAAAGTCCCTGTCCAACATCCAGAAAATGGACAGCCATCGTCGTGTCAGCAGAAGCAGCCTCAGCTGTATAAGCAGCAGAGGGAACTCCTGCCGTTGTCAGCAGAACAAGCAGCAGCGAAAGAAAAAACGCCTGCAGTTTTCTGCGAAAAGAAAGTTTGTGATGCATGAGAAGTCACCCCTTATCTTAAGTTTTTTTTCAGGGGAAATTATAAAACAGAAAATAAAAAAATGCAAAAAAATCCATGTTTTGTATAGATTATTGACAGCTGTATATAATGTACGTATAATAAAAGTACAGAATACTGTACAGAAAAGGAGGGCGTATATGTTAGCGGTAAATTATACGAATTTACGGGAAAATATGAAAAATTATATGGATAAGGTTACAGATGACTATGAAACCATGATCGTTACTCGTAAAAACAACAGAAATGTGGTGATGATGTCGGAAGAATCCTACAACAATCTTATGGAAAATCTTTATCTTATGGAAGATCGCGCAAATTATGACTGGATTATGGAATCAAAGAAACAGTTACAGGAAGGAAAAGCAGGTATTCATAAGTTGAAAGAGGTTGAATGATGAATAAGGTATTCACGCAGAACGGATGGGAAGACTATGTTTACTGGGAGACCGAAGATAAAAAGACACTGAAGAAGATCAATGCGCTGATAGAGGATATATGCAGGAATGGCAATCAGGGGATCGGTAAACCGGAACCCTTGACAGGAAATTTGGCAGGTTTCTGGTCAAGACGTATTAATGATAAGGACCGGCTGATTTATCAGATAGATGATGAAAATGTTTATATACTGGCTTGCAGATATCATTATACGAGATGAATGTGATAGGGAGCATCTGAAGAATGAGGGACTTTTTTATGCTTCCTGTTTTTTTATTATTTTCAGAATAACGAAAAAAGCAGTTAGAATAATTCTAACTGCTTTTTAGAATAGCCAGTACGGGAATCGAACCCGTGTTTCCGCCGTGAGAGGGCGGCGTCTTAGCCCCTTGACCAACTGGCCATATTCATTCGTTTCTGTCGTTTAAGTTGTTTCCCTCAACCGACTTCGTTAGTATATAACACTTCTTTTCAAAATGCAAGTACTTTTTTTAATTTTTTTAAAAAAATTTCATGTTTTTCACGTTTATTCGTTTTTTACCCATTTTCCGATATTTCATGAGCTTGACCACTGTGAGTGTAAGTGCTACTATCAAAGCACGAAATGTTACAGAAAGAAGGAACTTTTATGCCCCGTCTCCTGTGTCTTGGCGACAGCATCACAGACTGTGGCCGACTTTTTTCCGCAGATCCGTCTGGAAACGGATATGTGAAGATTCTCTCCGGCCTCCTTCATAATGCCGGCTATGATTTTTCCATGGAAAACAGAGGAATTGATGGTTTTACCCTGGAACGGCTTCTTCAGAACATGGATTCCTGGCTGGAAGCCTCTGATCCGGATATTGTTACTGTGCTGATCGGAATCAACGATATTGGAATCATGATGAACACCCGCCGTTCGTCCGCACAACAGCAGGATTTAATGGAAATATTCGCAGCCCGGTATGAACAGCTTGCCCGAAAGCTCTCCGGCACAGGCTCCCGGAAACGGAAGCTTTTTTTCCTGGAGCCATTTGTTTTCCCATGGCCACGCTGCTACGCTTCCTGGTTCCCCCTTCTTTCTCAGATGTCCGTCCATATCCGAACAATCAGTCAAAAATACGGCGCCGTTTTTGTCCCGCTGCAAGACGATCTGAATCAGAAAGCTTCTCTGCATGGAATGTCAGCCATAACGGAAGACGGCATTCATCTTACCAGGCAGGGACACCGGATTCTGGCTGAAAAACTTTATACATTGATTACAGCAGAAAGGTAATGTTATGGAAAAAGCAATCAAAAAAATTGAAGATATGTCACTGAATGCATGGCCCTCCCATAAAATGGAACTTTATGACGGATGGATTCTACGTTTTTCTTACTTTTATACTCACAGAACCAACAGCGTGGAACAGTTTGGAACGTCCACCCTTCCATGGCGGGAAAAAATCCCCTACTGCGAGCAGGTCTATAAGCGCCTTGGAACTCCTGCGATCTTCAAGATCAGTCCACTTGTATCTCAGGATTTTGACTACATGCTGGAAAACCGTGGCTATTCCATTCAGCATGTGACCAATGTCATGACTGTAGATCTGGCCCAGGCTGTTCTGGACACGCCTGTCACCGATGTGCTCTTTACCAATGAAATTCCTGATTTCTGGATCCACAGTCTTTTTGACCTGAAAAAAACTACGAATCCGATCCACAGGAGTGTGGTTCCTTCCATGTACCGTGCAATTCTTAAAGAAACCGTCTGTGCTTCCATCACAAAAAACGGCCAGATCATTGCCACAGGGCTTGGAATTCTGGATCGTGATTATATCGGTATCTATGCGATCCATGTGCGTGAAGATTACCGCCGCAGAGGATACGCCCGTCAGATCTGCACCGGTCTACTTAATGAAGGCAAAAAAAGAGGCGCAAGCCACGCCTATCTCCAGGTGGTAAAGAACAATGATTCCGCTGAAAAGCTTTACAGTTCTCTTGGTTTCCGGTATTTTTACACTTACTGGTTCCGCGTCCAGCCTGTTGGAACACGCTTTCAGTAAATACGGGGATTTTCCAAAAATCCCTGTAGAAATCAAAAAATCTTTTTGCTATAATACTTTTAACATGTATAAAATCTTTCCTGCTTTCATATACTGATCCTTATCAATCAATAAGGAGACTGATCCCATGAATGATCCGCAGGAAAAAAACACAAAAAATCCCTATCATATTAATTACAAAAATTATCTGGATACCAATGCCTGTACTGAATGCACGGGTCTGATCAACCATGGAATAGACAGCCGTGAGCAATGGGAATCCTTCCGCCAGATCTTTGATTTTATGCCGGTACCGGAATCCCAGGACCTTACAGATAAACAGGACTGACCGTTATCCCAGGTCGGAGGACACAAATGAAAAAACTGTCTGCTGCATGTATGATTCTGGGCCTTTCCCTGTTTGTGGGCGGCTGCAGCAATGATCAGATCGATGATCACATTATTTCCCTTCAGGATAAAATTTCAGATGCCACATCTTCAGATCCCACCTCCCGGGAAGCATCGGATTCTTCCCTGGAAGAACGGGTTTATATGGATGAAATTACCGGCACACTGCAGAATTTTGACGGCACAAATATGACTATTTCCAGCGACGGAGAAACTTATGTATTTGACGTTTCCAGGACAAGACTGGAATGTAAATACGGTGTTGTATTCAGCGACCAGGTCAGCGTAATCTATCAGGGGCAGCTTTCCGGAACAGATATCAGCACCATTTCTCCGATCAAAGTAACTGACAAATATCATAACGAAACCCCTCTGGAAAATCGCACACTGAAGGGAAAAGTAAAAAAACTTACTTCCAATGCACTCGTTATCGTTACAGAAAAAGGAAATACCGTAACTTTTCCTGTCACCGGTGTCAGACAATACTATAAAAAAGGAATCAAAGCCGGCAGGTGGGTCTATGTCCATTTTCGCGGCAAATTCATTAACGAAACCATAGTTGGTGATAAACAGTACGATGGCAGTTTCACAAAAGTAATCAGTGTCTCTGATACCGATCCACTGAAAGTACCTGCGGCAACTCCCACCCCTTCTCCGGCACCGAAGAAAAAAGAACAGCATCTCCGGGCAAAAATTGTAAGTGTCAGCACCAGTACCATGACTGTTGTCCCTCAGACTACGGGGTCGGAACTGACTGTTCCACTCACTTCTGTTCCTGTATACTTTAAAGGCGGCATGGCTCCTGGTTCTTATGTAAATATTATTTATACCGGTAAATTTAATGGGGAATCCACTAACGGCATGAAAATCCGCGGAATTACAGGTGAAGATCCGGATACACTTTCTATCCGCAATATTTCTTCCACTGTAACCGGTACAATCCTCGGTACAACCGCCAATACTGTGCTGATCCAGACTTATGATGGAGTAAAAATCCTCTGCAGCCGTGAAAATGTCCAGGATCTTTCCACAAGCGGAATGGAAGAAGGTGCGGATCTCCGGGTTACCTTTAACCCTGCGAAATCACGCACCTCCAATATTTATACCTGTATTAAATTCGAAGACCCGTGACGGAAGAGAGTTCGGATTCTTTCTTCCCCCTCTTCCATCCAGGCGCATACCTCCGGTGTCTCACCCAAAATGTCAAAAAAAGCTCTGCATTCATCTTCCGTACCTTTTCCGTGAAGAACCTTAAATGCACCGGCATCACTGCCTACTGCCACATGCACTTTTTTCCTGAAAGCTTTTTTCAGATTTTCCTCGCCTGTCCGGATAATAGAGGACAGAATCTCATTTTCGAATCTTCCACAATCCATCAGATTCCGTACCGTCACAAGAGTAGGTACCCACACACTTCTGCTGTCTGCCAGCATGGAAAGCGTTTCTTCATCCATGTAATTGGCGTGTTCAATGCTGTCAACACCGGCTTCAACTGCAGCCTGCACTCCATAATTCCCATTGGTATGGCTCATCACTGCAAAGCCTTCTTCATGTGCAATATGTACCATTTCTTTTACTTCTGCCGCTGAAAGCGGAGTTCCCGTGATCTTTCCATGATCCTCAAAATCCAGAAGGCCGGTAGTCATGATCTTGATAAAATCCGCGCCGTCCGCCCGCTTTTGAGTAACCATAGCGGCATACTGGGAGAGATTTTCGTACTTTTCTCCGATGAATCCGCCGTAGTGACCCTGCGCGCACAGCGGCGACAACGGCGTGCGGTAGGTGATGCCATACTCCCCCGCCAGCGACCGGGCTTTCGCCCCCACGCCCCAGCGGTCGCCGCCGTCACGGAGGTAGGCAAAGCCCAGCTTTTGGTAAGTTTCCAGCACCCGGCGAACCCAGACTTCATCCACGCCCCCGGAATGCCGGGCGATCGCCCGCTTCCAGTCCGCGCCGTCCAGAACCATGTGAATATGACAATCGCACCGCACGGGAAAACACTTCCTTTCAGGCTCAGTATAACAGATTTCGGCAGACTGTGCAAGCACGGTCATTTTTCATAAGGTTAGTTGACGCTAACCCAATGCTGTGCTATAATATGGTTAAACTTCCAGAAAGAAGGGTTATTATGATTCAAACGACTGTGCAGGTATCCGGTATGGCCTGTTCCATGTGCGAAGCCCATGTGAACGACGCCGTCCGCAGCGCGCTGAACGTCAAAAAGGTTACCTCCTCCCACGTGAAGGGCGAGACCGTCATTCTGTCCGACGAGCCGCTGGATGAGGGTAAGCTCCGGGAGACGATCAACGCCACCGGCTATCAGGTGGGCGGCATCAGCTCCGCGCCTTACGAAAAAAAGGGCCTGTTCTCTTTCCTGCATAAGTAAACCCCATATTGGAAAAGCCGACAGCGAAAACCGCTGTCGGCTTTGACTATGAATCAGACCGTCAGATTCTGAATCCACTTGCCCTGCTTCAGCATAACTGTGCCAATGATGCATTTGATAAAGTCAGTGGCCTGGCAAATGGCGTACAGCGGCAGAATAGGGAGGCTGGTAAACCGGCTCAGGCCAAAAGCCAGCGGCACGCAGAACACCCACATGAAGCAGCTGTCAAACAGGAACGTCACGAAGGTCTGTCCGCCGGAACGGAGGGTGAAATAGGTGGCGTTGAGATAGGAGCCGAAGGGCATCATCACGGCGGAGATCCAGATCAGCTGCGCCGCCAGATGCCGCACGGCGTCGGTGGTGTTGTAGATGCCGGGGAACGCCTCGGAAACCGCCGCCATCAGGCCGCCAAACACGACGCCCGACGCAATTGACACGGCAATGAGCTTTCGGTTGGTGTCCCGCACGTCCTCCTCCGAGTGCCCCGCGCCCAGCATCTGCCCCATGATAATGCCAACGGAATTGCCCATGGAAAGATAGACGACGCTCCCCAGATTGAACAGGGTGCTGCAAATGTTCATGGCAGGCACCACGTCCAGCCCGCAGGTGGAGTAGCACTGGCTCAGGACGGCCATGCCGCTGGACCAGAGGAATTCGTTG
>OHVO01001029.1_pt1 | contig 10305 bp, 9 predicted proteins | sample 1579371 | NCBI WGS metagenome assembly OHVO01 (sample SAMEA3882557, study PRJEB24775) | human gut metagenome | biome: human-associated habitat; feature: intestine environment; material: feces | place: Netherlands | collected 2009/2010 | reverse complement strand
TTTTATCAAATCAACAATCAAAGTTCTTCATCAAAAAAAGCATCCTTCAAGGATGAAAGAATATAAAAGCAGCCATCACCTTTGCTATAATCTTCAAGCAAGGTGATGGCTGCTCTTTATTCAGAAAGGGCCCGGCCCTTTTTGTTATTTATTCAAGATAGCCATTGTATCCGAAGCAATCATCAGTTCTTCATCAGTCGGGATTACTACAACTTTCACCTTAGAATCTTCAGCAGAAATCACTGCTTCTTCGCCACGAATCTTGTTCTTCTCCAGATCCAGCTTCACGCCCATGTATTCCAAACCTTCGCATGCACCGGAACGACAAGAAGCCTGGTTCTCGCCTACACCACCGGTAAATACGATGATGTCTACGCCACCCAAAGCAGCAGCATAAGCACCGATATACTTTTTGATACGGTAGAAATACATCTTTTCGGTCAGGTCAGCCATTTTATTGTTACCGGCAGCAACGGCAGCCTCCAATTCACGCATGTCACTGGATACGCCGAAGATACCCTTTACACCGCTCTTCTTATTCAGCAAGTCGGATACACCGGCAGCAGTCAGGTTCTCTTTTTCCATGATGAAAGTCACAGCACCGGCATCAATGTCACCACTACGGGTACCCATCATCAGGCCTTCCAGCGGAGTCAATCCCATACTGGTATCTATGCTCTTACCATCCTTAACAGCAGTGATAGAACCACCGTTACCAATGTGGCAAGTGATAATCTTCTTTCCCTCCGGACTCACTCCCAGATACTCACACACGCGTTGTGAAACATAACGGTGAGAAGTTCCGTGGAAACCGTAACGACGCACACCATATTTCTTATACAATTCGTAAGGAATGGCATAGAGGTAAGAATAGTCCGGCATAGTTTGATGGAACGCTGTATCGAATACACCGATCTGCGGTACATTCGGCAATATGGCAGAGATGGCGTTTACGCCTTTCAGGTTAGCAGGATTGTGAAGCGGAGCCAAGTCGTTGCAAGCCGTGAAAGCATCCAGGACTTCCTGTGTCAGCAACACAGATTCGCTGAACTTCTCACCACCATGCACCATACGGTGACCTACTGCGTTGATTTCATCCAATGACTTGATTGCGCCATATTCCGGGCTCACCAATGTATTCAGAATGAACTCGATACCTGCGGTATGTTCTGGGATGTCTTTTTCTAATATTTTCTTTTCACCGTTGGGCAAAGTCAGTTTCAGGAAAGAGCCTACCAAACCGATTTTTTCTATACCGCCCTGTGCCAGGACTTCTTTGGTAGTCATATCAAATAATTTATATTTAATAGAAGAACTACCGCAATTGAGCACTAATATTTTCATGATGTTGTTGTTTTTTGGAGAATGATTATTTGTTTTCTTTAGCGGCAATTGCTTGATTGGCAGTAATGGCAATCATCTTATAAACATCGTCGATAGAGCAACCGCGTGACAGGTCATTCACCGGACGAGCGATACCTTGCAGGATCGGGCCGATAGCGGTAGCGTGTCCCAGACGTTCTACTAATTTATAAGAAATATTACCTACTTCCAGACAAGGAACAACCAGTACGTTTGCCTTACCTGCAATTTCTGATCCCGGGGCTTTGCTTGCACCGATGTGCGGAACCAAAGCTGCATCAGCTTGCAGTTCACCGTCAATCTTCAAATCGGGAGCCATTTCCTTAGCGATTGCCAAAGCTTCCACCACTTTATCTACCACTTCATGTTTGGCAGAACCCTTGGTTGAAAAACTTAACATAGCTACGCGAGGATCAATTCCGGCAACAGCCTTGGCGGTCTGAGCGGTACAAACTGCAATTTGAGCCAGTTGGTTGGCATCCGGTACCGGGGTTACAGCAACGTCACCCATTACGATTACACCGTTATTTCCGTATTCGGGAGCATGAGTCAGCAACAGCATGGCACCGGATACGCAAGTGATACCCGGAGTAGTCTTGATAATCTGTAAAGCGGGACGAAGTACGTTACCTGTTGTGTTGCGTGCGCCGGCCAACTGTCCGTCGGCATCACCAGCCTTGATAATGAGACATCCTAGATACAGCGGATCGACAACCAGTTTGCGGGCCTCTTCGATGGTCATACCTTTTTTCTTGCGGAGTTCACACAGCAATTGTGCATACTCTTCTTTTTTCGGGTGGTCTGTGGGATCGATAATAGTGGCTTTACCGATATTCCCTAACCCCCATTGTTTAGCCAGGCTCATGATTTCATCGGGGTTTCCCAATAAAATAAGGTCGGCAACACCGTCTGTCAATATTTGGTTGGCAGCTTTTAAAGTACGTTCTTCAGTTCCTTCCGGAAGAACAATGCGCTGTTTGTTTGCTTTCGCGCGCTCAACGATTTGAGAAATTAAATCCATGATAATATATTAATTATGTACGTTCTAAAGACGAGTGTTGTTTTTCACGATGCAAAATTAGCTAATTTTGCAATATCTACATTGCAAAATCAATATTATTTTTGGTTTAAAGTATGCAAAAAACGTATGTTATTGAACACCAAACAGGATGTTTCCTTAACTTTGCGCAGTTTTCAATAAGTATTTAATAAATTTATAAGGTATGATTCGTCAGTGCGCCATATTATTTGGCTGTTTGGCTTTGGGTGAATTGATTGTTTTTTTGACGGGTATCAAGCTTCCGTCCAGCATTATAGGAATGCTGTTGCTCACCCTTTTTCTCAAATTGGGTTGGATAAAACTGCAATGGGTGCAGGGGCTGTCCGATTTCTTGGTTGCTAATCTGGGCTTTTTCTTCGTTCCGCCCGGTGTGGCACTGATGCTTTATTTTGATGTCATTGAAGCACAGTTTTGGCCGATAGTAATTGCGACAGTGGTCAGTACGGTTTTGGTACTGGTCGTAACAGGATGGGTTCACCAATTAGTTAGAAAATCAAATGGAATATTTAGAAAATAAGTTCTTTTTGCTGGCATTCACCTTCGGGGTGTTTTTTTTGTCACGTGTCTTGCAGAAAAAGACTGGATGGGTGGTGTTAAACCCGATCCTGCTTACCATTGCCGTGTTGATTCTGTTTTTGAAATTTACCGGTATCAGTTATGAAACATATAATGAAGGAGGTCACCTGATTGAATTTTGGTTGAAACCAGCGGTGGTAGCGTTGGGCGTGCCACTTTATTTGCAGTTGGAGATGATAAAGAAACAGTTGCTTCCTATTGTCATTTCACAGTTGGCAGGTTGTTTGGTGGGATTGGTGGCTGTGGTGGTCATTGCCAAATTGCTGGGAGCTACTCCGGAGATTATTTGTTCATTGGCTCCTAAATCTGTGACTACTCCTATCGCTATGGAGGTTTCGAAAGCCACGGGAGGAATTCCGTCTTTGACGGCCGCTGTTGTGGTGGTAGTCGGTCTGTTCGGGGCGGTGTTCGGCTTCAAGGTACTTCGGGTAGGTCATGTGGGGAGTCCTATTGCGCAAGGTCTTTCTATGGGTACGGCTACTCATGCGGTAGGTACTTCTACAGCAATGGAAATCAGTGGGAAATATGGAGCATACGCTAGTCTGGGATTGACTTTGAACGGAATTATGACGGCGATTTTCACACCGACAATTCTTAGATTATTAGGTGTGATTTAACAAAAAAGCTGTTATCTTTGTTATATATATAAAATCATCACAGATTAGAGGATTGATTTGATTTTCAATAGGTATGGTCATTGGGGTGAGCATTGCTTATAAAAAGTCTATCCGCATTCAGTAGTAACAGAGCATTCTTACAGCAGTCTGATAACTATTGTCACTTTGAATGAAATGAAGATTCTGTGATTTGTGGTGAGAAAACAAGCAACCCATATTTTATGATAGAATTTAAAGATATAACTTTAGCGGATAAAGACTTGATACAGTCCTTTACCTTAGGCAGTTTGCGTCGTAATTGCGACTTGTCGTTTGCCAATCTGTGTAGTTGGATTTTCCTGTACCAGACTAAATATGCCGTGATGGATAATTACCTGTTGCTGCGTTTCTATGCGGGAGAAGAATTGGCCTACATGATGCCCGTCGGAACTGGAGATGTGAAACCTGTTCTTGAAGCATTGATAAAGGATGCTGAAGAGATGGGGGCAAAATTGCGTATGCTGGGGGTATGCGTGGGGATGAAAGCGGATATAGAGGCGGTGATGCCCGGACGTTTCACTTTTACAGAAGACCGGGATTACTTTGATTATATCTACTTGCGTACTGACCTGGCAACCTTGAAAGGAAAGAAGTTTCAAGCCAAACGTAATCATATCAACAAGTTCAAGAAGCAGTATCCTGATTATGAATACAAACCGTTGACTCCAGATCTGGTTCCCGAATGTTTGAAGCTGGAAGAGGAATGGTGTCGTGCCAATAACTGCGAGGAACAATTGGCATTGGGGGCAGAACGTAAGTCCATGACATATGCCTTGAACCATATGGAGGCGTTGGGTTTGACGGGCGGCGTGCTTCATGTCAACGGGAAGATTGCCGCTTTTACATACGGTGCTCCCATCAATCATGAAACATGGGATACTTGTGTTGAAAAGGCGGATACGGGAATAGAAGGGTCGTATGCCATGATTAACTATGAATATGCAAATCATATCGACGAACAATATATATATGTAAACCGCGAGGAAGACCTTGGTCTGGAAGGTTTGCGCAAAGCAAAACTTTCTTATCAGCCCGTTATTTTACTCGAGAAATGTATAGCAGAGCTCAATGACCACAAAAGATGAAGTGAAAACATTATGGAAACTCTGCTTCAATGATAGCGATGAGTTTACCGACTTATATTTCAAGATGAGATATAAGGATGAAGTGAACAGGGTGATTCGTGAAGACGGAAAGATTATTTCCGCATTGCAGATGATACCTTATCCTATGACTTTTTGTGGTGAGGTGATTTCTACTTCGTATATATCGGGTGCTTGTACGCATCCGGATTACAGGAAGCATGGAGCCATGAAACGCCTACTGAAGGAAACGCATCGGTGTATGTATGAAGATGGAGTTTTGCTGGCTTCGTTGATTCCTGCAGAGGAATGGTTGTTCGGTTATTATGCCAGGTCGGGATATGCTCCAGTTTTTGGGTATGCGGTTGAGCAGGTAAGGGTAGACAGATTATGCCCTGCGCCCGGTTGCCGGATAGAAGTATGCGAATTTCCCGGTGTGGAACATTATCATTATTTTGATTCCCGTATGCATGGACGCAGGAGTTGCATTCAGCATCCTAAAGAAGATTTTCTGGTTATTATGGCCGATTTAAGACTGGGTAATGGCAAATTGCTGGTTGCCCGGGAAGCGGATAAAATAGTGGGGATGGCATTTACGGTAATGGGGGATGATACATTATATATAAAGGAATTGCTGGCAGATACGGATGCGGTGCAGGATACTTTATTGTATGAAGCGGCCCATATATATAAGGTACAGCGTATGGATTATTTCATTCCGTCGTCTGCCGATACTTTGTTTTTGGGGATGGCAAGAGTTATCCGTGCAGAGGAGTTGTTGAAGGTTTTCGCCCATAAGTATCCGGCATCCGAACTTTATATACATATTGAGGGAGATGAAGCGATTCAGGAGAATAACGGCTATTATACGGTACGGGATGGTTTCTGTTTTCGTGAGAGAGTACCGGAAAAAAAATATCACACTTATACGTTGGATGGTTTTACCCGGTTGTTACTGGAAGCGGAGCATCCTTATATGAGTTTGATGCTGAATTGATTTTCATTACTGGTTGCACAGGTTGAATTTCTATGTTTAAGATTGATAATCAGTGGAGTAAAAATCCGGATAGGTTATTAGTCTTCTTTTGTCAGAATACGTTCCAGCTCTTCGGCAGTCAGTCTGAGATGGAATTGTCCTTTATAAGCCACGGATATGCCACCTGTTTCTTCTGAAACGATAATGGCCAATGCATCTGTTTCCTGCGATACGCCCATGGCAGCCCGATGCCTTAATCCCAATTCTTTAGGGATATTCAAGTCGTGAGATACCGGGAGAATACAACCGGCTGCTTCTATCCGTTTATGGCGGATAATCATGGCTCCGTCATGTAATGGACTGTTTTTGAAGAAAATATTTTCTATCAGTCGTTGGTTCACATTGGCGTTGATAATTTCTCCTGTACGGATGATGTCATTCAGAGGTACACTTTTTTCGATGACAATCAGTGCCCCCACCTTCCCTTTGCTCATGCTCATACAGGCAAGTACAATCGGCATAATATCCGCTTTTTCCGTCTTTTCCTGCTTGTTTCCCGTCAGGAAGCGGAAAAAACGTCCCAACTGTTTATGCGAGCCCAGTGTGACAAGGAACCGGCGTATATCATCCTGAAAAAGAATAATCAGGGCTAGGACACCTACACTGACTAATTTATCGAAGATAGACCCTAGCAGTTTCATTTCCAAAACCTGAGATACAATCAGCCAGATACCTATAAATACCAGGATACCGATGAAGATATTGATAGAACCCGAATCTTTCATCAGACGGTAAGTCTGATAAAGCAGATAGGCTACCAGCAGGATATCGATGAGGTCTTTTATACTAAAATCAATAAACATCTTTCTAGAATTAAAAATTGAAAATTAAGAATTAAAAGGCAGCAGAGTCTTTCATCTTCTGTACTATCTTCACGGTTTCTACAGCAGCTTTTACATCGTGCACTCTGAGAATATCCGCTCCTTTTAGTAGGGAAATGGTATCCAACACTGTTGTTCCGTTCAAGGCATCATCAGGGGTTCCGCCTAGTAGCTTGTAAATCATTGATTTACGTGATATGCCGACCAGTAACGGTAGTTCGAACAGGCTGAATTCTTCCAAATGATTCATCAACTGGTAATTATGTTCCACTGTTTTTCCGAAACCGAAACCAGGATCCAGAATAATATCTTTTACTCCTAAGTCGCGTAATTTCTGTACTTTTTCCGAGAAATAGAGAAAGACTTCTTTCAACAGATTGTCATAATGCGGATTCATTTGCATATTTTGCGGCGTGCCTTGCATATGCATAATAATATAAGGTACTCCCAGCCTGGCAATCATGTCGAACATCTGCGGGTCCATTTCTCCGGCGGCAATGTCATTGATGATTGCCACTCCGTACTCCTCTACACACATCTGGGCTACATCCGCACGGAAAGTGTCCACGGACACCACACAACCGGGATGATAGCGATTGATGATTTCCAGTCCGGTACGCAGACGGCGCATCTCTTCCTCGGGGCTGATGTGCTCGGCATTGGGACGTGAGGAATAGGCACCTATATCAATGATGGAAGCTCCTTCTTCTATTATTTGGGAGGTACGGTTGATAATATCTTTTTCCGTTTGCTGCCGGCTGCCGGCATAGAAAGAATCGGGTGTCACATTCAGGATTCCCATTACTTGCGGATGGGAGAGATCCATCAGTTTCCCATTAACATTAATATATTTGACGGTTTTGGTTTCCATTGTTTACGGCTTGTCATTTAGGTCGTACAAAAGTACGCACAATTCTTGAGTTTTTGTTATTTCATGAACTATTTTTCAGTTATCTTTGTTGCAACTTAATTTAAAAGCAAAGCGAAAGATGGATATTTCAGCTTTATATAAGTGTTTTACGGAATGCGGCAAGGTAACTACCGACAGCCGTAACTGCCCTGAGGGCTCTATGTTCATAGCTCTGAAAGGGGAAACATTCAATGGAAATGCATACGCGCTTCAGGCGCTGGAAAAAGGTTGCCAGTATGCCGTAGTAGATGAAAAAGAATATGCCGCCGATGGGCATCCGCGTATCTTGTTAGTAGACGATTGCTTGAAAGCATTGCAGGAACTGGCTAATTATCACCGGCATAAAATGGGTACCCGAATCATCGGCATCACGGGAACCAATGGGAAGACTACTACCAAGGAATTGATAGCCTCAGTGCTGCAAAAAAGATATGAAGTGCTTTATACACAGGGTAACTTGAATAACCATATCGGTGTTCCTCTGACTTTGCTGAGGCTGACTCCCGAGCATGAACTGGCTGTCATCGAGATGGGAGCGAACCATCCGGGTGAAATCAAGGCACTGACCCGTATTGTAGAACCGGATTACGGTATGATCACTAATGTGGGTAAGGCGCATTTGGAAGGCTTCGGGTCTTTTGAAGGGGTCATCAAGACTAAAGGTGAGTTGTATGAGCATCTGCGTTACAATGGCAAGCATATTATTTTCATTGACAAGGACAATGAGTATCTCACAGCTATCTCTCAGGGTCTTACCCGTATTTGTTATGGTATGGAAGGAGGAGAGGGACTTTATATCAGCGGCAAGCTGGGCGCTTGTGCTCCGTTTCTTTCGTTTGAATGGGAACACGAGGGACAGAAGTTCGAGGTGAATACCCACCTTATCGGCAGTTATAACATGAAGAATGCATTGGCAGCCATTACGGTAGGCCGGTTCTTCAGTGTACCGTCCCGGCAGATTTGTGAGGCACTGGAGGCGTATGTTCCTCATAATAACCGTTCGCAATTGACAGAAACCACGGATAATAAACTGATAGTTGATGCATACAATGCGAATCCTACCAGTATGATGGCGGCTTTGGAGAATTTCCGGTTGATGAATGTCGCTCATAAAATGGTTATTCTGGGTGATATGAAAGAACTGGGAGAAACCAGTCATGAGGAACATCAGAAGATTGCGGATTATCTGGATGAATGTAAATTTGACCGGGTACTTTTGGCAGGAGAGGAGTTTGGCAAAGTGATTCCGTCCTTTGAACATTTTCAAGATGTGGTTGCATTGAAAGAGTCGTTGGAAAGATATAAGCCGAAAGGATATTATATTCTGATTAAAGGTTCCAACAGTATGAAGTTGGGCCAGCTTCAGGAAATATTATAGTTAACCGGTTGGCAGTTTCATTCACAGTAGGAGGATGAATGTGTCAAAAGTCCAAAGTAACTATTAAATGTGCTGTTTGCACCTGTATAGGTATATTGTCCCACCTGGGTGGAACTGCCATTTCACAAAGGTGGAACTACGCTCTCACCAGGGTGAAATGCCCATTCCACCCTGGTGGAATTTCTATATATACTGCATGGAAACATGAATGGCAAAGGTCCTTTGGGGAATGATCCTTCATATAGTCTGCCTCTATGGTAAATGCAATCATAGAATCTTTCTTCTTTATTATTTCTCTGAATTTTTCTTTAAAATAGATATAATAATCGGTTTTGACCGTTTTCTGACTCCTTCCTGCCGAATTATTATCCCGTGTTATTACAGAAATCAGTTACTTTTGCAATGTTATCAATAGAATTGCTATGAGGAACTTATTTCTACTAATCGCATTATGCTGTGTGGCTTTTTCTGTTCGTGCCCAACGTCTGGTTGAAGTGGGGAAAGGCTTTAGCAGTACTTCGGTAAATACTACTGTATTCCGTAATAACTCCATTGTGACGCATGGAAACACACAATACATTTCTTATTATGACGCTGAAGGATGGCTGATGTTAGGCAAACGCCGTCTGGGCACTGGGGAATGGATTTTGCACCGTTCCCAATACAAAGGACATGTAAAAGATGCACATAACATTATCAGTATGATGGTGGACGGCGACGGCTATCTTCATCTTTCTTTTGACCACCACGGACATAAACTGAACTATTGCCGCAGCATTGCCCCCGATACACTTGTTTTGGGAGATAAAGAGCCGATGATAGGCAACGAAGAAGAAGATGTGACCTATCCTGAATTTCATTTGTTGGCTGATGGCGGTTTGCTTTTTGTATATCGCTCGGGCGCTTCCGGAAGAGGAAATATGGTAATGAACCGATATGATGTGAAATCCCGTAAGTGGGAGCGTGTGCAGGATGTCCTTGTAGATGGAGAAAACGAGCGGAATGCCTATTGGCAGTTGTATGTGGACCAATCAGGAACCATCCATCTTTCTTGGGTGTGGCGTGAAACCTGGCATGTGGAAACCAACCATGACTTATGCTACGCCCGTTCTTTTGACGGAGGTAGAACCTGGTATAAGACCAACGGACAGAAGTATGAGCTTCCTATCCGCCTGGGCAATGCCGAATATGCCTGCCGTATTCCTCAGAATGCCGAACTGATAAACCAGACCAGTATGAGTACGGATGCCGGAGGTCATCCGTACATCGCTACCTACTGGCGCAATCCCGATAGTGATGTTCCCCAATACCGTATTGTTTGGCATGATGGCGTGAACTGGCACAACCGACAGGTTTCCGAACGCAAGGCCCCTTTCTCGCTCAAAGGGGGAGGAACCAAGATGATTCCCATGTCCCGTCCCCGG
>OHVO01001025.1_pt1 | contig 10338 bp, 9 predicted proteins | sample 1579371 | NCBI WGS metagenome assembly OHVO01 (sample SAMEA3882557, study PRJEB24775) | human gut metagenome | biome: human-associated habitat; feature: intestine environment; material: feces | place: Netherlands | collected 2009/2010 | reverse complement strand
CCGCAGCTGGGTCGTCACGTCGGCCTTCTGGCTGTTCAGCTGGGCCTTGCCTGCGTCCAGCTGGGCCTGGGCGGCGTCCAGTTCCTTCATGCCATCGTTGATTTTTTTCTTGTTGGCATCCAGCTCTTTTTTGGCATCGGCCAGGCGGTCACTGACCTTGACCAGCAGCTTGTCGTTGACAGCGTCGATTTTTTCCTGGTCGAGCGTGATCTGCACCGACTTTTCCACCAGGCCCGTCGTGGACACGCTGGCCACGCCGTCCACGCGCTCGAGCTGGGGCAGCACGTTTTCGCTGACATAGTCGGACAGCTCGTAAATATCCATGCCGTCGTAGTCCACGGCAATGTACTGCGTCGCCATCATGTCCGGGCTGATCTCCATCAGCGTCGGCGTGGACGCCATGTCGGGCAGCGCGTCGCCGAGCTGGTTCACGGCGGTGCTGGCCTTGACCATGGCGCTGTCCATGTCGGTGTCGTCCTGGTATTCCAGAATGACAAGGCTGTAGTTTTCGTTGCTCTGGCTGGTCACGTTCTTTACACCATTCAGGGTGGAAAGGCTGTTTTCCAGCGGCTGGGTCACATCGCCGATGCCCAGACGGATGATCTCCTTTTCCGGGTGTGCTTCCTGATACGCAGCCACCTTGTGGGCAATGTCCACGAACAGGTAGCTGGCCTTCAGCTCGTTGTAATGTTTGTTCATCTTCATAATACTTTCCCTCGCTTCTATATTGTGGAACCCTCTCAGTCATCTCGCATTTGCTCGATGCCAGCTCCCCCGAGAGAGGGAGCTGTCGCCGTCAGGCGAGTGAGAGGGTTCTTATTTACACTTCAGTCGTGCCCTCGCACACGGTCTCGGCAGCGCCAGTCATCAGCAGCTGCTTGCCGGGCAGCACCCGGATGGTCAGCTCGCCGCCGCGCAGCTGCACATGGACATCCTCCCCGGCAGGGCAGATGCCCAGCTCGGTCAGGGCTGCCACGGTGGCGCAGGTACCGGTACCGCAGGCCCATGTCTCGCCGCTGCCGCGCTCCCACACACGCATCTTCAGGTGGGTGGCATCCACCACCTGCACAAACTCAGTGTTGATGCGCTCCGGGAAGTTTTCGTGGTGCTCAAAGCCCGGGCCGATCTGCTCCAGCTTCAGGCTGTCCACCTCCGGCACAATGGTCACGCAGTGGGGGTTGCCCACGCTGATGCAGGTCACCCGCCACAGGTTCTCTTCCACCTGCAGGGGCAGGTCTACCAGCGGGCCTTCGCCCATGTTCACGGCGGGCAGCGCCGCCGCCATGGCGGTGTAAGCGCCCATCTCTACCTGCCACAGCCCTTCGCCCATGCGGGCAACGGTCTTTAAGCCGCTGAGAGTGTCGATGGCAAGCTTCGGCTTTGCAATGCCGTGGGTGTACAGCCACTCGGCCACGCAGCGGATGCCGTTGCCGCACATCTTGCCCTCGCTGCCGTCCGCATTAAAGATGCGCATCATGGCGTCTGCCCCGGCTGTGACCGGTGCGCAGATGCAGATGATGCCGTCCGCGCCGATGGAAAAGTGCCGCCGGGACAAGCGCTCTGAAAGCGCTGCGATATTCTCCGGCACACCGGAGGTGCGGCAGTCCAGATAGATATAGTCGTTGGCGCAGCCCTGCATTTTGGTGAATGAAAGCTTCATGCTTATCGCTCCTTATAAAAGAGACTGGTCAGTCCCTGTAAACTCATTACTTTATAATGATAAAAAAACCGGCACGAGATGTCAAGGGAAAAAGCAGCTTTCAGACAATTTTCTTCAGTTGCTGCAAAACAGGGCTTGACATTACGCACTGCATGGGATATAAAAAAAGAGAGCGCTTTGTACAGCAGGCAAGGCTGTGCCGGATACCGGAGGCTTTTTCCGGGGCACGGCGGGCTGTACGCGTATGCAAAACAACTGCAAAAAGGAGACCACAGGAATGGATACTTTTGAAAAAATCCGTGCATTGCTGGCTGAGCAGCTGGACGTTGACCCGGCAAAGATCACGCTGGAAAGCGATATCATGAGCGATTTCGAGGCTGACAGTCTGGATATCGTGGATATGGTGATGACGCTGGAGGACGAGTTTGGCATCGAGGTGCCGGACGACGCCATCGAGTCCCTGCGCACCGTAGGCGATGTGGTAAACTTTGTGGACAGCCACGCGCAGAACTGATTTTTTTAGGCAGAAGCCCCGCCTTTGCAGTGCGGCACACGGCCGTGCAGGCAGACGGGGCTTTATTATGGTTCGTGCGGAACGCGCAGCGTTTGGCGCACGGCCTTGGGAGGATAAAACAAAATGGCAAAAGACAACAAGAAGCTTGTGCAGGCGATCACCAGCCAGGAAGAAAACTTTGCACAGTGGTACACCGACATCTGCGTTAAGGCAGAGCTGGTGGAGTACTCCAGTGTCAAGGGCTTCATCATCCTGCGCCCCTATGGTCAGGCCATCTGGGAGCTGATCCAGAAGGACATGGATGCCCGCTTCAAGGCCACCGGCCATGAGAACGTGGCCATGCCCGTCCTGATCCCGGAGAGCCTGCTGCAGAAGGAAGGCGAGCTGGTCAATGGCTTCGCGCCGGAGGTGGCGTGGGTCACGATGGGCGGCTCCGACAAGCTGGAGGAGCGTCTGGCAGTGCGTCCCACCAGCGAGACCATGTTCTGCGACCACTGGTCCCGCGTGTTGCACAGCTACCGCGAGCTTCCCATGAAGTACAACCAGTGGTGCAGTGTGGTGCGCTGGGAAAAGACCACCCGTCCCTTCCTGCGCAGCCGCGAGTTCTGGTGGCAGGAGGGCCACACCATCCACGAGACCGCTGCCGAAGCCGAGGCTGAGACCCAGCAGCAGCTGAACTGCTACGCAGACGTCTGTGAGCAGGACCTGGCTATCCCTGTTGTCAAGGGCCGCAAGACCGATAAGGAGAAGTTTGCCGGTGCCGAGGCTACCTACACCATCGAAGCCATGATGAAGGACGGCAAGGCCCTGCAGAGCGGCACCAGCCATTACTTCGGCGATAAGTTCAGCAAGGCTTACGACGTGACCTTTACCGGCCGCGACAACCAGCTGCATCACCCGTTCCAGACCAGCTGGGGCGTTTCCACCCGTCTGGTGGGTGCCATCATTATGACCCACGGCGATGACGACGGCCTGATCCTGCCCCCGGCCATTGCCCCCATTCAGGTGGTGGTGGTGCCCATTGCCGCCCACAAGCCCGGCGTCTCCGAGAAGGCTGCCGAGCTGGCCGAGAAGATCAGCAAGTATGCCCGCGTCAAGCTGGACGACAGCGACAAGCAGCCCGGCTGGAAGTTTGCCCAGTGGGAGATGAAGGGCGTGCCCCTGCGCCTTGAGATCGGCCCCAAGGATCTGGAAAAGAACCAGTGCGTGCTGGTCCGCCGCGACACCCGTGAAAAGATCTTCGTGAGCCTGGATGAGCTGGAGAACGCGATCCCGGCCCAGCTGGAGGCTCTGCGCAAGGACCTGTACGAGCGTGCCCTCGCCAACCGCGAGAAGCGCACCTGGGCAGCCACCACCATGGAGGAGGTCAAGGAGCTGGCCAAGGCCAACACCGGCTACATCAAGACCATGTGGTGCGGCGACCTGGCCTGCGAGATGAAGATGAAGGAAGAGGCTGGCCTGTCCAGCCGCTGCATGCCCTTTGAGCAGGAACAGCTGAGCGATGTGTGCCCCTGCTGCGGCAAGCCCGCCACCAAGATGGTCTACTGGGGCATCGCCTACTAAGCCGCCCCATAGTCAGAGCCTGATCAGATGAAAAAAGCAGCTTTCCCGTCTAACGGGAGAGCTGCTTTTTTGTGTCTGCCTATTGACAACTGTGTATCTACTGTATATACTGTAAATATACAGATGCAACGGAGGCGGCAGACATGAATCTCTTCATCGATAACAAGAGCGGTGCACCCATCTACGAGCAGCTCTACACCCAGATCAAGAACCAGATTTTGAGCGGGGAACTGCAGCCGGAGGAAGCTATGCCATCCATCCGGGGGCTGGCGCGGGACCTGCGCATCAGCGTTATCACCACAAAGCGGGCCTACGATGAGCTGGAACAGGAGGGCTTTTTGTGCGCCGTGCCCGCCAAGGGCTTTTTCGTGGCAGCGAAAAACACCGAGCTGCTCCGGGAAGAGAACCTGAAAAAAATCGAAGCACACCTGACGGAAGCCGTCCGGCTGGCGGCACCCTGCGGGCTGACCAAACAGGAACTGACCGAAATGTTGGAATTGCTGTGGGAGGAATGAACCATGAACGCATTAGAACTGCACGGCCTTGAAAAGCACTACCCGGATTTTACGCTGGGGCCCATTGATCTCGAACTGCCCGGCGGCACAGTCTGCGGGCTGATCGGTGAGAACGGCGCGGGCAAGAGCACCACCATTAAGCTGATCCTGGACATGATCGACGGGGACGCTGGCACTGTGAAGCTGTTCGGGCAGGAGGGGATCACCCCGCTTGCCAAAGCCGATATCGGCGTGGTGCTGGGCGGCGAGGGCATCCCCACCTGCCTGACCGCGCCGCAGGTGGGTAAAGTGATGGCGGGCATCTATCCCAATTGGGATGCCGCCGCCTACGCCGACTGGTGCCGCCGCTTTGACCTTCCGGAGAACAAGAAGTACGGCGACTACTCCACCGGCATGAAGATGAAGCAGTGCCTTGCCGTGGCACTTTCTCATCACCCCAAGCTGCTGCTGTTGGACGAAGCCACCAGCGGTCTGGATCCGGTGGTACGGGATGAGCTTATCGATCTGCTGCTGGACTTTGTGCGGGATGAGAACCATGCAATTTTGATCTCGTCCCACATCGTCAGCGATTTGGAAAAGCTCTGCGATACCATTGCCTTTCTGCACAAGGGAAAGCTCCTGCTCTGTGAGGACAAGGACACGCTGCGGGAGGAGTATGCCCTCTGGCACGGCACTGCCGGGCAATTGGAGGAGCTGGATAAAAACGCCATCGTCAGCCGTCGGGTGACAGCCTACGGAGCCGAGGCACTGGTGAAGAGGGAACTTGTCCCGGCGGGCAGTACCCTGACACCGGTGAGCATCGAAGAACTGTTCGTTTTGATGGTGAAAGGGGAGAATGTGCGATGAAAGGGCTGCTGCTGAAAGACTGGTATCAAGTCAAAACAAATATGTGGATGATGTACCTCACGGTGCTGGCTGTGCTGGCGATCTGGATCCTGAGCACTTCCGGGGATTCGAGCTTTGCGGTGAATTATTCAGCTGTTTTTCTGGGGATGATGCCCGCCTACCTGCTTTCCTACGACCACGCCAGCGGGTGGACGGAGTACAGCTTTGCCCTGCCGCTGAGCAAGGAACTTCAGGTAGCAGAAAAATATCTTGTGGGTCTGCTTTGCACAGCGGTCTCTGCGGCGCTGAACGGAATTTTCTGCGGCATCCGGTTCTGGATGGGAAAACCGCTTCCTGCGATGCCGATCAGCCTTTTGCTGGGGGCGGGCGCAGCTTCCATCCTGCTGATAAACGGGATCATGCTGCCGCTGTACTACCGTTTTGGCGCAGAAAAGGCGCGGATGCTCTACATGCTGATGTTTGCCGGAATGGGCGCTGCCCTGGGCGGCGGGATGGTCCTGATGGATGCCGTGCCGGAACCGGGCGCGGCCATTGCCATCGTCGGTGTGCTGGCAGCGGTGCTGGCCCTGTATGCCGTGTCCTGGCGGGTGTCGGTGGCATGGTATGGAAAGTATAAGAAGTAGGCTCTTCTTTGTGCAATATAGCAATAATCCGGTAAAAAAACTGTAAAAGGGGTTGAAAAATCCGGCCCGGCGTAGTATCATAACGGGGCCGAAGGGCAAATCTTTTTACAGGAGGCGTTTGATTTCCATGTCCAGTGACCATACGGATCACCCTAAACAACGCTCCTCCTGCGATGCGGGCAGTATGGATTGAATCTGCCGCGTCCTGAATGCATCTGCCCATGATACACCGCAGGAGTCTGACCAAAAGACGACGCGGTGTATTTTTATGCCCGGAATGGGCAGGGAGGGAACCAAGATGCAGAAGAAAAACTACCAAGAAGAGATCCTGAACCTCATCCACAGCGGCCTTCCGCAGCAGGAACTGGCTGAGCGTCTGTCCGACTACCACGAGAACGACCTTGCCGACGCCCTCGCAGCCCTGACGCCCGACGAGCGCCAGAAGCTCTATGCCGTTCTGGGCGTGGATACCGTGGCCGAGATCTTCTCCTATCTGGACGATGCAGAGCCTTACCTGAAGGAGCTGGACCCCGAGCGGGCCGCCCGGGTCATCTCCCACATGGATTCGGACGATGCCGTAGATGCTCTGGATGACCTGGAAGAGGACGATAAGGCAAAGATCGTCCACCAGCTGGACAAGGATGCCGCCGATGATGTGAAGCTGCTGCTCTCCTATCACGAGGACGAGATCGGCAGCTGCATGACCACCAACTACATCTGCATCCGCAGGGATATGACCATCCGGCAGGCCATGAGTGAGCTGGTGAAACAGGCGGGCGAGAATGACAACATCTCCACCCTTTACGTCGTGGACGAGGAAGACAAGTTCTACGGTGCCATCGACCTGAAGGATCTCATCATTGCCCGCGCGGACGAGAAGCTGGAAAAGCTGATCGCCCGGAACTACCCCTACGTGACCGACCACGAAAAGATCAGCGACTGCATCGACCGCATCGTGGACTACGCCGAGCGTTCGCTCCCCGTGCTGAACGATGCGGGCAGGCTGGTCGGCATCATCACCTCGTCCGACGTGGTCGAGCTGGTGGATGACGAGATGGGCGACGATTACGCAAAACTGGGCGGCTTGACCAGCGAGGAGGATCTGAACGAGGGCGTCTTCGAGAGTGTCAAGAAGCGCCTGCCCTGGCTGATCGCTCTGCTCTTCCTCGGGATGCTGGTGTCCTCGGTGGTGGGTGCGTTTGAATCGGTGGTGGCGGTGCTGCCCATCGTCATCTGCTTCCAGTCCATGGTGCTGGATATGGCCGGTAATGTTGGCACCCAGTCGCTGGCTGTTACCATCCGCGTGCTGGTGGATGAAAACCTGACCCTTTCCAAAAAATTGCAGCTGCTCTGGAAGGAGACCCGCGTGGGGCTTTTGAACGGTGCCATTCTGGCTGTGATGGCTCTGGGCTTTCTGGGCTGCTATATCCACTTTTTCAAGGGCTATGTCTGGACCTCGGCCTTTTTGCTGTCCGGCTGTGTCGGGCTGTCGCTGATCGTGTCCATGGTCATTTCCAGTCTGGTGGGCACGCTGATCCCGATGCTGTTCCATAAGATCCATATCGACCCGGCGGTCGCTTCTGGCCCGCTGATCACCACGATCAACGATCTGGTGGCGGTCGTGGTCTACTATGGCCTTGCCATGGTCGTGCTGATCGATCTGTTCCACCTTGCATAATGGGTGCATCCAGCAGGGCGTTCCCTCCGGGGAGCGCCCTGTTTTGCGTTAAGATGTTTTTTTCGCTGAAAATGCTCAGAGGACATTCAGGCTCGTCCCAGCCAAAAGGACAGTCGTGAACAAAAGAAAAAGCGACGACCCGTGCAGGTGGGTCATCGCTTTTCTCGTCCCTTGCGGGACAGGCAGGGTAAATGATAAGAAGGTAAATGAAGAAAATAGCAAGGTGAAAAACAAAAGCGTGTGCGGAGCCGAAGTTGCTGCTCCAAAGTGAAGATGTATCCAAGTTTCACTTTTGTTGGATACAACATACCACTTTGGAACAGAAATTGCAAGAGGTTTTTTAAAATTTCTCCCCAAAAATACGCGGGAAATCGCATTTTTGTAGAAACGCACAAATTTTATGGAAAGTTCCCGGCAAACTGACGAACAAGCATAAAAACGGAAAGCCTGCCGGAAAACCGTGCAGGATACCTTTATAAAACCGGCGGGCAATGGGAGATAGGCATGGAAAGCGGATTTTCGTGGGATATAGCCTGCACCGCTTTACAAGCAGCCGGTGGTGTGTTAAGATGGACACATCTGCTGCAACCGGAAAAATGCACGCGCCGGGCAGCGGCGGCGTACCGGAAAAGTGCTCGGTGCCGGGAGGAGAGAAACGGATGACAAAGCTACTGCATGGCAATGAAAAAAGCAGCCTGAACGGCGGGCGGGAGCCGCTGTTCAGCCAGAAGGAACTGCTGGTATTGGCCGTTCCGCTGCTGGTGGAGCAGCTGCTGGAAGTGACGGTGGGCATGGCCGACACCATGATGGTGTCCCGCTGCGGCGAGGCGGCCATCTCCGGCGTCAGTCTGGTAGATATGATCAATAACCTTATCATCGTGCTGTTTGCAGCGCTGGCTACCGGCGGCGCGGTGGTGGTAAGCCAGTATCTGGGGGCAAAGGATCGCCCGGATGCCGACAAAAGCGCCGGTCAGCTGCTGCTGCTCAGCGGACTGTCCGGTGTGGTGATCGGCGCGGTATGCTTTGTGCTGGCCCGCCCCATGATCCGGCTGTTCTACGGCTCTATTGATACCGACGTGCTGGACGCAGGTGTGAAGTACTTGCAGATCATCGCCCTCAGCTACCCGTTTCTGGCGCTGTATAACGGCGGCGCGGCACTGTTCCGCAGCATTGGCAACTCCAAGATCTCCATGCAGATCAGCTTTCTGATGAACATTATCAACATCGTGGGCAACGCGGTGTGCATCTTCGGCTTTAAAATGGGGGTGGACGGTGTTGCGTGGCCCAGTGTGGTGTCCCGCGTGGTGGCTGCGGCGCTGATTTTACGCAAGTGCTACCGGGAGGATGCGGTGCTTAACGTGCCCAAGACCCTGCGGCTGGACGGCGGCATGGCAAAGCGCATTCTGGGCATCGGGATCCCCTCGGCCTTTGAAAACAGCCTGTTCGAGGCCGGACGCATTCTGGTGGTGAGCATGATCTCCACCTTCGGCACGGTGCAGATCGCAGCCAACGCCGTGGCCAACAATCTGGACGGCATGGGCTGCATCCCGGGGCAGGCCATTGGTCTGGCCATGATCACGGTGGTGGGCCGCTGCGTCGGCGCGGGGGACAACGAACAGGCCGTCTACTACACCCGCAAGCTGCTGCTGTGGGCTTACATTACGATGGGGCTTTCCAACGGCGCGATCCTGCTGTTCCTCCGGCAGCTGGTGGGCATCTACGCCCTTTCCGGCGAGACCATGGAGCTGGCTATTACGCTGGTCACCATCCACGCGGGCTGCGCCATTATCTTCTGGCCGCTGTCCTTCGTGCTGCCCAACGCCCTGCGCGCGGCCAACGACGTGAAATTTACCATGGTGGTGTCCATCCTCAGCATGGCGTGCTGGCGGCTGGGCTTCAGCTATCTGCTGTGCGTCCGCATGGGCTGGGGCGCTGTGGGCGTGTGGGTGGCTATGGTCATCGACTGGACCTGCCGCGTGACCTGCTTTGTGCTGCGCTTCCGCAGCGGCGCATGGAAAACAAAATATCAGGCATAACAATAAGGAGAAAAGCATGAAACTGATCAGCTGGAACGTGAACGGTCTGCGCGCCTGCCTGACCCACGGCTTTGCCGAGAGCTTTGCCGCGCTGGACGCGGACATCTTCTCGGTGCAGGAGACCAAGATGCAGCCGGGACAGGCAGATTTTGCGCCGGAGGGCTACACCGAATACACCTATTCGGCCGAGAAAAAGGGATACTCCGGCACAGCCTGCTGGTGCAAAACGGCACCGCTGGCAGTGACCACCGGCATCGGGCTGGAGCAGCACGACCACGAGGGGCGGGTGCTGACGCTGGAATACCCCGGCTTTTATCTGGTAAACTGCTACACCCCCAACAGTCAGGACGGGCTGAAGCGGCTGGACTACCGCATGGAGTGGGAGGATGCTTTCCGGGCGTACCTGCTGGCGCTGGACACAAAAAAGCCGGTGATCCTGTGCGGAGATTTGAACGTGGCCCATGAGGATATTGACCTGAAGAACCCCGGCCCCAACCGCGGTGCTGCGGGCTTTTCGGACCAGGAGCGCGGCAAGCTGAACGAGCTGCTGGCCGCTGGCTTTACCGATAGCTTCCGCTACCTGTACCCTGATGCCACCGGCATGTACAGCTGGTGGAGCATGCGCTTCCGCGCCCGTGAGCGGAACGCAGGCTGGCGGATCGACTATTTCCTCGTCAGCAGCCGCCTGGCCGATAAGATCGAGAAAGCAGAGATTCTGATGGATGTGATGGGGAGCGACCATTGCCCGGTTTTGTTGGAGCTCAACCCGTAAGCGCCTTCCCCCTTGGGGGAAGGTGTCTGCGGCCCCGCCCGCAGACGGATGAGGGAAAACCTGCCGGATATTACCCATGAAAGGGCGATACCGGTGAACTCTCCCCTCATCAGTCTGCCGCAAGCGGCAGA
>OHVO01001022.1_pt1 | contig 10359 bp, 8 predicted proteins | sample 1579371 | NCBI WGS metagenome assembly OHVO01 (sample SAMEA3882557, study PRJEB24775) | human gut metagenome | biome: human-associated habitat; feature: intestine environment; material: feces | place: Netherlands | collected 2009/2010 | reverse complement strand
TGTTGCTGCCGAGAAGCGCACCCAGCACAGCTCCGATCTGCGATTTTCCTTCGCCGCCGTTACCCTTAATCACCATCATGCGCTGTCCTTTATTGCTGGGAATCAGGCAATAACCGATAAACTCCTGCAAGGTGGGAATATCCTCCGCGTAAAGAAGTCCATCCAGAAAGGAAAGCCACCGAACAGGAGCCGGTGCGTCAGGACGGTATGCTACCGGCAGTCTGCTCCGCACAATGCTCGGTCTGCCCTCGATGAAGCTGCCATCCAGCTTCAAAGTGCCATTTGCCAGATGAATTCTATCTGCCTCCGGTGCAAAGTCCTCTACATGAGCTGCCAGCCTCATCACTTCCAAAATGTTAGTGATCTTGCGGGGGATATTGTTCACAGCGCAGCATTTCAGTTCCTCATAGATTTCGCCCCGAAGCGGCAGATCATCGGTCACCCTGCCGTCCTGCGTAAAAAAAGCACCGTTGGCAAAGATGATTTTCCGGCTGTTCAGAAATTCATCACAGAACAGCGCCTCATTGATATTTGTGCCATCAAACCATATGGGCGCGTCTAAATTAGCCGATTTCCGTTTCATCACGGGCATCCACCTCCTTTTCCGTCCGTTTCAGGCGTTCTTCCAGCCGGTTGATCATGCCGTTCTTTTGAAGCATATCCACGGTTTTAACGCGACCCTCCAACTCCGCAAAGGTTAAAATATCTGTCAGATCCTCGATATAATCGAGCATCTGGCAGGCTTCCACAAAGCGGTCATCAAGAGTATCCTCCGGCGTTTTGGGTGCGTACTGCATCTTCCAACGCTCCAAAAGATGCAGATAATCGCACAATACCCGCTGACAATGCAGTTCCTTTCTCTGGAACGCCTTTGCCAGCGGATATTTCGGTTTCCGCAGCGCTGCCGCAGCCGGGGGCTTGTCCGGGTCAATCCCAAAGTCATGCGCCAGCTTTTTCGCTGCGTCATAGCTGCTCAGGTTGAACAGCTTTGCCACAAGGTCGATCACATCGCCGTGGGCTCCGCACCCGAAGCAATAGAAGTAATCCTCATTCAGCTTCATAATGGGTGTACGGTCGGCGTGGAAGGGGCAGCAGGCCATGCTGCCACGTTTTACTTCCAATCCATAGTAATCGGCAGCCTCTTTCACGGAAACTGCCATCTTGACTTGTGTAAATAAATCCATACCTGTTTCCTCCTGTAAAATAATTGAACTTCGCCGTTCTGCCCGATGCCGTTCCTGCCCGAGTCCTTACCCCGGCGTTGGCTCTTCCTTGGTACGCGGAATGCGATACTTCTCCGGAAGCATATCCTCATCGGACGGTCATGAAATTTTCAAGGTGCTGCGTGGTTTATGTCTAAATTTTAGTAAGAAAACACCCACTTTCCCGTATATCCGAGAGGAAGGAAAAGCAGGGTAGAAGGCGGATGTTTCCACGCTTTTAGACAAAAGTGAAAAAGTGTGATATCATACAAAAAAGCTGAAATAGAGGTGGATGTATGCAGGTTAAGCTGACAATCGGAGAGCGTTTGAAGGATTTACGAGTGGTGAAAAAACTGACCTTGGAGCAGCTTGCTGTTGAGGTGGGCATCTCGAAATCCGCACTTGGCAAATATGAATCGGATAATGGCAAGGATATCAGCCCGTACAGCATTCTGTTGCTGGCTGACTATTACGGTGTTTCCTGCGATTATCTGATGGGGCGGACGGAAACAAAAAATCACCCAAACACAGCTCTGCATGAGCTGCATTTGAGTGATGCTTCGATTGATGTATATACCTTCACTTCCTTTTCCGGCCAGTCGGATTTTGCTGCTCAAAAATCCTGCGATTGTGTCACCTTGGTGTCACAAAATCCGCCTGTCCAGCTCTGCATAAGTTCCGCTGGCGAAATCAAAGATTTCGAGCGTCACTTATACTGCCGCCGAAAAGTGTCTGTCAACCGCTATCTGCCCGTACAGCAGATGGCGAAGCCAACCCCTTTTCCGCGCCAGATAGAAGCAAAGGTATAACACACTAGACTTTCCTGTGGAAAATCGTGTGCCAACAGGGATGCTACGCGCCCCTATTGGAAACCCAGCGGCAAAGGGGCGCGGGTCTCCGGTGGAGACCTCAAAGCGTGAAACGCTTTGAAGCGCTGACCGAGCCGACAGGCGAGACCTCCCTTTACAATCCCTCATTTTCCTCGCGGGTGCATATACAAACTGCCAAAATGCAGCTTGCAATGTCTGTTCTGAAAACACAAAACCGCTGTAATCTCCATCTTGCGCGGGATGGGGATTACAGCGGTTTCTTTCTGACGCGCAGAGCGGCTTCACTCCGTATAATACTGCGCCTGGGCGTTCCAGAGCGCGTAGTATTTGCCGCCCCGATCGGCGAGCAATTCGGCGTGACTGCCCTGCTGAATGACCGCGCCCTCGTGGAACACGGCGATCTCGTCGCAGAATTTGCAGGAGGACAGGCGATGGGAGATATAGATGGCGGTCTTATCACCTGCGATCTCATCGAACTTACTGTAGATCTCCGCCTCGGCGATGGGGTCCAGCGCCGCCGTCGGCTCGTCGAGGATGATAAAGGGCGCGTCCTTATAGAGCGCGCGGGCAATGGCGATCTTCTGCGCCTCGCCGCCGGAAACCTCGACACCGTCCTCGGAGAGATTTTTGTAAAGCATGGTGTCCAGACCCTTTTTCATCGCTGCAAGACGGTCTGCGAAGCCTGCATCGATCAGAGCCTTCTTTGCCCGGTCACGGTCATATTCCATGCTGCCCGCCACATTGTTGCCCAAGGGCTGGCAGATGAGCTGGAAATCCTGAAATACCACGGAAAATATTCCCATGTAATCGTCATAGCGGTACTTGCGGATGTCGATGCCGTTGAGCAAAATCTGCCCCTCCTGCGGGTCGTACAGGCGGCACAGGAGCTTGATGAAGGTGGTCTTGCCGCTGCCGTTTTCGCCCACGATGGCAAGCCTTTTTCCAACCTTGAACCTCATATTCACATGGCGCAGCGCCCAGATGTCCGAGCCGGGATAACGGAAGGACACATCCCGAAACTCCACGTCATACTGACGATCCGACCGCTTTTCGGTGGTGAGACTCCCCTGATACATGGAATTGGGAATGTCGAGAAACGTATAGATGGCCTTGAGGAACTCAGCATTGGCCCGCATATGACTGACGGTGCTCAGTAGCAGGGCGGCGTTGCCGGAAAATGTGGTCACGGCGCTGACATACTGGGTCACGCTGCCGATGCCGAAGGCACCGCCCAGCGCCTTCAAGCATACGAACACATACACAACGCCGGAGAGAACAGCGGATAGAGAGGCGGCCAGCGCCTTGCTCAGTCCCACAGTGGTTTGGGACGCCTTTGCCACGGGAGAGCCGACGCCGAAGATATTCACTGTGCGGACATAATGCTCCGCCAGTTCGCTCTGGCGGTACATTCTGCGATCCATGTCTTTTTCCTTGTCCCCCAGCTGCATGAAAACGAAGTGGCTGAACACGCGATTGCCGAAGCATACCTGCTCTGCCAGCGTGTTCCAGGCAGAATAGGCTCTGCCGACCAGCGCCGGACCAAGGCAGGTAACGGCGGCAATCAGCAGAAGGATGCCCACAAGGAAAAGCGGGTGATTGAGAGCGGTCAATTTTCCCGCCGAGGTCGGGACTTGCCGGGTGAACAGGCTCACCGTCAAGGCGGCAGCCCCTAAAATGCCGGTGATGCCTTGGACTGCCTGCGTATAGTACAGCTTGAGATGGGCAAAGCCCCAACCGGACCAGGCGGCATTCTGCCGGATCTGAGAGAACAGATCACGTGTTTCCTGCCTGTCACAGTCGGCATAATCCATCCGCAGAAATTTCTCGGTATACAAAACTTCTTTCTGTCTGTCAAGCAGTTCGCCCCGGACATTTTTCCACCTCTCCAGCACGGCCTTGAGCAGCTCTGCCGCAGCACTGACCGCTACGATCCAAAGGACCCATTTGGCCAGAATCTCCGGTCTGCGAAGGGTGGATAGTTCATCGACAAGTCGGGCGGAGAGCCAGATGACCGCATAGGGCGATGCTGCCTCCACAACAGCACAGAGGATAAACGGCATAAAGCAGCCCGGTGCGATCCGGCGCATATCTCGTGCCGCCCGGCGGTGGATGGCAAAGGTCTCCCGCAGGCTCATGCCCTCAGCTTTCTTCTTCATCCTGCACACCTCCTTCCTGATAATAGCGGCTCTGCACGGCAAATAGCTCCGCATAAGCACCGCCCTTTGCCAGTAACTCCTTGTGGGTACCCTCCTCGGCGATGCCGCCGTCTGCTATAAAGAGGATGCGGTCACAGAAGCGGGTGGACGCCAGTCGGTGGGAGATGAACACGGAGGTCTTACCCGCCGTCATATCGCTGTACTTTTGGTAAATATCGTTTTCCGCAATGGGATCCAGCGCCGCCGTAGGCTCGTCCAGAACGAGGATGGGCCCGTCCTTATAAAGCGCTCTCGCCAGCATCAGCCGCTGGGTCTGGCCGCCGGAGAGCTGTACGCCGTCCAGATACACCTCCCGGCCAAAGTGGGTATCCACCCCTTGGGGGAATTTGGCAATAGCCTCTGTCAAGCCGGCCTGTGCAAGGCAGTGATCGACTTTTACTCTGTCGATATGCTCGGTGGTCTGGGCAACACATTCCGCAATGGTGGTATCCAAAATGGAAAACCCCTGAAATACAGCGGAAAACAGGCGGTAATACGCGCTGCGGTCAAATTCACGAATATCCTGCCCGTTTAGCAGCACGCGCCCCTCGGTGGGGTCGTAGAAGCCGCAAAGCAGCATCACTATGGTGGTCTTGCCCGCACCGTTCAAGCCCACCACCGCCAGCTTTTCGCCGGGATGGATGGTCAGGTCTATGTGTCTGAGAATATCCCTCTCCGTGCCCGGATAGTGGAAGGACACGTTCTCCAGCCGCAGCTCATACCCGTCGGCTGCGGGCGGCTGCACTCCGCCCTCAAACCGAAACGGCTCCGGAATGTTCAGATATTCCTGTATTTTGGACAGGTCGATGCTCTCCTTATGCAGTTGGCTGCACTGGGTCAGGATGCCGGTCACCCACGATGCAGCGCCGCTGACGGCGGTAAAGTAGAGCAAAAATGTCGATGCAGGCCAGCCATGTACCAGAGTTTGCCGAATCAGATACGCATACGCGATGCCGTTGCGAAGAAGCGTCAGCGCCACGTCAGCCACATTAGCCCAGAGATAAGTCCTTTCCCGGCGGGCGATGAAGGCGGAGAGTGCCTTCATGGATTTTTCCCGCAATTCCCGCAGCCAAGGGGCTAAACCAAAGATGCGGATGTCCTTGGCAAGCTGTATCTGCCGAGGCTGCGTCAGAAAATAGTGCAGTTCCTTGTCATACTGTTCCCGTTCATCCCGGTGGCGGTACTCCCACTCACTGATGTAGTGGGAAACGAAGAAGTCTGCTGCGGCGGTCAGCACCACCAGCAGGATCAAAAAGCGGCTCAAGCGGGAGAACAGCAGCAGATATACGGCAAAGCCGCCGAGATTTGCCAGCAGCTCCGTCAGCGTTCGCCAAATATGCTCCGCCGCATCGTCGTTGCCGCTGGTGGCCCGCTGCGCCTGCTCCTCCAGCTTCAGAATTTTGGAGTCGTGGACATTTGGGTAGGAGGTCTCGCCGCTTTTCCGGGAGATCATGCGGATGATGGCACAGCGAACATCGACCTCACCGGGCATCCGGATGGCATCGCAATACGCCGCAGCCCCCTGTAAGAGAAGAAGTGCCGCTGTGAAAAATCCGATAGTTGTCAGCAACTCCCCCACGGGAACGCCCTGCTCCACCCTCGTAAGAATTTCCGGTGTGACGTAGAGCTGCGCCAAATCCAACGCCACTTTGATGGCCGCGACCACAACGCAAAGGAGCAGCACTCTCCTGCGCTTCTCCCAAGCGGTCCGCACCATAAAGCAGACATTTTGCCGGACGCTGTACTTCGGTTTTTCTCTGTGTTTCATGTCGTTTCACCTCACGCGCATAGCATAGCAGAAAAAAATCGTCCCCGGTTGATTCCGGGGACGAATCGCTTTTTCCGGGGGATGAATTGCAGCTCTCACTCCTGCGGAAGCAGTATTTCAGTGGTGAATGCACCGTCCTCGCTGTTGCGGCTGATGTATCCGTCCAGCCGCTCCACGATGGCGTCGATGCGAACAAGGCCAAAGCCATGCCCCTCGCCCTTGGTGCTGCGGAACAGCCCTCCCTCCTTCTGCATTTTCTTCCCGGCGGTAAAATTGGTGAAGGAGATGTAGAGCTGGGTGTTTTTCATATCCATATAGACCCGGATGAGGCGCTTATCCTCCGGCAGCTTCATGCTGGCCTCAATGGCGTTGTCGAAGAGATTGCCGAGGATGCAGCAGAGATCGATCTCCGAGGACTTCAGCCGGACGGGGATGTGGGCATCCGCCGCTACCTCGATGCCCTTTGCCTTTGCAAGGGAGATTTTGGAGTTCAAGATGGCGTCGGTCATGGGATTGCCGGTCTTGATGACCGTGTCCACGGTTTGCAGATCGGTGTCCAGCAGGTCGAGGTAGTTTTGGATGGCGTCCCAATCTCCCGCGGCAGCGTAAGCCTTCATGGTCTGAATATGGTTGCGGTAGTCGTGCCGCCAGCCGCGGATCTGGCGGTACATATTGTCTACTTCGCGATAATGCGTTTCGATCAGCTCCTGCTGATAGGAGGCGAGCTGCTTTTCGATTTTCTTTGCAAACAATTCCATACGCCTTACCTCATGTTGATAATGGCACGGTTGACGCCCTCATACGCGCCCCGCGGCAGTGGGATGGCGGTTCCGTCACTGAGCCGGATCTCCGTCTTGGTGACGCGGCTGATCTGCGTCAGATTCACGAGCGCAGAGCGCCCCACGCGGTAGAAGCACTCGTCGAGCTGCTTTTCAAGCTCGCCCAATGTCATTTTCACCGTCACATCCGTTCGCGCGTGAACGGTCACATAGTTGCCGAGCACATCTGCATATCGAATCTGATAAATCGGCACACGCACCATTTCTCCGCCGGCCTCGAAATGCAAGACCCGTTCGTTTTTCGTTATCTTTTCCACGGCGCGATCCAGCACCGACCGGAGCTTTTCTTCCTTCACGGGCTTCATCAGATAGTGGAGCGCTGCCACCTCGTAGCCCTCTGAAATGTAATCGGAGTAGCCGGTGATGAAAATGATCTGCACCGTGTCGTTGCTCTTGCGAAGCTCTTTTGCCATCGTGACGCCGTCCATCGCGCCCATTTCGATATCCAGCAGAAGAATGTCGTAGTCGCTTTCTTCTGCGTAGCGGAACAGGAAGCTCTCGGCGGAGGGGAAGTCGTCGATATGCACCGTGTGACCGGCGGACGAGGCCCACGCGCGCACCATATTCAAAACAAACTGTCTGTCCGCATCGGAGTCGTCGCAGATTGCAATTTTGTACTTCATACCCTCACCGTTCCTTTAATGATTAAGACATCCGCCTCAAATCATCCCAAAGTGACGTAATGCCTCCGTAATTGCCTTTTCCTTCTCCGGCGGGCATTGCGGCTGCTTGGCGTTTTCGAATTTTGGCTTATTGTAGTTCTCGCGCTCAATGATGCCGCATTTCTGCCTCAGTCCGGACGCTTAGTCAATAGACACACCGTCTCAACAGATGCCCCGCATTCGTCAAATTGCGTGAGCACCTTTTGCTCAATGGGAAACTTATACGCAATCGCCTTTACAAAGCGTTTCTGCGTCTTTTGCTCCTCACGCGGGAACAACTCAACCTCGGAAATCAGGTATTTCACAAGGTCGCGCCGCTCTGCCGCATTCATTCTATCATAGATTGCGTCAAAAGACGAGAGGATTCCGATCATAGATTGCACAGACATCTGCTCGCTTTCCAGAGTTGCCTTTTTCATCAGGCCCTCTTGCAGCAGATCCTCCGCCTTATAAATCTGGTCATAGAGGTCATTCAGACGGCGCGTCATATCCGCGCGGCGGCGTTCTGCATACTTGTCATCCGGGGCAATGCGGTCAATATCCTGTTCCAAGCTGTCACGGCTGCACTGTAAAGCGGATAGCTGCTTTTTATAGGCACTAATATCATTTTCAACCTCGGTCATGTCCACAGCGGTCATCACCTTTTCCTGCAAATCCTTGATAAACTGCGGATTGCGGACAATCTTCCGGGTGCACTCCATCACCTCGTCCTCAACCTGACTGGCTACCACGCCATTTCTGCGGCATACCGAAGTCCCCCTATGTTTAGTCGCATAAGAACAGACATAAGATTCTGTGCGACGCTCCGTGCCGTCCTGATTTGTCCACTTGGTCATGCCGATGTACATAGGTGCGCCGCATTGCGGACATTTTACGATACCGGAAAGCAAATGTGCATTATACTGACCGATGTTATGATTACCCTTTTTCCCGCGAATGGCTTTGATCTCCTGAACCTTGTCAAAATCCTCTTTGGATACAAACGCCTCATGGGAAATAACCTCACTCAAAATATACTCGTCCTGCTTCACAAGTCGATATTCGTTATCTTTGCCGGGAACTTTCTCTGTCCGTCGCTTTCCCCATGCCACGCGCCCCGTATAAACCGGATTGCTAAGCATTCTCTTGATGTGGTCAGAACTCCACTCTCCATAGCTGGGGCGGATGGCATTCTTTGCCGGTGGGCGAGTATAACCGTTTTGATTGAGATAGCCCGAAATTGCCGTGTAGCCCATGTTGCGGTTCAGGAACATATCAAAAACCAGTTGCACGACAGCCTTTTCTTCCAGGACGGTCTCCAATTTCCCTTTACTCTTGTCATCGCCCTTTACCAGACGATACCCATAGGGTGCAAAGCCGCCGTTCCAGCCGCCGGACTTTGCTTTTTCCTCGCGCCCCAAAAGGCTCTGTGCAATGATGTTCTCACGTTCCAACTCAGCTACCGCACCGAGAATGGTAATCATCATTTTTCCCATAGAGGTTGAGGAATCAAGCCCATCTTCTACGCACATCAGATGAACGCCATATTTCATAATGAACTCAAGGGAGTTCAGCACGTCCCGTGCATTTCTGCCAAACCTCGATAATTTGAAAACCAGCACATAGTCCGTATGCACTTTTCCGCTCTGAATGTCATCCAGCATCCGCTGGAACTCAGTCCGTCCCTCGATGCTCTTGCCGCTTTTGCCTTCTTCAACGTAGATATCAAGAACGGTCATACCCCGACGCTCGGCGCATTCAGCCAGATAGTGTTTCTGCCCGTCCAGACTATACCCCTTTACCTGACGCTCACTGCTGACGCGGATATAGATAACACACGATTTGCCCTCTTTCGTATTATACATAGATTTCCTCCTATTGCAGGACCGGGCGGTCATCGACCGCCCGGAATACTCTGCTCAGATTTTCTGATTTTCCTTTTCTGCGGCAGCATATTTAATCAGGATTTGTGCCAGAACATTGATAAAGTTCTGGTAGCAGTCTCTCTGCTCTGCTGTCATCTGAATCACGCTCTCCTTGGGAAAGCGAAGCTCAGTTCCATTGTTTGCAGTGTAGCTCTTGTAGTTTTCGTTTTCTACCATATAATCACTCCATTTGACATTATGTTCGTCAGCCGAATGAAGTGCCGCTCTTTCAACGGTAACTCAGCAGTTACTATTATATGCTATTTCCAGTCTTGGGTCAATAGCTCCGGAGCGATTCTCCGGTAACTCCTGAATTGACATTTCTGCTTGCTCTCATGTATAATTACTTTGAAAATCCCCGGAGGTGAAGTCAATGAGTATGGCTCAGGTTATCCGGGCTGCTATGAAGAAGCAAGGCGTAACTGTCAGTCAGCTTTCAAGGCAGCTTGGCTGCACAACCCAAAATATCAGCGGCAAAATACGCCGTGACAATTTCAGGGAAAGCGAGTTGCAGGAAATAGCGGCGGCTATCGGCTGTCGGTTTGAGGGTCGTTTTATTTCAGAAGAAACAGGAAAGCCGGTTGAATAACATCCCTGTCTTATGAATGGGTAAGCTGCTGCAACAGTTTACCCATTCAGCATTTCTGCGGCTTTTTTGATATTCGCCCTGGCATTGCCTTTGCGAAAGTTCTCTCCGTCGAAGCGGATCGGGACGCAGACCTCCAAGATGCGGTCAAAAATGCGGCGGTCATCCAGCTCGACAGCTTGCTTCATAACGGAAAGTGGGATGTTCGTGGTGACGATCATGGGCTTGCCTGACAGCAACCGCTTGTCAACCACATCGAATACGCGCTCCTTGCCGAAACTGGTGTTACGCTCTGCCCCCAAATCGTCCAGAATGAGGAGGTCGGGACGCATAAGCGATTTCATGTAGTGGTCACGGTCCGTGCCGAAATTAC